>Ga0105053_10004706_pt1 | contig 19889 bp, 5 predicted proteins | sample BON01_FD_78093 | JGI IMG/M metagenome (GOLD analysis project Ga0105053, IMG submission 78093) | Freshwater microbial communities from Lake Bonney liftoff mats and glacier meltwater in Antarctica - BON-01 | ecosystem: Environmental > Aquatic > Freshwater > Ice > Glacier meltwater | place: Lake...
CCCCCCGGGCACTAGCGCAAGCGCAGCAGCGGCTACTGGTGCCGCGACAACGTCGTGTGCTGATAGCTCAGTCCTGCACAGTGGACATCGTCCGTCGCCTGCCGGTCCTTCCTGGCAGCCCTGAGCGTCGAGTGCCATGTGCAGACATCGCTGTTGAATCAAGAGTGGTTCAAGAGTGGCATAACGTCAGCGTACACAGCTGACTTTCGCCCTTTCTGGCGGCTGTGTCAGCCAACTCTGCAAGCACAGGCGTGACTCCGGGGCGCGCGGCGGCGAGGATACGCGCCGCCGCGCGCCACCTGAAATCAGCCACGATTCGTATGTATGGGCATGCGTTCTTGGGCATTATGTCGTCAGGGCGTTCAATTTTGGGCATTTACAGATTGGCATTTATGGATTCAAGACCCAATACTCGACAGTGCTTGTTTCATATTCATCGCAAAATCATATCATGGGAAAGGCGAGAGTAGGTTGCATGGTTGGGCACACCTGAAGGCAAGGGCTGCAGAAAATATGTGCACACTTGGTGATGACTGCTGACGCCGGTTCGATGGCTTCAAGACACACACAGCACTCTTCCTCGCCGCTGGCCATGCGGCTCTCAAGCACGTCTACCAGACGCTTCACGTCAAGCTCATCATCCGCCGCATGCCCCGATGCCATTGACACAGCAGTGTGTTTGGCCGCTGTTGGCAACAATGACGGGTGGTTGCAAAGCTGTCGTAGCCTGCAGCACAGAAAGACATGCGCAATTAGTTGGACATCAGACTGCAATGCTGCTTTGAGGTGCTGCCTCCTCCCCTCTTCCCCTCAGTCGCACTGCAGCTTTGCACACGTGTGTGACAAGCGCGAGCACGGTCGAGTACGGCCATGTGTGGGAGGGAGGCGTAGCGGGTGCGGTGCAAGTGACCTGAGAAGGCGCTCGAGGATCTTGGTGTAGTGCGTCATGACACTACCCTCGCGCATATACGTGCGAAACATTGCTTTCCCGCTCTGAAAGAGCTGGTCGTAGAGCGCGCGCTCGAACTCAGAGAGCTGAAGTGTACGCACTATCTCCGTCTTGCCCGGTAGCCGCATGATAGGCTTGCCCCGGATTGTCTGATCCTTGGTGCGGCGCAGGCAGTACTCAGCAAGCACTGACCTCACTACCTGCAACGCCTCGGCCTGGCGCCGAGGACACTTGGAACGGGAGGGGTCTCCTACTAAACGTCGGAACCACTCAGTGTCGTCGAGAGGCTCGACACGAAGGAAGGAAAAGAGTGTCATGAGGTCGTCCATCTTGTTTTGGAGAGGAGTGCCCGTGACAACCCACCGCCGATCCGCCTGTAACAACATCACCGCCTTGCTTTGTTTCGCCTTCGGGTTGGCAATTACGTGCGCTTCGTCGAGCACTACTCGCCGCCAATGCACCGCATGCAGAACCGAGGCGCGCGTGCCAGCGTCATCCCGCCCCCTTGACCCCCGCATGTCAGACTGGAGAACTGAATAGGTAGTCAGCACGATGTGCTGACCGCACAGTTCCTCCAAGTCACGCGTTCTTGCAGCACCGTGATAGATCAGCACCCGCAACCCGTTGTTGGCATGCGCATTGATCTGTGTCTGCCAGTTGTGCAGCACCGATAGTGGACATACAATCAGAGTTGGCCGGCCTCCATGTGCCTGCTGCAGCGAAGACACTGAATCTGAATCAGATGACTGCTGCAATTGAGCGGACGCACTGTTGCAGGGCAGGCCCTCAACACTAGCCGGGCTCTCTGCTGCACGCTGGGCAGCCAGATCTGAAACGATGAGCGCTAGGATGGTGAGTGTCTTGCCGAGGCCCATGTCATCAGCAAGAATGCCACCGCGAGCCTCCATTGGTGGGTTGTCAATGCTGCGGTCCTGGCCTGTGAGCAGGTTGACCCAGGTGGGAGTTTCGTAGCCATATAGGCCTTCTCCTATTTGCTCCCACCACGTGGTTGCCACGTGTCCGGCTTCTTCGCGCCGCTGCATCCAGCCGAGCCCCATTTTCTGGTGCGTCATGAGCTCGGTCGTCAGGCCGGGAGGAGTCTGCGCCTCCTGCATCACATCATGCTGTCTGCTGTCTCCAAAGACCTGCTCGAGCACCGGGTTGGTGTGTCGAGAGTCTTTCACTCTCGCCGTCTTCGGCTCGCTGGTACCAGTGCCAAGAGCGTCGGTAGACTCGGCACTAGACACTTGTGAGGCCACGTCATCTATCTCGACCAAAGAAACTGCCTGTTCCTGAACAATATCAGGGAAGTGCTGCTGACTGTCGTCGGGCATGTCGCCTAACACTGCATCAGCGATGGGTAGGTCTGGGCGTTCGTCGCCGGTCAGGATCCCCAAACGCGATAACTCAGCGATGAGCTCCTCCTCTGCGTGTCCAGTCGATGTAGTTGCAGGCGGGTTTAATTTGCCTGGTTGATGCTGCTCCTGCTGCTGCTGCTGTTCCTGCTGCACAGGCGTCCCGTCTACCTCTGCTACCATGTCTTCATCTTCAATCACAGCAGCGTGCAGCTGATCCGCTGGCACACTAGACGCATCTGCCATCGCCACAGCGAAGGACTCGTCGGGTACCTGTTCCTCAGCGTCGTCCTTACAATGTTCTGCCTTGAGCTCGGTGCCCTGCGGCACGGCAGGAAGTTGGCTAGGGACGGCATGCGCCCAGACTCGCTGCAGTATCGCCGTGAACAGAATGCGCAAAACCTGTCCAAAGAGCAGGGCCATGGTCGCAGCGGTACCCCACCCGGACAGGAAGCTAGAGGCCCTCGAGAAAGCCGCTGGCGTATTCCCATGCAAGCAGCTGCGGTACAGCTCGTGCAGGGGGGGCAGGCTTGCGGCATCCGGAGCACACCGCGCCACAGCCTCAAAGCCACCGCGCAGCTGCAGCTGCGGTCGCTCGAGCGATCCTGTCACCGGCTGCAGGTAGCTCCCTGATCTTCGTAGCTTCCCCGTACCCGCACATGCCCTGCTGCAGGGAGAACAGAGTAGAACGAGGAACACAATACAACGCATGTGTGCGGCGGTGGCTGTCGGCAGTGCAGCGCTCTCGTATCTGGCCATGAGGCGTATGGGCGGCGGGAAGCTTTAGCCCGACGTCGCCCGCGCGCCACCCGAGCGGCAGCCACCCGACGGATGGTCTTGAGCACGCTCCTTTGAACCCAAACACGCCGATTTGAAATTCTCAAAAATGCGCGCCAATGGAAAAAAAAAGTTGCTTATTGGGAAGAGCCGCGCCACAATGAACGCACGGATACCCACGTCCATGGACGGGAACCGACCGCCCGAAAGCGGAACGGACCACACCACTTGTACACACTCGTCAACGGACGGGCACCGCCCTTCCAATACTAACACGTCGCAAAATCAAAGCCCAGGACCGGCAGACCGACGGCCTGACGCTCAACACGCAAAAGAAACCCCTGAGAGCAGAGCAGAGGGACCGACCTGGGAGAGGGGCACAGATCCCGATCTCACCCGCACCCGCGTCCCCGCAGCTGGACCCGCCACAAAAGCACCGTCAATCGCATCCTCCAGGATGCTCCCACACCACCTCAAAGCACAGGCCTGCTGCGCTCATCATGGGTGGGTGCGATTAAAACGCAGAGGGAGCAGTGAAGACGCATCCGGACGCAGGAGCAGGCAGCATCAGCCCCCGCAAACACTCCGTCTAGCAGCGTGGCCTCCCGTGCGAGCTGCGGTGTTGGTGCTGGTGCGTTATTGTCTGCCCCCCTGTCTTGCCCTGTGCTGGTGGGTTGTGTTGCTGACTCGCGCGTCTTTTCCTCCAGGTGCTGGCCATTTTTGGAACAGTGCAACCTGCTGCGGGCTTGTCGGGGGGTTATTCGTCGGGGGTTAATTTCCGGTCGACTGCAACAGCAACCAAATACAAGTGGTGCTGTATGTCTGGCGCCTCGGATTATGACTTTAGAAACAACAAAAATGATCACAATGTGCTGGACAGCCAGATATATTTCGATCGGTCAAAGTTTGCTGAGCAGTGCTACAGAGCACCGGCAGATGCAACGTCCTCGGGCTCGGGTCCTCAAATTGACGACCCAAAGCCAGGCTGGAATGTGTCGCAAACCATATCTGACGCACTGTGCCAGAACTGGTCCAGCCACTCGTTTTGCGGGGTAACTGAGGGGGGCATGTGTAAATGGTACTCTGACAAATATCTTGGTCCCGATGGGACTAGTAATGATGAGCAAAGAAGATTTTGCATGTGCAAGCCTGGCTACATCGGCAAGGCGCCCAGTGACACTGAGCTTGCACAACTGGATGCGTGCCTCACCGAGGATGAAATGTGCATTGACGTGAACGAGTGCAGTGCGGGTGATTACCATGACGACGTCCAAACTCAATTTGGAATTACAAATGGGGCTTGTCCCTATCTGAATTCTCGCTGCGTTAATACTGAAGGCTCTTATTATTGCCAGTGTAATGCCGGCGCTGAAGATGTATACGGAAATGGGACCCTCTGCACCGTGAATTTGTGCGAAACAAATGTGTCCACCTGCGCCGACAATGCTACGTGCATTCCAAATGTAGGTTCTTTTACGTGTGCATGCAACGATGGTTATGTCAGCCGCAGTCAAGTGGGGGAGAGGGAGGCGGCGCAGGCTCCAGGAACGTCTGGTGACTGTGTGGTGGTAGGTGCCTGCGAAAGGGGAGACGACTTCCATGCAGACTGTGTAGATCCCTCTACCAAGTGCATCAGTGACGTGCGCCTCTTTGATAGGCACACTCTTCATGTTGCTAACCCGGGCCCTGGGAACTGGAGCATATCTGGCATTGATGGATCCAAGGTCTGGGCGAACAACAATGACCCTGAGCCTAATGTGACCGCTTGCTCTGAAGCAATTGCCCGGGACTGGATTACCTCGGATCCGTCACCCCTGTACCCGCCAGACGCCTACCAAATAAGAGGAGATGGGAATGGGACAGCCGAGTGCGGAATGCTTGGCCCATTTGAAATTCCAGCAGAAGCAACTGACTTTATTGCACATGTTTTCTTGGACTCTGTCGGTCCTCCTGCAATGATCATGATACAACTACAACTTGACAATGCCACTGATTGGCACCGCGCGTACTACGGAGACGCAAAAGATTCTGCAAGTGGCAACGACCTTTCATACCAACAACTCAATATGGGCAGAGGCACCATCCCGACGCCAGGATCCTGGAGGCAGCTTTGCATTCCTTTGGGACTTTTGGACATTCCGAGGCCGGGGACTGTAGCTAAAATGTTATTAACTGCGTGGAGCTCCAATGCAACAAACGTCACGTGGGACTATATTGGTGTTGGAAGGTGTGGGCTGGAGCACTCGTGCGTGTGTGCTGTTGGCTTCCACTCGCGTACTTTGAATGCTGTAAGTGGACAATACTCCTGTGCAGACCAAAATGAGTGTGCTATCAACGTGACAAACGTAACCGTGGCGAATGTGACGACGTTACAAAACAGGAATAATCTGTGCGACAACGTGACCTCGTACTGTACCAACACGTACGGCTCCTTCGTGTGCTCGTGCAGTGCGGGCTATGAAAACGACGATGTGGCCAATAATGTAAAGTGCACTGATATTGATGAATGCGTTACGGACACGCACAACTGCCACCAGAATGCTGACTGTACAAATACGGTCGGCAGCTTCACATGTGCGTGCATGAGGCAGGATATAAGTTTTAGCGGAAACGGGTTGCAGTGCACTGGTGTCGGGGCATGCGAGACACATGTTGATAATTGTCATTCAAACGCAACGTGCACTTCTCATGCACCGATTTCGTTGAATTGGTCGTGTGCCTGCAACGCAGGATATTTTGGAAATGGCACGATGTGCGAGAATTACGATGAATGCACGTCGAATGAATTCCCTCACAACTGCGATAGTAATGCAGACTGCACGGACACAGATGGGTCGTTCTTTTGCGAGTGCCGGAAGTGGGCATACACTGGAGAGGGAACAAATGGCACTTGCGAGGTGACAGGCGCGTGCGAGCTCGGAACGGACAGCTGCGCCAGAAACGCTAGCTGCACGAGCACAGAAATGGGCCATAATTGTTCCTGCCATGTGGGATACTTGGGAAATGGAACTGTTTGCCTAGATGTGGATGAATGCAACGGAACGCATACGTGCGACAGGCGCATGGGTGTTTGCACAAACACCGATGGATCCTTTACTTGCACGTGCGATCCCTCGATAATTGGGAGAGATGCAAATGCTTACGAGTCGGTGAACGATGGCACATATTGCAGGGACAGAAATGAATGCTCTGCAACGCGTGTCCAAGAGCTCTGGGGGCATAATTGCCACGAGAATGCTGAGTGTAGTAATACAGACGGCTCGTTTACGTGCGCGTGCAAGATTTGGGACTACACAGCAACGGGCTTTCCGGCAGCGAATAATGCGCTGGACGAAGTTGCTGCGGCTGGAGACGGAACTAGTTGTGATACCACTGGTGCATGTATTCGTGGGGCAGACACATGTGCAGAAAATATTAGTATTTGTGAAAGCACTGGCTACAGAGATGTGTTTGCATGTCCCTGCGCGCCAGGCTACGAGGCACCGGCGACGGGTGGCAATACAGACGGGACAGACTGTGGAGACGTCGATGAATGTTTTCGGTGTACTGACAACTGCCACGATGAAGCTAATTGCATCAATGTCGTTGGATCCTTTATTTGCGAGTGTGCGACAGGTTATGTCGGAAATGGGACAAATTGCATTGACGTGTGCACCTCAGGGGACAGTGATTGCCACCCAAACGCTACATGTGTTATGAACGCCGACGATGGTACCCATTTCTGTACATGCAACACGGGGTTTTTCGGTAATGGTTTCAGAAATGACTTGGCTCCAATGAACGAGAGTCAGGGTTGTTGGGACGCGTTGGAATGTACTGGGTACACTGATGCTATTGATAAAAATTACCGTCACCTGCTGTCGCATAATTGTGACATTAATGCCACGTGTAGCGAGACTTTGGGATCCTTTGTGTGCGAATGCAACCCCGGCTGGGAAGGACGTGGAACTGTGGGGACGTGCGTTAATATTGACGAATGTAGCCGTAACGTACACGATTGTCATGATCAAGCTACGTGTACCGAAATTGTTGGCTCTTTTACATGCACATGCAACGCAGGATGGAACGGGACCGGCACGCTGTGCAACAATGTAGATGAATGCATAGATGGCCAGAAGGAGGCTCCTTGGGGAGGCCCAATGAATAATTGCGCAAGGAGCCCTCGATTGGGTCCTCCGCCGAATAATAGAGAGTACATTGCAACTTGCAATGATACGATTGGTTCCTTCACATGCTCGTGCAACGCAGGCTTCGAAGGCGATGGGATTGATGACGCTTTTTCTTGTTATACTGGGGATTATGGAGGAGGATGCCCTTCTCCTGGCCTCGGCTGTGCTGATATCAACGAATGTTTGGGGACTGATCTGGTGTGCACTAATTCATCATACAATGTGACGATCAATGTTTCGGGAGTTTATGTTACCGAGCAGCACATGTCGAGGACTTGCAAACTTGTACCTATCCACGACTGCCATACAAATGCAAACTGCACCAACACAATAGGGTCGTTTGAGTGCGACTGCAATGAAGGATACATCGGTAATGGCACCTTTTGCGAAGACATCGACGAATGTCATGACAACACCACGTGTCCCACAAATGCATTCTGCTACAACACTGTAGGTTCGTTCTACTGCGAGTGCGACTTTGGATATTCGGGGCCAGACGAGTACAATTGCCTCGAATGTCCTGCTGGAACGTACAAGAACAGCACAGGCACTGCAAATTGCAGCGATTGCCCAGAAGATACCTACAATCCCGTCTCAGCAGTCAGTCAGCTCGCAGGCTGTATTCAATGCCCAAAGGATTCAGACTCGAGCGTTGCTACAGCCAACCTCACACAATGTCTGTGCAGGCCAGGATACACTTGGCAAGACGGCGAGACATGTGCCGCCTGTATAGCTGGAACATACAAGCCCGACGTTGGGCCGCAATTTTGCACAGAATGTATAGGTGGAAAATACTTGCCAGACACTGCAGCTTCCAGAAAGACACAGTGTTTAGCATGCACACAACATTCAGACTCGCCCGCTGCGAGTGGTGCTGAGACGGATTGCTCGTGCAACAAGGGCTACACAGGCGATGCTGGAGGGACTTGCAGCGCCTGTGTGCCTGGAAAATACAAGGTTCGGGCAGGCAGTATGGCATGCGAGTTGTGCGCTGCAAATACGTACTCGGAGAGCGTTTCTGCAAGTTCGAACACGACGGTGTGTGTGTGGGGGGAGAATGTGAAGCAATAAAGAGAGTTTATATGCATCAATGTGGTGCAAGAGCTGTTGCTGCATAATGCAAGTGCCACTGCCGCCGCGCGCCCCATTTTTTTGTCCGGCAAAACACTTCAATCTTGATATTTGTGAATATTACCACCTGTCTTCGTGCTTGTTTGCGCTGAATTTTGCAGTTGGTGGTTGGCAACATAAAAAGGTGCAACACACCCAAACACTGACATAAACACACACACACACGTACATAATCTCTCTATCTCTACACCACACAGTGCTTGGATTGCACATTTTTTTCCGTTTCAGATGAAGGCGCTGGTGAGCAGACACTGTGTCATTGCATTCCAGGTTACACTGGTGTGGGCCTGAGTGGAAGCATGTGTGTTCCGTGCAGCCCAGGAACTCACAAAAAAAATTCTGGACATGGGGCTTGTTCAGTATGTCCCGAATTTTCGAGTTCTCCAGAAACAAGTACTTCGCTAACCAACTGTACGTGCGATCCTGGATATGTGGGTGCCAACGGACAATGTACGAGTTGCGAGACTGGGCAGTACAAGGCTGGACGCGGCGATGGCATATGTTCAGATTGTCCTGCATTCAGCTCTTCCCCAGAGGGTAGCGAGGTTGTTGAAGAGTGCACCTGCAATGTGGGTGCCTTCGGTTCAAATGGCTTTGTTTGTCGATTGTGTGAACCTGGCAAGTACAAGCCAGAAGTGGGATCAGACGACTGCCTCGAATGTACACGGAATTCATTGTCACTGGCCGGAAGCAAGAACTCAGCGGCGTGTATGTGTAACCTTGGTTATCAAGGCACTGGCAACACAGAGTGCGTTAACTTGAATGAGTGCCTGGCAGTGTCAACAAATGACTGTGCGCCCGGCAAAGCTGCGTGTACAGATACAGACGGAAGTTTTATGTGCGAATGCATTGAGCCACACTTTGGCAATGGGACAGTGTGTGAACCAAGGTTTGCGGTGATAGCAACATCGATCCGGTTTTCAGTTGGGTTGCAAGCGTTTCAGACGTTTCGAAATGCTTTCGTGCTGGCACTTGCAGATTTATGCAATGTTGAGCCTTCTGCAGTTGGGGTGGTGGCAATTCAGGGTGCGTTGGTGCAACGGAGACTGTTGTCTGTGAACAGCACAGCCGCTGCCACCAATGTGACAACTGTAGATCTTGTGCTGCATGTACAAAGTTTGAATCTGAACGACCTCTTTGTACTATTGTCGCAAGACAACCTGAATGCAACAATGGTAAGTTTGGGGTTTCCACAACTCACGGTTCTTGCATCAGCTTTCGTCACTTCAGAATGTGGAAACGGATTGATCGAAGCCTCGGAAGTATGCGATGATGGTAACACTTTGATTGGTGATGGGTGTTCATTTCAGTGCTCTGTCGAAGTAGGCTGGGCATGCTTTACGTCGGCCCCAGCAAAAGTCGAAAGATGCCCCAATAGCACTGAAAACAGTAGTCTGATGCTAAGCACCACAGGCAATTTGACGTGCAATTCTTCGTTCAACAGCGGAAGTGACGGTACTGGCAGTGGAAATGGAGATGGTAACATCACTGCATTCATAGCAAGCACATGCACAGATCTCAATGAGTGTGAATTGAATGCAAGGGCTAGTGATAAATGCAACTCAACACAGAGGGCACAGACTAGCGGCTTCAATTGTACTCAGCCTATATGTGATTCGCTTTCAACATGCATGAATACACAAGGTAGTTATTACTGTCAGTGCTTCCCAGGTTTTGTGCTACAAGATTCTGTGTGCATTGATGACCCGGGCAATAATGCAACTCTCCAGCGAAATACAGCCTTTGCGAAAACGACAAGCTCGTTTTTGACTAATTTATCCTCAGTCGGCTTTGGTCACGCAATATCGATCCACAGGGATTATCTCCTTCTTGGCTCTCTAGGCACGCAAGATGCATATTTGTACAAGAAGACCGGTGTAGGTGGATGGCCTGTGGAGCCATCTTATATATTGAAGAGGGGTGATGCTGGGGATGGGGCCTACGGAATTGATGTTGCCGTTTTCAGCGCTGAGTATAATGTGGGTGTGACAGTGTCAGTGCATGCTGTGATAGGCACAAACCGCAACAAGGTATATATTCACCAGACGAACCAGTTTGGCCGATGGACTGGGCAAGTAACGCAGGTTTTACATCGGCAGAATGACCTGTTCTTCGGAACATCTGTTGCAACTTCGTCAAAATCAGTGCTTGTGGGTGCATATGGCGCTCACAAAGCATTTTTGTATCAGCGACTATCAAATCGACTTTGGTCCAATGTGCCGACTGTAGAATTTGATCTGAACACAGACGAATCGTTTTTTGGTCATGTTGTCGCGATGTCCGAAGATACCGTAGTAATTGGGGCCCTATACGTCGACAAGATTTTCATTTTTGGACGTACATCTGCAGGTGCATGGTCAAATGTTGCCAGGCACGTACTACCAGCGGCTGCTGGTGATGCAAGTCTGGGAGCTTCACTCAGCATGACAAAATTACATTTGTTTGTTGGTGCTCCGGGTGTTGATAAGGTGTACATCTTCACTAAAAATAGTACGGGAGTTTGGCCATCAATTCCTGCCATTACTTTATCGAAATCAAAAGGCAGATTTGGGCATTGCGTCGCCAACACCGACCTGTATGCTGTTATTGGTTCGTTCCGGGCAAACAAAGCTTATTTGTTCAGGGCGCATGGAAATGGAACATGGTCTTCTAGTTCCTTGCAAACGTTTTCGCAAGGAAATGTGCGTGCAAGATCCCTGGGGTTTGCGTGCGGCATCACAAATCATGATGTTGTATTGAGCTCATATCAGGTTCGAATCCCTCTCCAACAAAAAAACCCCCAAAAATATGTCGTGTTATGCGCACGGCGGCGGAGGGGCTAGCCCCGGAGCGGCCGCGCGCCAGGATGGAAAAATCGGGGAGATTTACTAGTCCATCTTTAACAATCAACTTTTAACAGTCAACCATTAATAGTAGTAGTCAACCCTAATTTTTCCCTCCTTACGCGAACCGGATGGTGCGCGGCCACTCTGTGGCTGCAACCCCTCTACTGCCACGCGCACCGTGTCGTGTTGTATATGCGCTGTTCTTCCATGTATCTGACAGACGTTTTTTGGCAGGATCGGAGTGCATTTTTGTACTCTTCTTCGTGTGCGCCAAATTTGTATGGATGGACAATTGAAGGTTGCAAAATGTGCCCACAAAATACAGAGAGCACTGGTACTGGCAAAACGATTCAATCGTGTATATGTGCTCCTGGCTTTGTTGGGCCCAATTCTGGTCCATGCGATGGATGTCGCAAGAATTTTTATTGCCCCGGTGGAACTCTTCAAATTGCTTGCCCGTCTGGTTCCTCGAGCCAAAATTTTAGTGTGTCCGAATCAGATTGCACAATAAGACGTTTCGACACTGCTAAAATCGGGCAATCTAGTTCTTTACGTGGTGAGCAAAATACCATCACAGTGACGCTACGGATAGAAACAGAACTCTTGGAGGCGGAACAAATGGTGATTACCATTTCAGGATTACTCTGTCATGGCAGTCAATGTGCTACGTGCAATCATTCCAGTCAGCTAGAACTGGATTACTTGTCTCCACAAGTTGGAACCAACCTGTACCACTCAGCTCAGTATCGTATTAATGGTCAGCTTTTACTCACTTTGACCAAAGACATACCGCCCAACGCTACTGTCATCCTGACATTTTGCCTTGAGAATCCATTCACCGGACAGTCTCCACCTGACATGTTCGTCGAGTCCAGCGGGATTGTATTTCCCAAAGTTCAAATGCAGAAAGGCCGGAAAGGAGCTGCACCTCTGTCAGTAGTAGGGCTCGACGTTGGACGGATTGGACAGAGTACGCCAGCTCAATTGACCGTGAACACAATTACAGTCACCTTGAAGATGCTTGCATCCATACCTGCTGGGGCAAACATTGCGATTGTGGGCCTGTATGGCCTCAAGACACCATCGGCATTTGTCACTCTCCAAAATGCGGTGCCAGACCATCCGTACAATTCTTCTGAATTTGCTGGTTCAGAAGTGGAGACTAGCGCTACCTCGTATTTCGGAAGTCAAGGGATGTGGAATATGTCGACTGGGCAGTTGTCTTTCACTCTGGCTCAAGAAATCAACTACGATACATTCTACATACTCTCTTTTACTTTACAGAACGGTGCAGTGGGACAGGAGTCTCTCAATTTGCAAATTAGCGTGATCGATGCTTCCAGGACAATTTTGGTGGCAAACCTGACAACGGGTGGGGGAAACAGTGCAATTCTAAAGATTGCCAGATTTTTGACCGCAAACATGCACCAGAGTAATGCGATACCTTCGTCAATGAACAACATAACGATTTCTTTCAGCGTGAATTCTGTTGTAAAATTACAGGACCAAGCGTTCTTTGTCTTCACCGACTTCAAGAGCGTGACTGCATCAGCAAGACAGGGTACGTTTGCCATCACAGATATAGAAGGATACAACGCGACCAAGTACTTTGGATCTAACGGTACGGTGACTTCCAACGGCACTCTGATGTTTCCTATCCAAAAAGACATTCTCCCTTACTTCGAGTATGCGTTTATCTTCGAGGTGCAAAATCCAGATCGTGGACAAGACTCTCCTGCTATGACGATCGAGTGTACAGGGTTTCGGATATCCGCAACGGCAATGACATTGGGTGCTGGCATTGAAGCTCCACTGCGAGTGGCAGGCTTGAGAACTGCGTCCATTGGTCAATCAACTTCATGTGCATCTTCTGTCAACACACTCACTGTCACCTTGAATTTCTACATGACGGTTCCTTATGGGCGTCCGTCAACGCAAACGGCTTCACCGCAATCGACCAACACTTCAACTAATGCATCTTCGACTAATCATTCATCGAATGCATATAATTCATGGAATGCAACAACAGCTGTGCTAATATGTGATAATAGTACTTGCGCTGGTGCGTGCCACAGGGAATGTGCTTCGTTGAATGGGTCGTCAGAATCAGCCGTTGCGAGCTGCATGCTTGGCTGTGGCGTAGCCCCTTCGGCAGGAATAGACCCAAATACCACTCTTATTCGTATAGTCGGATGGGCTGGGCTTGACTCTTCGTCGACTTTCGCAATCTTGCAGTACACTCGTGGCGGCAATGACGACGGCGGCAGCGGCAACGGAAATACAAGCGGCACAATTGGTACCTCGCCGTTTGTTTCATTTTTTAATGGAAGCTCTAGTGAGCTGTTGCTGAGAATTCGTGAAGGCGAGCAGCTCGCTGGTGGTGTAGATCATGTCATTGAAATCGAGGTGAAGAATGGTGAAGATGGCCAAGAGTCTCAGATACTGATCGCCTCCGGCGAAGGTGCAGCGCGTATGACGTCGAAACCCGTTGTTGGCGCTCCTTATGATGCAGCTCCACTGGTCATCTCAGGAGTTCGTGTTGGTCTTGTCAGCCAAAGTAGTCCTCTTGCTTCTGGAAATAATACCATACATCTCTCACTGAGTTTCTTTACATTCGTCAAAAATGGCACCATGATTACTATTTCTGGACTAGAGGAAACACAGACTGCCAGCACACCACAGCTACCTCTCCAAACCAGTACATCAGCGTTTTCAGATACTGGTGCTTGGGATCAAGGGATGGGCAGTCTTGTGGTGGAAGTAGTGCGTACGATGGCACCTTGGTACGAGTCTGTGCAGAGTTTTACCTTCGCCTTCCAGGTGGTGAACCCAGCAGAAGGGAGATCTCCGCCCAACGTCACCTTCACTGCCACTTATGCTGGAGTGTGCACCCGAAATAATGTAGCTTCGAATGTCTTGATTCTGCCCATCAGGTTGACGCACGCTGCCGGCAATGCGGCCGCTCTCAGAATTGCAGGGTTTCAACTGTTGCAAATGCATCAGCAAACTGCAAGTATGAACGTGGAGAATTTGCTTTTTCTTGATATGAACAGCTTTGTGACAATCAAGCGAGGGTCTATCATCACCATGGAAGGTATTACGTGTCACCGGTGTGGATGTGTAAAGTGCTGCAGGCTGTACGTGCATGAGATTCAAGTCAAATCGGCATCATCACAAGAGGTTGGTACAACTCTTTGGTCGTATTTAGTAGACGCTGCAAATGAATTCATTGTATTCCGAGAGACGAAAACTACAGAATCTGCACTTCTTCAAGGACAGTCGATTGAACTGGATTTAGTCGTTGATTTTGAAGCTGAAGTAACTTACAGTTTCAGTTTCAGAATGCAGAACAACGATTGTGGTCAAGAACCCTTGCCGAGTCTCAAACTCAAAGTGCAGTCTGGAGCTGATTCCTCAGTATACGATCTTGTTGAAACGCCACTCTTGCCTGTCGAGCTTGGTATGAGACATGCAGCTCCATTTCTCATCAACTATTTTCCGAGCATGCTGGTCAAGCAAAACACGACCGCAACGCTTGCCGTAAACAACATTGGCATTAGTTTTTCGACGAGAGCACCTTTGTCGAATATGACTGTCGTCAAGGTGCTCGGTCTCTTCGAATCTCTCTCTCCCACAGGCCCCATTCCTCTGTTCGGACCAGACTCGTCAGAGTTCGAGGAAGCTCACTGGAACAAGGAAGAGGGAGAATTATCGTTGATCTGGGGCAGAAATGGCAGTGACGCCAACCGAGTCTACAATATTGACTGCTCTTTACAAAATCCCCGAAATCATCAGCCATCCGCTGCAACCATGATGACCGCGTTGGATCCAGTTGCAGTGACCACACCTGAGGAGACGGACAAAGGTTTTGGTGTCGAAGCACCTCTTTTGATCAACGAATTTATTCATCTGTTGGTGTATCAGGGCACACCTGCCCCAGGAAAGCTGAATAATATCACTGTCAGATTTCAAACAACAACAAACATATATGTTGCATCCAACACGAAGATCACCCTCAGGGGTTTGACGCTTACAGAAACTCTCGATTCGGAAACGTTTCCCGTCGCAGTCGAAGGAGGCTACCAGATTTTCAACACGAGCTCTTCATGGACTCAATCCAGTGGTACGCTAGTGTTGTCTGCAATTGGTCATATCAGGAGCGATCGCACGTATTACTTGATCTTCAGTGTCACCAACCCAATCGAAGCTCAGCTTCCGGCACGTGTTTACATTTCGTCGACTGGAGTGGACACGACTGAGGTGGAAATTCCGAGAGCCAATGGTACACGAGCTCCACTCGTGGTTCTCGTGCAATTGACCAAAAAATTTGCTTGGCAGAGTACGCCTTCAGTAAATGTTCGCAACACAATTGTGGTCACGTTGGCGTCCGTTTATGGCATGGTTGTCCAGCCAGATATGAAGATCACTATTAAAGGACTCACGGGAAGTGCGACGCCAGACGAATTAAATGGGGCAGTTTCATGTGCATCTGATAGTGCTCTATCAGATTCACCCTCAGGCAACCAAACCCTTGGTTCTTGTGTAATGGATTGGAATCAGGCGCTTGGTCAGCTTGTGGTGACATCGAGTGATGTGCTTAGTGTTTCAAGTGGGGATAATTTTGTTTTGTCCTTTAATCTTACCAATCCAGTTTCAACTCAAGAATCTCCCGAAATCAGCATCAAAATTGACAAAATATTGACTAGCTGGACCATCCTTGACAAACCTGAAGACCGAGGCAGAATGCATGCTCCTCTGCAAATTGCCGGATACACGAGTGCGTTTTTAAATCAGAGCACGCCGTCGCAGCTTGCAGTAAATACTCTGATTGTGCTGTTTACTCTGCAAACAAATCTACTAGAAGGGACCCTGGTCAGGATTTCTGGTCTGCAAGGTCCTACAACTCCATCAGCTGATATTGATATCTCCTCGGTGGGCAAACAACTCAATGGGACTGACACGATAAATGCAAGCTCAATAATGGGTATTCAGGCCAACTGGAATTCAACTGCAGGAGTACTTACCATCACAACTGTCCTTGAAACGTCAAATGAGTATAGCTATACTATTTTTTTTGACCTCAGCAACCCAGGCTACGTTGGACAAGATGGTCCTACTGATATTTCGATCAGAAGTGACGGTGCCACAGCCATGTCGAGAACGCAATGTGATGGAGGGCCAGGAATCACAGAACCGTTGCTGGTGGCAGACTTCCTCGTGAAACACATCAGGCAAAGCAGTGCATCGACAAAAGTTGATAACACTATCCTCGTCACCTTTTCGACTCGAGCACCTCTGACTTTCGGGTCGAAAATAACTTTGCAAGGCCTCACAGGCCCGATTACTCCCGATGGAGCTGTACAGATTGTTACAAGTGATGTGGCGTACCTGGCTCAGAGTGCTGCTTGGCAAGGTGCACAAGGCCAAATTGTCGTAAATGTGTTGCAAACAACTGTTGCTCGTCACAAATATTCGTTTTCTTTCGTGTTGACCAATCCAAACGATGGTCAAGATTCTCCTGTTGTCAATATTAGTAGCACCGGGATAGTGATCATGCCGACAGCAATGGTACGCGCTGATGGAAATTTTGCCCCGCTGCTCATTGCTCGATTCGTCATCGCAAATATATCACAGTCGGCGCCAGGGCAGGACATTGATAATTTGCTCACTATTTGGGTGTCTACTAATGTAAACATATTCCAAACGTGTCCTCAGCCACCCCAGAACCCGGTTCTGGGGGAGTGTTCCAGCATCAGGCTGTCAGGTCTTGGCGGTTCTGCGACTGTAAGCGGAGTCCTCCCTGTCATCTCCAGAGGGGCTGTATTGTCCAGCAGCACTGACTGGTCAAGGGATTCGAGTTCAATGCAGATTGTATTCACTTCCAACCTGCATGAACGTACGCTGTTGCAATTTCAATTTAATTTGCGCAACCCTCCCAACCTGAATGAAGTCCAAGATGTAAATGTTGAGTTGAGAGGAACTATTACTTCCAGAGCTTACGTGGTGGACAAAGGGCAAAATGCTGCAGGGCCGCTTCTGGTGATTGGTATACTTCAAAAAGATATTCGACAGAATACTCCCTCTGTCCGGGCCCTCAATACTATTACACTTGTTTTCAAAACATCAATATCGTTACCCAAGAATTTTTCCTTAACTTTGACAGGACTGACGGGTTCCGTCACGGCGCAATCATTGGGCAGTGCGTACATCAGTATTAGCTCCTTCCCAGGAAATTTGACGGGGAATTGCAATTTCTCGTTGAATGATGATAGCGGCAACATCAGTGGGATTGGTAATGGTGCTACAATCAGTGACGACACTGCATCCATGGTTTGTCAGGAGGGGATTTTTTCGGATATTGGGCTCTGGAATTGGGCTGCGTCAAGCCTGATATTAAAGACGAATGCTGAGACGGTGGGAATGGAGGCCTACACACTTTCTTTTGAGTTGCAGAATGGCGAGGTGGGGCAGCTTTCTCCAGAGATAAGCATCCACTCAAATGATCCTCGCTACAGATTGTCTCCGGTTCTAATGGACAAAGGTCGAAGAAACGCGGCCCCCATGTTGATTGCATCGTTTGCTACTAAACATATTATGCAGCGAACCCCCTCTGCATCATCCGACAACATTCTCATTGTGACATTGGAATCGACCGCTGATCTCTTGAACGGAACAAGAATAACCATTTCGGGTTTTAATGGAAGTGATACTCCTGACGACCACGTTCTGCGTATTAACGATACCTCCGCTTTTGGGACGGGTATGGACGTAATTAATCAGAGTCACCCATTCGGCGAAACTGGTAGTTGGTCCAAGGAAAATGGTACAATGATCATCACCGTGTGCCAAAGCGAGAGATTCCTTGATTCGAATGGCACCTTTATAGGCAACGTGACGACACCTGTGATGGAAGGCAACAGGCTCCACAGCTTCAGTTTTGTGCTTCGAAATGGTGGAGAATATCAGGAAGCGCCTTCGATCAGTATTGAATCGTCCGGCACTGCCATTACAAAAACAGAAATGGATTATGGGCTGTTCAACGAGGCGCCCTTGCTTATCGCAGGGTTCCGTTCACTGGTTATTGGTCAGAGCACAGCATCACAAAGCACTTCGTCTTTCGATACCATCAACTCAATCACAGTCACATTTCGCACCAATGTCGAGTTGAAAGGAGCTGAAGATTGCAAACTGACTATATCTGGGCTTGTGGGCACTCTAGGTCCAAAGGGCGAGAACGCCACAATTCCCATTTTGGTCAAAGGCAGAATCAGGCGCGAAGGCTTGACCAAACCGCTGGACACATACGATTTTGGTGTGCCTTGTCCCTGCCTTGTTTCTGGCGGGCGTGGATGTTTTTGCGGTGCATGGAATTCAGTCTACGGTACAATGGTAATCGCCATGGAAGCCCTTACTGTGTCTGTTTTAGGTGCTGAGTATCGTCTGCGATTCGAGATAATCAATCCAATGCAAGGCCGTGATGCTGCTCACATCAATGTGTCCGGAGGTGGCATTACAATCACCCGTGTCTCTGCACAAAATGGACCAGGAAATGCAGCACCTCTTCTTATTGCTGGTTTCTTGGTGAAGAATATAGGCCAGTCAACTCCCGGCGCAACGAGTGACAACACCATCTCAGTGACGATTCTCACGAGAGCTGTGCTGCTAATCGGAACAAAGGTCACTGTTTCTGGTCTGACTGGAAGCCTGACGATTGACGCGACCCTTGACGTTGCTGGCAACGGGACTGTCATATTTGGAACATCGGGTGATTGGACTCGTCGAACTGGAATTTTTGTTGTCTCAGCACAAAAGGACTCGGATGCGGCAAGCACTTATGTCTACACATTTGTCGTCCGAAACCCTTCAGAAGGACAGCCCGCGCCACTTATATTTATAGAGTCGAGTGGGGCAACTGTTATAAACAGAACTAGGGCAGACGTGGGCGAAGGGAATCGTAACCCTATGGGCATTGCACAGTGGCGGCCAACTGCCTCTGACATCGGACAGATCATCCCGCATGCTTCTGCTATGAATACGATCCAGGTTACATTGGGCGTCTCGGCAGCATTGCCATCTGGCGCGAAAATTACAATCTCTGGTTTGACAGGAAGTGACACCCCAAGTGGACCGATACCGATGATTGACAAGGGCATCCAATTCGTTTCTCTGCTTCACCAATTTCGTACTCCACTTGGCCCTTATTGGAACAGAGAGCGTGGCGAGCTCGTGCTTACATTTGAGAAAGAGTCTAAATATAAGCAAATTTACCTCTTTGCTTTCAACTTGAAGAATCCTGCAACAATGCAAGATTCGCCAGTTGTGTGGGTTGAAGTGGGTGGCTCAATCCTTGTGCCCGCACAAAAAATGACTAAAGCTGAGGGAAACAAAGCACCAATGAAGATCGCGGGATTCAGCAAAAAAGAAATCTACCAGAGCACTCCAGGCTTGTCAGATCTGAATACGATCACTGTCAACCTTGTTTCTAACATTGATTACAGGGTGGTATTGGATGTAGACCAGAACTCTTTTCATACTGAGGTTCGGACCATGATGATTAGGATTACCAATCTCAAAGGAGCTGCTTCCCCGACCAGTCTATTGTCACTAACCCTCAAAAATGTTGCTGCGCAAAGATGTCTTCCATTGACGGCTTTTTGGAATCAAAGCACCTCGAACCTATTTA
>Ga0105053_10004709_pt1 | contig 19883 bp, 23 predicted proteins | sample BON01_FD_78093 | JGI IMG/M metagenome (GOLD analysis project Ga0105053, IMG submission 78093) | Freshwater microbial communities from Lake Bonney liftoff mats and glacier meltwater in Antarctica - BON-01 | ecosystem: Environmental > Aquatic > Freshwater > Ice > Glacier meltwater | place: Lake...
ATCTTCCATTTACATTTTTTTTCAAAAATAACTAAAAGGGGGGGGCAATTGAATAATTGGAGGTATTTTATTTTCGTTTTAAATTTATAATGAAAATAGATTCATAGTATTGTTGCTATTTCTTACTTTTTGGCATTGCCTAAAAAAGAGAGAAAGCACTGCTTTCGAAGAAAAAAGTCTAGCACTTAATAAATTCAATTACCTTTGAATAAATAAAGGATCAAGATGCACAATAAATTTTTAGGAGTAGATAAAAAAACATACTTACACATTACTATCTTGTTAGTGGCAGCTATTATAGCGACCATCAAAGCGAAAATTTCTTATGATTCATTTACTAATTCTAATATTCCAATTTATGATGGAGTGATGTATCAAATGCAACAAATTAGAAGACACGAACTATTTAACGGGAATTTTGGTTGGATAAATAGATACAGTCAAGCCGTTTATGAATTCAAAGGAAACTATGTCTCGGCAGCTTACAGTGGATTTGTTACCTTTTTCTTTCCTTCCTTTTTAAAGAATGACACTGATGTTTTCATCCGTTCACTTTTTTCAATTTTTGTTTTTATTTTTTCTTTGTATGTTTATTTTAAGGATAAAATAAACCCTTTTAAACTAATTACAACACTTCTATTAATTATACAATTTCCTGTTTTTTATCATCATCAAGTTGGTTTAGGTTCTTATATTCCAGAATTAACTTCTTCTCTCATACTCGTTTCTGGTTTTGTTTTTTTAGTTCACTTTTTTGAAAATTTTAAATTTAGGTATTGTGTTGTAGGCGTTTTATTAATGCTCTTACCAATAACAATTCGATTTAATTTTTTTGCTTACTGTTTTTTATTTTCTATTCCTCCTTTTTTACTCTTTATAAAAAATTGGGGAAACTTTACGAATCTTCTAAAAAAAAGAATTCTAATTTTCATCTCGCTATGTTTGGTTATCACTGGTAGTTACATACTTTATTTCTTTGCTCCATTTTATAAATATTATACTGAAACTGCTTATAATTATTCTTATTTTTCATTGGCCTTTTCAACAATGGCGAATAACTTTAATGACTATTTCACTTGGGTAGGTTTTCTCGCTATTTTAATACTCATTTTCAGTAATAAAAGGAAGGAAAAACCACTTTTAAACAATACCTTGATTGCCTATCCTTTTTTAGTGTTTTTCAGCTTCATCATTCTTTATTTACAATCTGAAAATATTCCGCATATCAATTCTGCAATGGCCGTTTTTTTTAGTTTGATAGCCTTTGTTTCATTTCCTGTGTTTAAGGACAAAGTGCCTTCGATATTTTCAGACAAAACAGTTGTCATTAGTTTATCCATTCTGATTTGTATTTTAAATTTTTCTTTTGTGAAAGATTTAGAAGCTAAAAAAGATTCACATTTATATAAAGTGCAGCGGGATGTTATTTCCTTCCTAACTGATAAAATCAAAGAAAATCCAAAAAAACTACCAACTTATCTTTGTTTCTTTGAAGGAATGGCGGAAATACCTATAAATGTTGGGGTTTATACAAGAACCAATAAATTATTGACAATTCCTCACTCTTTTTACAATCACGATATTTTTTATGTGAATAATATGAAATGTAATACTGCTAATGAATGCTTTGAACATTATCTTTCAACGATTACAGCTGTTGATTATATTATTATTAATACAAATGATCCTAAAATAAATCTTTTTCCGATTGCTAAAAACTTAAATATCAAAATGAAAAATTATTTAAACAATAATCCTTTATATGAAATTTGCAAAAAAATCCCGTCAACATTTTATGGAGAAGTGGTGATTTATCAACATAAAAAAGAAGTTCTCTAATTTAGAGGCTAATTTGTTTATTGAGGGTTGGCTAAAGACTAATTTTGAATAATTTTCTTTTAGATACAGGTTTGCGCTTCGGATTTGAGATTTAATTAGAAACTAGAGGCTCAAAATAATATAAACCCAATTTTACTCCTATTTCACTTATAAATAGTACTTTTATATGACTATACAGTATAAGTACACAAATGAGCGATAAAAAAATTTCAATAATTGTTCCAGTTTATAATTCATCAGAATTTCTTCATAATTTATTAGAAGCAATTGATGATGAGAAGGTTAAGAACAACTGGGACTTAGAACTTTTATTAATCGATGATGGAAGTAAAGACACAAGTTACGAGAAAATCATTGAATTAAGCGCTCGATATACGTATATTAAAGGATTTCGATTAGCAAGAAATTTTGGGCATCAAATTGCTGTAAAAACAGGTTTGAGTTATTGTTCAGGGGATTACATTGCTGTGATTGATGATGACTTACAAGACCCTCCTTCACTTTTACCACATTTTTTCTCACATCTTGACCAGGGAAATGACGTAGCTTATGGAGTTCGTAAAAAAAGAAAAGAATCCTTTATTAAAAAATTGAGTTATTCAACATTTTATAGGCTCTTAAAAAAATTGAGTAATACAAAAATCCAAATGGACAGTGGAGATTTTTGTGTTATGAAAAAGATTGTAGTGGACAATATGTTAAAGCTACAAGAAAAAAATCCATTTTTAAGAGGAATACGTGCCTGGGTAGGATTCAAACAAGTTGGAGTTGAATACGATAGACATGCGCGTTTTCAAGGAGAATCTGGCTACACTCTAAAGAAATTATTTAAAATAGCCTTGGATGGTATTTTTTCCTTTTCCAATGTTCCAATTCGCTTAATAACAATCTTAGGTTCAATCGGGCTAGTATTTGCCTTAATCTACTCATCAATAACACTTTATCAAAATTTAATACATGACATTGAAGTGAAAGGATTTACATCTCTCGTTATACTTATTTCATTTTTTAGTTCATTGATATTAATCTGTTTAGGGATTATAGGCGAATATATTGTTCGAATATATGACGAAGTAAGAAACAGACCATTTACTGTAATAGCAGAAACAATAAACGTATAAATCGATGAATATTGCAATTATTGGCGCAAATGGATTTATTGGAAGACATCTTGTAGATGAGCTTTCTGAAAATAAAAATAACAACTTGTTTTTATTTGGGAGAAATGAAGTGTCACCATTTGCTGAGGAATTTAATTATTCAAGGATAGATTTAACAAATTCTGCTGAAATTCTACATTCATTTAAAAATATCGATTTTGTTTTCTATTTGGCATCAGGATCAATCCCTGCGTCTACATGGGGAAATCCAAAATCAGAAATTGAAACCAACTTACTCCCATTTATAAATTTCTTGGAATGCATTGTTCAACTATCCGTCAAAAAAATTGTTTTCACTTCTAGTGCTGGTACAATTTATGGAAGTTCGATTGAAAAACTAAACGAAGAGTCAGATAAAAAGCCTTTTTCACCTCATGGAATCAATAAGGTGGCTATGGAATATTATTTAAATTATTTTGAAGCCAAATACAATTTGAAACATGCTATTTTTAGAGTTTCAAATATTTATGGGGAAGGTCAAAACACTTCAAAAGGGTTAGGTATTATCAATACATTTTTAGAAAAAATAATTTCAGAAAAAGAAATCACCGTTTTTGGGGATGGGGAGATAATTCGGAATTACATTTATGTAAAAGATGTTGCGAAATCTTTAGCTTATTCTTGTTATTCAGATTTTGAAAAATCTTCCATTTACAACCTTTCTTCGAATGATTCACTGAGTATAAATGAAGTTATTCAGCAAATAAAAAAAATTACGAATATAAAATTTGTTATTAATTACAAAGAAACTCGAGGAAGTGATAACCCGAAAATTTTATTAGATAACTCGAAATTGAAAAATGATTTTAAATCTTTGTCGTTTACTTCTATAGAGGAAGGAATTTTGAATACTTACTTGAATTTAAAGACTTAATACTGGTTATTTATTCATTGCCCGATTTTTTTTAGACTAGTTATTAATAACAAGAGGTATTCGGCAGGGAGTTCACATTTCGGATTTGATGCTTAAATAGAGGCTATAACTCAAATTTTTAGACTGATATTGTATTAAAATAGTACACTTACAATTGGAATGTAATGACTAATTTCAAGAATGATGATACGGTTCTCCTTTTAAAATTGTCATCGCTCTATACAATTGCTCGAAAAAAATCATACGTATCATCTGATGAGAAAATGTCATTTTGGATAATGAAATTTTAGAAACAGCGGCTTCATACACCTCTTTCGAAAAACCATAAGCACCACCAACAACAAAAACCAACCCTTTTCCGCCTTGAATAAATTTTTGCTGTAAAAAGTCTGAAAACTCAACGGATGATAATTGCTTGCCGTTTTCGTCTAATAATACAATTTGCTCACCGTTAGCTACTTTACTTAAAATTTCTTTCCCTTCTAACTCTTTAATTTGATCGATGGTTAATTTTTTAGCATTTTTCAGATCTGGAATTTCAATTCTTTCAATTGAGATGTAATGATTCAATCGTTTCAAATATTCTTGTTCGCCGGCGATTAAAAAATCTTTGCTGGTCTTACCAATACAGATGAATTTTATTTTCAAGGGATTTTTTTTAACAAAGGTAATAGAATCAGTTGTTTGAACGATGATTTATTTGATTATTTAGATTCTTTTGATTCATCATATCGGCATGATATTTGATTATGGATTTAAAAAAATAAAACCATGCGTTTTTTATATTCAATTCTAGCAACTTTCTTTTTTAGCGCGAATACTGCTTCTGACATACCTTTTTCTTCACTTGAAGCTGCATTTACAGCAAATAATCCTTCAGAAATTGTTAAAGTAGGGAAAGATAAAATATTACTAACCATACTAGGAGATGAAGGAGCGTATAGTCACTCCCAAGCTACTCTAATTTTAAAAGATTTTTTCACGAAAAAACAATGTGAATCTTTCAAATTTACGTTTAAAGGAAAGGAAACATCGGAAGGATCTTTTGCAATTGGAATTTACTCAAGTAAAAATGAGAATTTCAGGGTAACGATTCAATTTAAAAAAATAGCAACCGATTATAAAATCGAAAGTTTGACAATCGAGAAAAATTAGAACGCTCTCATTGGTCGAACAAAGCCAATAGATGAAGACCCCATAGGTATGGCAGTTAGAGAAGGCATATAAACAGTCCAAATACTGTTGGCATCTATGCACGAAGAAGTTAAAACATAAGCCATTCCAATTGTATTTGCTTGCCCTAGTTTTCCTAAAGTAGAAGCTAATCCTACCACTTCTTCTTTAGAAGGTAAAAACCAATCACTGTACCCTAAAGTGTCTAAAACGTAACAATCGTAAGCTGCTGTTCCTGGCCCAAAAGCGTTAGCAATTGCTTCAGTATTAGAAGCTCCTGTATAAACATCCGTACTGGTAGCTACAAAACCACCAGTGGCCCCATGTCCTTTTTGCAAATTGAATGTTGCTGTTATCAAGCCGTGTTTTTTGGATTTGTCAACATAAAAAATATCACCACCTTGGTAATGCTGCCCAATCCAAAAGTAATAACAAGAATGATCATCCAATGTTGCAGTCTGAATGTAGTTCATTGCGTCAGGATCTGTACACCCTCTTTTTTTACACGAGAACATTGTACCGCTCAACAACACTATTAAAAGTAAACATTTTAAAAAACTCATATTTATTATAATTTACATCAAACACATTTATATTTTAGTCAAATTCAAAAGCGCGTTTTGCATTTAACAACTAATTAGGGTAAAGGTAATTAAAAAAACATAATTACTTTTGATCTAAGAAGGGATTGAGATTATTTTTAACAACACCTCTGATTCCCACGACAATAACATCATCAGTTTGTTCAAAATCACTTTTCCATTCATTGAACTCGTCTATCATACGGTCTTTTTGATTCGCCATAGGAAATTTATTAATTTCATCTAATAACATTCGTATTTTTTTAAAATTAAATTTCTTGTTTTTCGCACCTCCAAATTGATCTTGCAACCCATCACTCATTAAATAGATAGTATCATCTACCTTAAAATCAATGGTATATTCAGTATATTTAAAACCGCTATTTTCATGATAATCTCCAATGTGTTTCGAATCACCTTTACATAGAGTAAGCAGAGATTCATGAAGATGAACAAATCGAGATCCTGCACATGAATATTTCAACTCATCCGTTACGTGATTAAAGGTGCAAATAGTGATTTCCATCCCATCATTTACTTTACTTTCGCCCTCACCTCTTGGTAAAAGCAGATAGGATTGAAATATCTTGATTCATTAATTCATCATGTCCAACTAAAATAAAATTTGAACTATTTTCACTTACATAAATAATTTTATTACTCCCATTAATGGCAACAGCTAAGACATCTCCTTTATTTACTACACCAGAAATGAATAACAATTTAGAGATTGAATCATGACGTAAATAGGTTGTGAAAATAGAAGTACACACTATTAAAATTAAAATAATTATAAATAAGAATTTGTTAAATTACAGACAATCACAAGTGATTTTTCCAAAGAATAAACTCCTAAATACTTGCTTGGATGTCTGTAGTTTTTATATAAAAGTTTACACAGCCACTCTCTTCTAGTTGATACATCCCTTTGTGTTTGGAAGAAAAAAGCACTTTACCTCCTTTAGATTTTATAATAGAAGTGATTGTTGTCCTTGTTTTACTTGTTTTTGAAATAAAGCTCTTTAAAATTCTTACCGTCGAATTTAACCAGCCCTGAATTATTAGTTCCTAAATAGATTAATCCATCATTGGATTGGGTTAATCCTGTAATATTTGAATAATCTAAACCTTCTTTGTGCGTGTAATTCTTAAACGTGTAAAGTTCGGTCACAACTTGAGACGGAAAAAACACAACAAAACAAAAATAAAATGAAATAAAATACTCTTTCTCAATTACTCTTTCTATTAATAAATAATGGTACAACCCCATTTTAAAATCTCTATCTAAGCAATTATTTTAAGTATGTTCTGTACTTCCCTAGCAATCTTTTTCGCTTCATCCAAAGACGAATTCCCGATGGTAATATGTCCCATCTTACGAAAAGATTTTGTTGTTTCTTTCCCATATAGATGAACCTTTACCCCTTCCATAGCTAGAACATTTTCTAAACCTTCATAAATAGCGGAACCTTCATATCCAGCTTCGCCTAGCAAATTAATCATTACTCCATTTTGGAGCATCTTAGTAGAACCTAATGGTAGGTTTAAAATAGAGCGCATGTGTTGTTCAAATTGGGAAGTAACATTGCATTCAATTGTATGATGTCCACTATTATGAGGTCTCGGGGCTATTTCATTCACAAGTAGCTCACCATTTTCAAGCAAGAAAAACTCTACAGCAAGTAGACCGACCATATCTAATTTCTCTATAATATCAATTGCAATTTGGCGTGCCTTTTCCTCAATTTCAACAGAAACAGAAGCAGGTGAAAATAAAAATTCAACTAAATTTATCTCTTGACTAAATTCGCATTCAACCGTAGGAAATACCTCCGTATCGCCTCTCTCGTTTCTAGCAACAATAACCGACAATTCTTTTTGAAACGGAATCATTTTCTCTAGTATTGAAGGCACCGTAAAAGCTTTAGAGATATCATCTTTGGACTTTAAAGATTGGACTCCTTTACCATCATAACCACCTTTTCTCATCTTTTGCATTAAAGGAAAAGAAGCCAGATGGTTTAAAATATCGTTTTCATTCTCAATAAGAAAAAAAGCAGCGGTAGGAATGTTATTTTCTATGTAAAATTTTTTTTGAATTGCTTTGTCTTGAATTATACGAAGAACACGAGCTTGAGGAAAAACTTTTTTACCTCTTTTTTCTAATTCTTCTAATGCCTCAATATTTATATTTTCAATTTCAACCGTAATTAAATCTTTGTCTAATCCAAAATTTAAAACCGCATCATAATCAAGTAAACTCCCAATTGTGAAACTGGTAGCTAAAGAACTGCAGGGAGCATTTTTATCAGGATCTAACACGTGAACCTGTACGTCAAAACTTGTAGATTCTTGAATAAACATACGTCCTAACTGTCCGCCTCCTATCATTCCTAAATGAAAGGATTTTCCGTACCATTTTTTTTGCATAACACAAATATAGCTCCTTATTTTTTTGAAAAATATAGTTTTAGCTTATTTATTGCCTGTATTTTTCAAAAAATAGTATTTTTGCAGTATAATTTATCGTTTAAATGATTCAAATCAACGACAAATATTTCGAAATTTACCTCGAAAAGGAAGAAATTCAAAGCAAAATAAATGCTTTAGCCTCTTTAATAAATAAAGATTATGAGGGGAAGGAAGTGTTATTTATTGCAGTCTTAAATGGTGCGTTTATGTTTGCTTCAGATTTGTTAAAAAAGATTAATTTGAAGTGTGAGATTTCTTTCATTAAAGTAAGTTCGTATGAAGGCACGGCATCTAAAGGAGATGTGAAAGAATTAATTGGGCTACAAAACGACATAAGAAACAAAAGCATTATCCTACTTGAAGACATTGTAGATACAGGAAACACGATTGATGCAATTTTTGAAATTTTACAAAAACAAAATCCTGAAAGTATAAAAACATGCACTTTATTGTATAAATCTGAAGCGTTTAAGGGTGTAAACAAACCTACATATTATTGCTTTGACATCCCAAATAAATTTGTAGTTGGTTACGGCTTAGACTATGATGAAAAAGGGAGAAATTTAGAAGAAATATATCAAATAAACGAGGCTTTTAAACCTCAAAATGAAAACAATTAAAATCCTAAAATTATGTTAAACATTGTTTTATTTGGACCTCCAGGAGCTGGAAAAGGAACTCAATCTGAAAGACTTATCGAGAAATTTGGATTAATACACTTGTCAACAGGAGATATTTTTCGCTCGAACATCAAGGGTGAAACTGAATTAGGTTTACTTGCTAAAAGCTACATGGACGGTGGACAGTTAGTTCCTGATGAGGTAACGATAAACATGTTACGATCAGAAGTGTTGAAAAATGAAGACGCAAAAGGATTTATATTCGATGGTTTCCCAAGAACAAATCCTCAAGCCGTGGCTTTAGATGCTTTTTTGACTGAATTAAAGACTTCAATCACCTTAATGGTAGCATTAGAAGTGGCCGAAAATGAATTAAAAGTAAGACTTACTAAACGTGCGGAAATAAGCAGCCGAGCAGATGATACTGATCCTGAGGTAATTGCTAAAAGAATTCATGTTTACAATTCTGAAACAGCACCAGTAAAAGAATATTATCAAGCTCAAAATAAATTTGTTTCGATTAATGGAATTGGAACAATAGAAGAGATAACAAATCGTCTTTTTTCAGCGATAGAAAATTAATAAAAAAGTTACTAAAGAGACAAATAGAAGGTCCCTTTAGTAACCAATTGTTTTCACGTAACCTTAAACCAACTTAAATCTTCATTTATTTCGTACCTTTATACACTATTTTCATTTTACATAACAAAAATTGTAATCTACTAATTTAGAATTACATCAAATTAATAAACAATATGGCTTCAGACAATTTCGTAGATTATGTTAAAATCCATTGTAAATCTGGTAACGGAGGTGGTGGTTCAGCACATTTTAGACGTGAAAAATACATACCTCAAGGTGGTCCTGATGGTGGAAACGGTGGTCGTGGTGGTCATATTATTATAAAAGGAAATAGTCAATTATGGACTCTTCTTCATTTGAAATTCAACAAACATTCTAAAGCTGGACATGGTGGACATGGAGCTGAATGTTTGCGAACAGGTGGTCAAGGAAATGACAAATACATTGAAGTTCCGATCGGTACACTTGCTAGAGATATTGAGACGGGAGAAGTTTTATTCGAAATCACAAAAGATGGAGAAGAAAGAATTCTTGTTCCGGGTGGAAGAGGAGGATTAGGTAATAATCAATTCAAATCTTCAACTTTTCAAACACCTCGATATGCACAACCAGGTGAGCCAGGGCAAGAAGGTTGGAGAATTTTAGAATTAAAAGTATTAGCAGACGTTGGTTTGGTTGGTTTTCCAAATGCAGGGAAAAGCACTTTGCTTTCTGTTTTATCTACAGCTAAACCTGAAATTGGAGACTATGCCTTTACAACTTTACGTCCAAATTTAGGAATTGTAAAATACAGAGATTATCGTTCTTTCATCATGGCAGATATACCTGGTATCATTGAAGGAGCTCATCTCGGGAAAGGTTTAGGATTAAGATTCTTACGTCACATTGAACGAAACTCTTGTTTGTTATTTATGATTTCAGCTGATAGTCCAGATATTCATGCTGAATACAAGGTCCTACTGAACGAATTGAAGCAATATAATCCTGAATTATTACACAAAGATCGTTTATTAGCAATTTCAAAATCTGACATGTTAGACGATGAATTGAAAGCTGATATCGAAAAAGATTTACCTAATATCCCTCATTTATTTATATCAAGCATTGCACAACAAGGCTTAATAGAATTAAAAGATATGATTTGGGCAAATTTAAATAATGAATAATTTTGCGGAAAAAATAGACCAATCCATTGTTCTATTAATTAATGGATGGAATACACCCGTTTTAGATGAGACAATGTGGATTGTTTCATCTAAAATAATTTGGATACCGCTTTATGTCTATCTAATTTATTTAGCTTCCAAAAAACTAAACTATAAACAAACGATTTTATTTACTATTGTCGCAATAATGAGTGTCGTTTTTTCTGATTTAATTTCACATCATTGTTTTAAAGAAGTATTTCAACGCTTTAGACCTTCTCACAACCTACTTTTAATCAATAAGTTGCATTTTTATAAAACGAGCCCTGGTGAATTCTATCAAGGTGGGTTGTATGGATTTGTGTCTTCTCATGCTGCAAACTTCTTTGCCATAGCTCTTTTTACAGGTCTTGCTTTAAAGGAATATTACCCCAGAATTTTAACTAAACTTCTTATTATAGCTTCATTTGTTAGTTTCAGCAGGATATATCTTGGTGTACATTATTTATCAGACATCGTTGTTGGTGCAATTGTGGGGTCCCTAATTTCATATATTTTGTACCGTTTTATATACCTAGATTTAAAAGAAAGATACAATATAAAATGATGACTTTGATTTATATTTTTATTGGTGGAGGATTGGGTAGTCTTTCTCGTTATGGAGTTTCTAAGCTCGTCGAAAACAATTATTCAACTAATCTACCAATCGCTACATTTATATCTAATACGTTGTCTTGTATCATTCTGGGATTACTTCTCTATTCATTTCAATCAAAACTGAACCAGCATCCTTGGATAAGTCCTTTTATATTGGTAGGTTTTTGTGGTGGTTTTAGCACATTTAGTACATTTAGTAATGAAACAGTTCAATTGGTAAATAACCATCAATGGTTTTGGGCGATTACTAATATAGCAATTTCAATTATTTCATCCTTTGCAATAATTTATTTGATTAAACTGAAATCTTAAAACTAGGCTACGGGAATCAATTTATAGATTTTTTCTATCAATAGTTTGCGTTTACTAATTACTTTAGAAATATCCATTTTATGAATCATATTCTTTGTTTTATAATCGATGAGATTTCTTTTATATAGATACGCTATTACCCCACAAAACGGAATTACAACTAAATAATATCCAAAACTCATCAAATAGCTTGGGTAAACAAATTTATAGAATAAGAAAATAAAAGGTATGTTCACAATTCCAATAACCGCTTTTCCCATCAACATTTTAACGGAACCCCAAAAAACTTTACGTTTAAACGACTTTTCAGTAAACCGTTTCACAAAAAGATAAGAAGGTAAACAATGAATTGCTCCAACAATAGCAAAAGGCCACATAAAAAGTAAAAAAAGCAATTCTTTCAATTTACCACCATTGCTAGCTAATTGAAAATCAAAAACAAATCTTTCTTGTAGTTTAAATCTTTTTAAAAGAGAAAAATAACCTTCGACATCAGATTTTAATTCAAATAATTCAGTATTCTCTTCTAAGTTTCGGTCATTCATCCAATTGGCTAGCTTTTGAGAATAGCGCCATCTATCTTTTAAAGAATGATTTGTATCGTAATTAACCGAATTCATACCTTTCCGAGTTAATTGCATTACATTTTCATGAAAGGGTGCCCAGTTTTTGTCTTCAACATGGGTAATTTGTTCTTTCATTTTAAGCTCAACCAATTTTGTCAAGTCTGAGATAACTTTGTTTGGATTCCTTTTAAATTCTAATTCATACTCATTTAGACAAATTTTATCTGAAGTAGAAATTAAAATATCACTTCTCATATAATTAGGTTCTGAATAATTGCAACCAACAGCAGCGATATAGACTTTTTTCTTCCAGTTCATTTCTTCCAATGCAATAAACCCAATCCTAATAGCACCTTTTTTAATAGGTTTTAATCTTCTAATAAATACATCATCAGTAAAACCTTCACCAAAGATCAATAAATTTCTTCCAGCTGATAAAATCTTCGTACATCTTTTAAATACTTCTTGATTTTTTCCTTTTGTATCGTCGCCATCCAATTGTCTATAAATTGGTATCATGTGAGAAGCCCAAAGAATTGGTTTTAACAAAGGTTTGAAAATATCGGACCTTGTCATAAAAAAAACTATAGGATTTCTAAAAGCAGCAACCAATAATGGATCCATGAAAGAAGCGGCATGATTGCTTACATAAATAGTTCTACCCAAAAAACCTTTAGGTGAATTAAAAGTATCCCTTCTTCTAAAATACATACGAGTAGAAAGGCGAAGAGAGAAAAATAAAAAAAGATAAAATAAACGCATAATTCTATTACTCTAAAAAAACAATAGACATCTACTAAAAAGTAATTGTCTATTGTCTATAATTAAAATTGGTCTACTGAAAGACGCTTGGGTATTGCCCTAAAATAACCTTACCCTAAAAAAGGATATCTATAATCGGTTGGAGTTACAAATGTTTCCTTGATTGTTCTTGCCGATGTCCAACGCAACAAGTTCATTGCTGCACCTGCTTTATCATTTGTGCCAGAACCACGAGCACCACCAAAAGGCTGTTGGCCAACCACTGCACCCGTAGGCTTATCATTTATGTAGAAATTTCCAGCAGCATTCTCTAATTTTTTGATTGCTAAATTTATAGCGTATCGATCATTAGAAATAATTGCGCCCGTCAAAGCATAATCAGAAGTTTGGTCTAAAATCTCCATTGTTTCTTCATATTTATCAGCTTCGTAAACGAAAATAGTTAAAACAGGTCCGAAAATTTCTTCACACATTGTTTTAAATTTAATATTTGTAGTAACCGCAACAGTTGGTTGAATAAAATAACCGATTGATTTGTCATACGTACCACCAGCAATTATTTCAGCATCCGGTTGAGATTTAATGAAATCGATATAACTGGCAATTTTATCAAATGCTTTCTCATCAATTACTGCATTAATGAAGTTTGAAGGATCCTCTGTTGAACCGACTTTAAAAGAATTAACTTGTTCCACTAAAATTCGTTTAACTTCTGGCCAAATAGTATCAGGAATGTATGCTCTTGAAGCTGCAGAACATTTTTGTCCTTGGTATTCAAATGCACCTCTAGATAAAGCTGTAGCAACCTCTGAAGGAGTCGCAGATTTATGAGCAATCACAAAATCTTTTCCTCCAGTTTCGCCAACAATTCTAGGGTAGCTTCTATATTTTTCTAGATTATTTCCTATTTCTTTCCATAAACGACGAAAAACCCCCGTAGAACCAGTAAAATGTAGACCCGCAAAATGTTTGTGCTTAAAAATGACATCACCAGCAACTGATCCATCAACAGTAATTAAATTAATAACGCCATCTGGTAAACCAGCAGCTTTAAACAATTCAACAATAACTTGAGCAGAATATATTTGAGTATAAGATGGTTTCCATACAACAACATTTCCCATTAAAGCAGGAGCAGCACACAAATTCCCCGCAATTGCTGTAAAATTAAAAGGTGATAAAGCAAAAACAAAACCTTCTAAAGGTCTATATTCTAACCGATTCCACATTCCAGGAAGAGAGTCAGGTTGTTCTTTATAAATCTGAGTTAAATACTGGACATTAAATCTTAAGAAATCAATAAATTCACAAGAAGCATCTATTTCTGCTTGATAAACATTTTTTGATTGACCTAACATTGTCGCTGCATTCATTTTCGCACGAAAAGGTCCAGCTAATAAATCGGCAGCTTTTAAGAAAATTGCAGCTCTTTGATTCCATTCTAAATTTGCCCATTGCTCTCTTGCTGCAAGTGCTGATTCAATAGCTAATTCAACATGTTTTGCCTCACCATAATTAAAATGACCTAGTACTTTTTGATGGTCATGAGGAGCTGTTATTTTTCGTTTATCTTCAGTGAAAATCTCTTTCCCTCCAATATACATAGGTACATCAATTGGTGCTTGATTGTACATTTCTTTATATTTAGCAAGTAATTCAGTTCTTTCAGGAGAACCAGGAATATACGATTTTACAGGCTCATTAATGGCTGTAGGAACTTTAAAAATTGCATTTGACATAACCAATTATTTTTTTTTGTAAATGTACAAAAATGATATCTATCTCTTTTATAAAATAAATCAAAATATTTCGATTATTATATTTAATGCCTAACAGGAACTTTACCTCAAAGGTATCGCACCATTTCAGGGCTGTGCTATAGGAAGAGTAACTAGCGCTGAAAGTGTGTACTTTATTTAAGTACTGCGAATAATTTGGACCACTATTTCAACTAATAGTACCATTTATTAGATGATCCGTTCGATTGATGGAAACATTTAGAAAAATAATAATCGATGTTATATCAATTCTCACTTTTTTGGTGTCGACCAAAAAATAAGCAAAAAGGTCTATCACTTACCAAAAAAGAATAAATTAATTTGTACATTTGACAAGAAAAATGAAAAAAATGAAAAAAACAATACTTTTATCTCTACTAATTATCACAAGTTTAACTTCGTGTAATAAGCAAAATTATTGTACATGCACTGTTAATGGCACTATAAAAACTACAACTGAAAGAATATATAACACAAGAAGACAAGCTAAAAAGAATTGCGAAGAATCTTCTAAAAATGGAAAAACATGTTATTTAGAAGCGTATTAATCAAACATTTATTGATACAAAAAAAGGCTTCGAAATTCGAAGCCTTTTTTTGTATCGTACATATTAAATCAAGCCATTTTTTCTTGAATACCTTTGTCTAAAGCATCCAAAAATTCTTCAGTATAAACATAATGTTCGCCATGATTCACTTTGTTACCGTGAACACATACCGCTAAATCCTTCGTCATGATTCCTTTTTCAACAGTTTCAACGCAAACCTGTTCCAATTTAAGACAGAAATCAATTAATTCTTGATTGTTATCTAATTTACCTCTAAAAGCCAAACCTCTTGTCCATGCAAAAATAGATGCGATAGGATTTGTAGATGTTTTTCTTCCAGCTTGGTGTTCTCTATAATGTCGTGTAACAGTTCCATGAGCAGCTTCAGATTCCATGACTTCTCCATCAGGTGTAATCAATACCGAAGTCATTAAACCTAGAGAACCAAAACCTTGAGCAACTGTATCTGACTGAACATCACCATCATAATTTTTACACGCCCAAACAAAATTACCATTCCATTTTAAAGCTGAAGCAACCATATCATCAATCAAACGATGCTCGTAAGTGATTCCAGCAGCTTCATATAATGTTTTGTATTCAGCTTCATAAATTTCTTGGAAAATATCTTTAAAGAAACCATCGTATTTCTTTAAAATTGTATTTTTAGTAGAAAGGTATAGCGGCCATTTTTTACTCAAAGCCATATTGAAACAAGACTTCGCAAAACCTCTAATAGATTCTTCAGTATTATACATTGCCATTCCTACTCCATCTCCTTTGAAATTAAAAACATCAAAAGATTGTATTTCACTTCCATCTTCTGGAGTAAATGTCATCGTTAATTTCCCTTTACCTCTAAACACAGCATCTGTTGCTTTGTATTGGTCACCAAAAGCATGACGACCAACAATAATTGGCGCTGTCCAATTCGTTACCAAACGTGGAACATTTTGACAAACAATAGGTTCACGAAAAACAGTTCCATCCAAAATATTACGGATAGTACCGTTAGGAGATTTCCACATTGATTTTAAATTGAACTCTTTTACTCTATCTTCATCCGGAGTAATAGTAGCGCATTTAATTCCAACTTTATATTTTATAATCGCTTCAGCAGCATCAATTGTGATTTGATCACTAGTCGCATCACGAGATTCAATACCTAAATCGTAATATTTAATATCTAAATCAATATAGGGTAAAACCAATTTATCCTTAATAAATTTCCAAATAATACGTGTCATTTCATCACCATCCAACTCAACAATTGGATTTGCTACTTTAATTTTTGACATATTGTTAAATTTAATTTTGTTGTTTGCAAATATACATAAAAGACTTTAAGATAAAGACAATAAGTTATTAGATCAAAAAATTTAAAACACAAAAAAAAGAAACTCAAAGACCTTAATATAAAAGACTTACGGATATTAATTATGCTATTCCTGTTCAAATATTCCATAATTCCCAAGCTTTCATTGCTTGTTGATGCAGCATGGATTTACCATTTAAAATTGTAGCACCTGCTTCTTCCGATTTTTTTAAAAATTCAGTAGTTGAGGGGTTGTAAATTAAATCTATCACTAAATGCTCATCCGATAAGAATTCAAACGGAAACGTAATAACATCTAAAACATTTGGATAAGTTCCAACTGGAGTACAATGAACAATCACTTTACATGCGTTTAACATGTGTAAATTAATATCGTCATACGAAAAATGATTCTCTTCTATTGGATTTCTAGTTATAAAGACAGTATCTATTCCTAATGATTTAAAAACATATTCGACTGCTTTCGAGGCTCCGCCGGTTCCAATAATCAAAGCTCGTTCATGACGATTTGTAAGGAAAGGTTTTATAGACTGATGAAAACCAAATGCGTCTGAATTATGCCCAATCAATTTACCGTCTTTAAATTCAATAACATTTACAGCGCCAATACGTTGAGCTTCTATTGATAACCTATCTAAAAAAGGTATAATTGATTCTTTGTAAGGAATCGTTACATTTAATCCAGATAATTCAGTTGAATTCAATAATTCATTAAAATTGTCGATTGAATCAATCTCATAATTAGAATAAACAGCATATACTCCATTTTTTGAAAAAAAATCAGTAAAAAAAGATTTTGAAAAAGAGTGCTCTAAAGATTTACCTAATAAACCGAAATTACGCATGTTTAGATTCCTTTTTAGATTTTATGAAACTTAAAATCATAGGGAGAATTGATATAAAAATAATACCTAAACAAACTTTTTCAATATTTTCTTTAATCCAAGGAACATTCCCTAAGAAATAACCTGCTAAAGTAAGACTGAAAATCCATAAAAAACCACCAAAAAGATCGAAGAAAAAAAATCTTTTGTAATTCATTTTACCAACTCCAGCAGCAAATGGTGTAAAAGTTCTAACAATAGGAACAAAACGAGCCATAATAATTGCTTTGGTACCGTTCTTTTCAAAAAACAACTCAGTTTTATCTAAATACTCTTTTTTAACAATTTGCTTCCCTCTAAATTTCCAATTAAAAATACCTAAACCTAATTTCTGACCAACCCAATAATTTAGATTATCTCCTAAAACAGCTGCAACAAATAACAATGGTAATAAAATAAGAATATTTAAATCACTTGTTCCACCCGTTAAAGAAGGCGCTGCAAAAAGTCCAGCTGTAAAAAGCAATGAATCTCCTGGGAGAAAAGGCATCACAACCAAACCTGTTTCAATAAAAATCACCAAAAAAAGCACAACATAAATTGCACTCTGATACTCCTTTACAATCCAGTTAAAATCTAAATGTAATAAATGTTGGAATAATTCAATCATACGTTTTATTTAATAAATTTCTAATGTATTATCTATATTTTCAATCCAAGACAAAATGCCTCCTTCTAAAATAACTAATTTTGAAAAATGATATTCTTTTTCTAATAAATTCGCAACAACTTCAGCTCTTCTACCCGATCTGCAAACTAAATAAATATCTACATCTGAAGGTATTTCTGAAATTTTAGAAACAACTAAATCCATTGGTATATGAACCGAGTCAATTTTACAAATATCACGTTCGTATTGTTCACGAATATCTAAAATAAACAAATCAGTTGAGTCTAATTTATCATTCAGGCATTTAGCAGAAATAAATTCCATTAGTAACTTTTTGACAAATATATATAGAAAGAATTGAAAGTACAGAAAAAGGAGCATCAAAATAAAACAACTTTAGTGTATATTTGCAAATAAAATAAAAATAGAAGTGGATATTAAAGATACGAGTATAAAAATAACAAATTGGTACGCAGCATACACAATGCCTAGAGCTGAAAAAAAAGTATACGATAGAATAGTTGAAGCTGGAATAGAAGCTTATCTCCCATTAATAACAACAATTAGGGTATGGAGTGATCGTAAGAAAAAAGTAACCTCACCCTTAATTTCTTCCTATGTATTTGTGAAAATGGAAGAAACAAAACTCAATCAACTATTTAAAATACAAGGTGTTACAGGGATTTTAAAACACTTAAAAAAACCAGCCAAAATAAAAGATTCAGAAATAGAAAATTTGAAAATACTATTATCCGATACTGATAATTTCACAATAATAGATACTAACACATTTGAAAAAGGAGACACAGTTAGAGTAATTAAAGGTGCATTTCAGGGATTAATCGCTCAATGTTTTGAAATAAAAGGAAAACACCGTATAATAGTTAAAGTTGATGGTATTTCAAATGGATTTGAGATTAACGTGCCAATGTCGAATATAGAGAAACATAAAACTATATAAATACAGCTTTAAGACTCATATCTAAACTTGTAAAACTATGAGTTAAAGCACCAACAGAAATAAAATCAACACCAGTTTCTGCAAATTCACGAATTGTATCAATTGTAATTCCACCAGAAGCCTCTGTTTCATATATTGAAGGTATTAGCAATAAAGCCTTTCGAATTCTTTCAGGAGTAAAATTATCAAGCATAATTCTATCTACATTTCCAGTTTCAAGAACTTGTCTTAATTCTTCTTCATCTCTAACTTCTACTTCAATCTTTAAATCCTTTCCAGATTCTTTTAAATAGGAATTAGTTCTATTAATAGCTTGTGCAATACCCCCTGCATAATCAATGTGATTATCTTTTAACATAATCATATCATACAATGCAAAGCGGTGATTATGTCCACCACCGATTCTAACAGCCCATTTTTCCATATATCGAATACCAGGCGTAGTTTTTCTGGTGTCTAATAATTTGGTGGAACAACCATCCAATAACTTTACAATGGTATTTGTTTGAGTAGCTATACCACTCATTCGTTGCATAAAATTTAAAACCAAACGCTCAGTAGCTAAAATAGATCTAGAACTACCTTCAACAATTAAAGCAATATCACCAAATTCTACTGTTGATCCATCTTTAATTAAAATAGTAACATTTAATGTTGAATCGTAACGCTTAAAAATTCGTTCAGCTAATTCGATTCCCGCTAAGATTCCAGAATCTTTAATAATAAGTTCAGCTCTACCAATAGCATCAATAGGTACACAAGCAATTGAAGAATGATCACCATCTCCAATATCCTCAATAAGAGCATTATCTATAATTTCATCTATCATACTTCAAAAATACCAAAAAGAATAGTTCGGAGTAATAAATTGTTGATATTATTTGAAACTGATAGTAGTATAAAAAGTACTAATCAAAAAAAAACCTCATACATAACTGTATGAGGTTTTCTTAAAAGTGGCATCGACTTACTCTCCCACCCTCAAAAGGGCAGTACCATCAGCGCTAGTAGGCTTAACTTCTC
>Ga0105053_10004713_pt1 | contig 19871 bp, 15 predicted proteins | sample BON01_FD_78093 | JGI IMG/M metagenome (GOLD analysis project Ga0105053, IMG submission 78093) | Freshwater microbial communities from Lake Bonney liftoff mats and glacier meltwater in Antarctica - BON-01 | ecosystem: Environmental > Aquatic > Freshwater > Ice > Glacier meltwater | place: Lake...
AGTCCAAAAATCAAATTATTGGGCAATACAATTCCTGCACCACTTGTGGCCAACATTTAATCAATTCATTTTCTATACTTTACATCTTTTATTCAAGATTTTAGGAGGAGCATTCGCACCAAAAATAAATACAGTAATCATTCTACCTTTTTTTGCAACATTGCTTGTCCCGATTTTAATCGGGAGACAGGCATCAATATCAAAACCAAGTTTATTTTTGGTGATTTCTTTGTAATCAATTTTCTCTTTTTTAGTTTTGAGTGAAGTCAAAATACCTATTTTCATTTGGTGAATTTTCAACTTCTTTTTTACTCGACTTGAAAGAAAGCCGTAATGTCTTATTTTAACACCTCCAAAGGATTCTATCAATTGAAAAGTCCGATGGATAGTTTGGAAATATAGATGCTACTTTCAGAAAAAATGTTACTTTTACCCATGCTAGCTTTAACACATTTAAATTATCTAAATGAACTATTTGAGATTGAATTTATTGAAAGTAATTAGTTATCCGATATTTGTTGGGTATGATACTTGTTTTGAGTTGATTAAATGCAGGTTAGTAACTATGGATAAAGTGGGAATATACGCAATATGCGTTAAGTGAATCGTTATACACAAATTAAAAAATGACCCAATTCCTCGACTTAAAATATTATAAAAATAATTTGGAGAACTTTCCAGCTATTTTGTACCCAATAAGAACAAATAAACTAGAATATAGATCAGGAGATATCTACGACTTTAATGTAAAACTAGCTACAAGTGAATATGGTAAAATACTTTACGACCTTTTCAAAACTGACGATGATCGAACTATTCTTCTTGACCATGCAACCAAACATGGGACATTTTTGGAAGAATTTCTGGAAAGAGAATTAAATATTAGAGTTAGAAAAAAAATCCTTGAAGAAAAAATTGATTTAAAAAAATATCATGCTGTTTATTGCGTTCACAATAACTGTGTCATGAATGAAAAGATTGAAAAATACCTCCCTCAAAATTTCGCTTTAGATTTCTTTCGAACGACCATCTATAATCTAAATGACGACAAAATATATTCAATAATAAAAGACTGGTATTATAAAAACTTTACTTTACGAAGTTGTGATATTTGTAAAAATGAATATCGAGTGACAAGCTTACCCAATTGGGTTTACTTCGGTGCAAATGGAAATGATAATATTTGCTTTGAATGTCCAGTTAACCAAAATATAGAAAAAAAAGAATTACTTAGATTGATTCCTCAGTTAATCCAAAATTGTGGGTTTATTCCTAACTCTGATTTCAGCCCTATTAATCATAACTTCAGCGCAAGAGTTCAAAAGAAAAATTGGACTGCAACTGTTAAAACAATATTTCAAATGGGTTCATCACTCAATGAATTTGACAGTTGGTTTAAAGCATTAGTTGAAGCAGGAGTTTTAAAAGATAATGTTCTAGTAACAGCAAGGGGAGTTAAATGCATTGCTAGAAGTGGAAACGAATGCAACTCTCTAGATGAGCAGTTCATAGACAACTGGTTATTTAACAATGGTTTTGTAACAATAAAAGAGCCTGTTTACCCCAAACACACACTATATAATGCTTCGGGTCGCAGAAGAGCTGACTGGCTAGTAAATGGCTATTACATTGAATATTTTGGGTTAGCTGGAGACGATAAATACGACAAAAAGATATTTGAAAAAATAAACTTGGTACGAGAACTTGATTTAAAATTAATAGCATTGTTCCCAGAAGATCTTAACTCGCTTGACAAAAAAATGATAAAATTAAAACAATAAATCTGTGCATAACATCACCTAAGAAAACAGATTCTCCCTTGGGGATAGCTCCGTTTCTTAGCTTAGTCGTTAGCGGAAACCCTAAAAAAAACGACAGTGTAAACAATGAAACAATCAAAAATGAATAGACGACATTTTATAAAACAATCAACTTTACTCTCCATTGGTGGACTACTTATCCCTTCGATATTTCTTTCTGCTTGTAGAAAAGAAACTTTGTTTGAGGACATTAACTATGATGGAAAAGTTTTAATTATTGGTGCAGGTGCTGCTGGACTTTATGCTGCCTACATCTTAAAATCAAAGGGTATTAATTTTCAAATTTTAGAAGCATCACCCACTTACGGTGGTAGACTTGGAAAACTAACAAATTTCGCAAATTTCCCTATTGACCTTGGTGCACAATGGCTTCACGGTAAAAACAGCATTCTTGCCGACTTAATTCAAAAATCAAATACTAAAATTAGTTTAGACAATAGCGAGGTAAAATATTGGTTCAATAATCAATTAATAAATTCACTACCTCAAAGCATTGAAATTTTTGAAGGCGATGGACTGCCAGACATTTCATATAAGGACTATGCAATTCAAAAAGGACTTGGCAACGAATATAAGTTCATAGTTGAAAACATAGCTGGCGACCAAGGTGCGGTGGCATCTCGGCTTTCAGTTTTGTACAACAATATCGAAGAAGAAAACTGGAACTCGGGCGATGATGATTTTAAATTTCAAGAGACATATTTTGACCTAATTGATAACCAAATTGCTAGTCAAGTAAAAGACAAAATTACACAAAACACCATTGTTTCTAAAATTGATTATTCTCAAACCAATATTGTGGTAACAGACAGTAATAATAATACCTACACGGCAGACAAATTAATAATTACAGTTCCTATCACGGTTCTGAAAACAAATGATATTCAATTTATTCCAGCCTTGCCTTCCGAAAAAACAGTAGCTTTCTCTAAAATTGGTATGGACGCAGGAATGAAAGTATTTATGAAATTTAGCAATAAATTCTTTGACCAAAATATTATTGGCGGCAGCATTTGTGCAGCTTATGCAGACGATAGTGTTGGGAAAGCTGTAGACGATAATGTGCTACTTGCTTTTGTAATGGGCGAACAGGCAGAATATTTAACTAGTTTGGGTAATGATACTGCAATTTCAACTGCTTTACTACAAGAACTTGACACTATGTATAACGGACAAGCAACAACCTCATTTATTGCTTCTCACGTTCAAAATTGGACAACAAATCCTTTTATAAAAGGTGCATATTCTTACAGTACTGTTGGAATGGGAAATGCTAGACAAATTGCAGCACAATCGGTAAATGACAAACTATTTTTTGCAGGCGAAGCAATGAATGTAAATGGACATCATCAAACAGTTCAAGGTGCAGTTGAAACAGGATACAGAGAAGTAATAAACGTATTAAATAGTATTAAAAAATGAAAAATTGTATTGCAATTTTTGGTCTGTTTTTTGTTTGGAATAATTTAAAAGCACAAGAGTTTAAAGCAGACTTTTCTTACAAATACATTTATGCCAATCAATGGGATAAAGCTATTCAGACCTATAACTTTAGCCGACCATTTATTACAGAGAAACAACCTTTAATTATTCACGGATTAAACGCTTCTGTTTCTTATATCTTTAAATCACAAAAAAAAATTAAACACGGCATTAATCTTTCCTATTCCTATTTCAGAAGTTCTTCAGACAATGAAAATTTAGTAAATGTTTTAAACTTGCATTTTTTGAATCTTGGTTACCTTTTGCATTACGAAAACGCTGAAAGGCTAAAAGGCTTTTATTCAGACCTGATTATTTCCGCAACTTCAAGTGGACTTTTTAGAAACGTAAATGGTGAACCGTTTGTATATGATGAGTCAAAATCAAAAGCTTTGGGAATAGGTGGTAACATAAGTTTAAAAGCGGGTTATCAACTTATGATTAAAGGAAAAACTTATTTATCACCATTCATTGCTATTGATTATACCCCTTATTTTTATTCCCCAAACACAGAAGCGGTTATTAACCAAACTAAAGGGCTGACAAGTAAAAACTGGACTCCAATATTGACAACTCAAGTTGGTTTAACCTTTCATATAAAGAATATTGAGTGATAGAAATAAAAGAAGGGCATCCGCTAACAGCACCTAAAAAAAATTGGCGGCTCGGTGCTTCGTAAGAGAGTTTTGTGGTTCAACAAACATTTGTGCTTCGTATGAACATTTGTGGTAAAAATCGCCAACTTCTTTTAGCTGCAAACCGTTATGTGTCAGCTTAAAAGACGACAGTGCTAACAATAAATTGACAAAAAAATGGAACAAAAACTCATAGAATATAAAAACGAAGGTTATCTTGACACAAAAATTGTTGAAGGAGATGAACTACTTCATTTAACGACTCCGTACAGATTTAGAGTTAACGAAAATATAGTTGCCGACTTAAAAATCAATTATAAACCAGACGAAGAAATAGGCGGTGTTTTATGGGCTAAACCGACAACTAAAGACGGTGAAATCATACATATTATTGACAATGTAAGTTATATTAGAAACGCAATTGAAGACAATCCAAGGTCTGACCATAGAAATAAATCAAATGCTTACTTGCCCGATAGCAAAGAACTAAATCAAACTCTAAAAGACCTTTTTTCACAGGGCTATCTTCCAGTTAAATTTCATACACATCCAGTTAAAGGAACAAACTTTTTACATTCCTTGACATATCCAGACTTAATGACCGAAACCTCTGAGCAAGACAAGCGAGAAAGTTCTCAGCTTCACAGAATCGGAAATATAAAACTATTAATGCCTCGTGGACTAATTGTAGGCAACGACATTTCAAGTAAAGAAATTTTTATTGGCGTTTACAATGGTTTTATAGCACCAACAGAATTTGAAAACAGTAAAAAGAAAATTCAATAAGAGAACTTTAATAAAACGGCAGACCTTGTTTCAACTATAAATCTTACGGATGGACAAAAAGTTGGTTTAGCAATTGGAGCGTCATTATTACTTTTTGTAATTGTTAAGTATCCAAAATATATTTTGCCTGTAATCATTGGACTTGGTGCGACTTTGCCATTACTTATGACAAATACAGATAATATAAAAAACCAAATTATTTCAACAAACTTTCATTCGGCAGTGCAGATATTTTTATTCCAAAATCATAACAATGGGACTGATAACATACGACAGAAAAGAAAGCTGAACGCATAACATATAAGGCTTAAACGCTGAGTAGCGATAGCGGAACTGCGGTTTAAGAACCTGTTGGCTAATGCTTCCGACTCCACTCCGAGGGAAGAAGTACTACAACTATCTATTTCGCAAGAGTGTTTGGTGAAATATATTTCATAACTAACAAAAAAACAATTAAAAGTATCAATAAAAAGTACGATTTTGGATTTGCAAAATTAACTGTCCATCCTAAAATAGGGGTTCTTTTTGGGGGTAAAATTCTTTTATCTTCTTTGTTGTAATAAAAAATCGAAAGTTTCCAGTTTTTAGGATCACTACTCCATGATTTAAATTGTTCTTTTGACGGTTTTTCTTTTATTGACATTGGTTTTCTATAATTAGAAATAATTATTTATTTTTTATCAAATCTAACAAAAATATTCAACCACATCGCTCTCCCTAGTCGTAAAATTGGAGGTTGTAATCCTAACATTTCGGACATTTTAAATTTAAAACGCTGTATTTCTTAGTACCTTTTTTGATCAATTTGAATCCCATAATTTAGCAATTTGACAATTCGACTACACCCCTTCTAAGTTAACATAAAAGGTAGACAAACACCACTTTTACGTCTTTTATCTTACATCATACTCACTTTTCACTTAAAAAAAGCTATCTTCGTGTCCTATTTATTATTTGACATGATTAGTACAAAAAACGCGGAAGAGATTGAGAAAAGAAGAACATTTGGAATTATTTCTCACCCCGATGCTGGAAAAACAACCTTAACGGAAAAATTATTACTTTTTGGTGGAGCTATCCAATCAGCAGGAGCTGTTAAGAATAATAAAATTAAAAAAACGGCTACTTCAGATTTCATGGAAATTGAGAAACAAAGAGGAATCTCTGTTGCAACTTCTGTAATGGCTTTTGAATATGCCGGAAAACAAGTAAACATCTTAGATACTCCTGGTCACAAGGATTTCGCTGAAGATACTTTCAGAACATTAACTGCCGTTGATAGCGTAATTTTAGTGATTGACAGTGCAAGCGGTGTGGAAGAGCAAACCAAAAAATTAATGGAGGTTTGTAGAATGCGTAAAACTCCGGTAATCATTTTTGTAAATAAAATGGACCGTGAAGGAAAGTATGTGTTCGATTTGTTAGATGAATTAGAGTCTACGTTGGATATAAAAGTTAGACCATTAACGTGGCCTATTGGAATGGGAGACCGCTTCAAAGGTGTTTATAACATTTACGATAAACGTTTAAATTTATTTCAAGCAAGCAAAACGAAAATTGCTACAGATATTGTTGAAATTACGGACTTGAACGATCCTGCTTTGGATGAAATTGTAGGACAAGACCCTGCAGATGAATTGAGAGAAGAATTAGAAATCGTAGAAGGAGTTTACGATGCTTTTGATAGAGAAAGATATTTAAGTGGAGATGTAGCTCCTGTTTTCTTTGGTTCTGCTGTAAATAATTTTGGTGTAAAAGAATTGTTAGATACTTTTTGTAGAATTTCCCCATCTCCTAGAGGTAGAGATACTGACTTGCGTTTCATCAATCCATCAGACACTAAATTTTCTGGATTTGTATTCAAAATTCACGCCAATTTAGACCCTAAACATAGGGATAGAATCGCCTTCTTACGTATTGTTTCTGGAAAGTTCGAAAGAAATACATTCTACAATCACGTTCGATTGGATAAAAAAATGAAATTTCCGAATCCAACTTCATTTATGGCACAAGATAAAAGTGTGATAGACGAGGCATATCCTGGAGATGTAATTGGATTGTATGATACAGGAAGTTTTAAAATAGGAGATACTTTGAATGAAGGTGAAAAATTCATGTACAAAGGAATACCTAGTTTCTCTCCTGAAATTTTCCAAGAATTAGAGAATTTAGATCCTCTAAAATCAAAACAATTAGAGAAAGGTATTCGACAATTGATGGACGAAGGTGTTGCTCAATTATTCATTCAACAACCTGGTAATCGTAAAATTGTTGGTACAGTTGGGCAACTTCAATTTGAGGTTATCGCTTACCGTTTAGAGCATGAATACGGTGCTAATTGTCGATTTATGCCTAAAAACTACTTCAAAGCGTGTTGGTTAACTACTGATAATCAAGAACAAATGACGCAGTTCATGAGAGCAAAAGGAAATTATTTAGCAAAAGACAAAGATGATAATTGGGTTTTCCTTGCTGAAACATCTTTTCTTCTAACAATGGCAGAACAAGATTATCCTGAAATTAATTTTCATAAAACTTCAGAATTTAAATTAGAAGTATAGGTTGTAGGTTTGTGAAGGTTATGGGAGGTTATTGCAGGTTAGACTTGAGAAAATAAATTAATCCCAAAGAAATAAATTAATACCAAAGAAATAATTAGTGTTTCGTATCAAGGGAGTGACCTACACAGGCTAACACCCAAGACCAAACATCAAACAACAAAAATATGATTTCAATAGACGGTTTAGCAGTTGAATTTAGTGGAACAACGCTTTTTAGTGATGTTTCTTTTGTGATTAATGAAAATGACAAAATAGCTTTAATGGGTAAAAATGGAGCTGGAAAATCTACGCTTCTTAAAATTTTATCTGGACTAACAACTCCTACTAGAGGTAGTGTTTCAGCTCCGAAAGAATACATAATTGCCTATTTACCGCAACATTTATTAACAGAAGACGATTGTACTGTTTTTAATGAAACTTCAAAAGCATTCAAATCAATCTTTTCGATGAAAGATGAGATTGAAGAACTAAATCATCAATTAACTGTCAGAACAGATTATGATTCAGATGATTATATGAAAATAATCGAACGAGTTTCTGAGGTAAGTGAGGCATTCTACATGATTGAAGAAATCAACTATGAAGCTGAAGTTGAGAAGGTACTTTTTGGTTTAGGCTTTTTAAGAGAAGATTTCACCCGTCCAACATCAGAATTTAGTGGTGGTTGGAGAATGAGAATTGAATTAGCTAAAATTTTACTTCAAAAACCAGATTTAATTCTGTTGGATGAACCTACTAATCACATGGATATTGAATCGATTCAGTGGTTAGAAGATTTCTTAGTAAACAATGCTAAAGCAGTAGTTGTAATTTCGCATGATAGAACGTTTGTCGATAATATTACGACAAGAACTATTGAAGTTACGATGGGGAGAATTTACGATTATAAAGCGAAATATTCTCACTATTTAGAGCTTAGAAAAGAAAGAAGAGAACAACAACAAAAACAATACGATGAACAACAACGATTCATTGGTGAGCAAACAGAATTTATTGACCGATTCAAAGGAACTTTTTCAAAAACAGCGGTTGTACAATCACGTGTGAAAATGTTGGAAAAATTAAAGATTGTAGAAGTTGATGAAGTTGATTCCTCTTCTTTACGATTGAAATTCCCTCCTGCCCCACGTTCTGGAAATTATCCTGTGATTGTGAATGAATTATCAAAATCTTATGGTGAACATGTGGTTTTCAAAGATGCTTCGATGACAATTGAAAGAGGTCAGAAAGTTGCTTTTGTAGGGAAAAATGGTGAAGGAAAATCAACAATGATCAAAGCAATAATGAGTCAAATTGACTTTGAAGGCTCTTTGGAATTAGGTCACAATATACAAATTGGCTATTTTGCTCAAAATCAAGCAGCTCTTTTAGACGAAAGTTTAACCATATTCGAAACTATTGACACTATTGCAGTAGGAGATATTCGCACCAAAGTAAAAGATATTTTAGGTGCTTTTATGTTTGGAGGAGAAACGAGTACGAAGAAAGTTAAAGTGCTTTCTGGAGGAGAAAAAACACGATTAGCAATGATTAAATTATTGTTAGAACCTGTTAATCTTTTAATTTTAGATGAGCCAACTAATCACTTGGATATGAAAACGAAAGACATTATCAAAGACGCATTAAAAGCATTTGATGGTACGTTGATTTTGGTTTCGCATGATAGAGATTTCTTAGACGGTTTAGCAACTAAAGTTTTTGAATTCGGAAACAAAAGAGTTGTGGAACATTTCGAAGACATCAAAGGATTCTTAGAGAAAAAGAAAATGGATAACTTAAGAGAAATTGAGCGTAAATAAGGGAATTGATAATCTCTACTCTAATTAGAAATTATGAATACAGAAAAATCAAGTGAAAACAGTGATTTCAAATTGTTGTTAAGTATTGTAAAACAGATAAATAACGCTAAAATTTTTATTATTAGTTTTAGTCTTTTAGGGTTAGTTGGAGCGATATGCTACTCCACTTTTGTCGTTGAACAACCTAAAACAACTTCAACTTTTATCAGTAAGGGCTATATTGATTCGTATGTAACTACAGATGAGATAATTATCGGATTAATGCTTTCATTAAATGATATGGATGTTGCTGTTAAAGCAAAAAAACTACATCTCCCTATAAATATTGCTTCTCAGCTGATTCAAGTGAACGCTCAATCAATTGCCGTTGAAAAAGAACCTGATAGTCCACATAAAAAGTTTATGATTGGATATGAATTGGCATTTTCATCGAAAAATTTGTCAAAAAAATTAGTTAATGGAATAATGTATTACATTGAAAATGATGAATATATAAAAACAAAGACGGTTGAATGGAAATTGAGAAGAAAAGTGAAATCAGATCTTTTAATTTCTATTGATAAAGAAATTCAACGTGCCGATCGTCAAAATGATGCTTTCAATAAATTAGAAGAATTTGCTTTAAAATCAAATGCTGATTTATACATGTTCAAATTGAATACAGAAACTGAATTAATAAATACTTCGCATCACATCAATGATGTTTACTCAGGATATCCTCAAGAAATCAAAACGGAAGAGAATACAAATTCTGCTATTCTATATATTTTCTCAATTATTATCGGGGCAATTTCCGGTTTTGTTTTCTATAAAATAATTGATTTCTTTAAACAAGTAAAAAAACAACTTTAAAAATAGAGTATGAAGAATTTTTCACATTTAAAATTACTTAGAATATTAGCCGTTGCTGAAGGTATTTCTTATTTACTATTCGCTATAACAATGCCTATCAAATACCTATACAACATCCCGTTACCAAATAAAATAATCGGGATGGCTCATGGATTTTTATTCATTGCTTATTGTATTTGGGTTGTATTGGTTGGAATAGATAAAAAATGGAAATTCTCCACTATTTTCTTAGCTGGAATAGCTTCCCTCATACCTTTCGGAACATTTATTGCTGATGCTAAAATTTTCAAAAAATACTAATGGATACAAGAAAACATATTGAAGTTTGTTCAACTCCTGGTGAATATGCTTATTACAACGGGGAATACGAAATAGTAGTAGTAATTGATGTTTTAAGAGCTACATCTGCCATTTGTGCTGCATTTGACAATGGTATCAAAGCAATTATACCAGTTCCAACAGTTGAAGAAGCTTGGGAATACAAAAAGAAAGGATATTTGGTAGGCGCAGAAAGGAAGGGTCAAATTGTAGAAGGTTTTGATTTTGGAAATTCACCTTTTAGCTATATGAAGGAGGAATTCAGAGATCAAGAAGTAGTATTATCTACTACAAATGGAACAAAATCAATTGACGTTTGTAAAGATGCTGACACAGTTGTAATTGGCTCCTTCTTAAATCTAAATGCATTATGTGAATGGTTAGCTATACAAGATAAAAATGTATTGTGTTTGTGTTCTGGTTGGCAAGATAAATTCAATTTAGAGGATACAATTTGTGCAGGTGCAATTACAGATTATTTATTGAATACTGGAAATTTCACTTCAGATGAAGATTCATCCATTGCTGCGAAATACTTATACCTTTCAGCAAAAGATAATTATTTAGGTTATTTAAAATCCAGCTCTCACCGACGTAGGTTAAAAAACTTGAACTTAAACGAGGATATTAAATACTGTTTAACTCCTAATGTAACCAATGTTATCCCGATTCTACGTGACGGGAAAATAGTGAAATTATGAAATTTCCGAATTATAAAATTGCAGTATTCATTTTCACGGCTATTTTAGTATCTTATTCATTTTCAGAATCATACACTAAATCAATAAAAAAATGGGGTTTTTTCGGGCACAAACGCATCAATCGTGTTGCTGTTTTTACTTTGCCCCCTGAACTATTTGGGTTCTACAAAGAGCACATAGATTTTATTACAGACCATGCAGTTGATCCTGACAAAAGAAGATATGCTGTTGAAGGGGAAGCTCAAAAACATTATATAGATATAGATCATTACAAAATTGGCAACCAAGATGTATTTCAATTGGTTCCTCAGTATTGGAAATATGCCGTTTTAAAATTTTCTGAAGACACATTACAAACGTATGGAATTGTACCATGGCATATTCAAACTATGAAATTTCTCCTTCAAAAAGCATTTGAAGAAAAAAACAGTGATTTAATTTTAAAATATTCGGCAGAAATTGGTCACTACATTGCTGATGCTCATGTTCCACTGCACACAACAGAAAATTACAACGGTCAATTCACGAATCAAAAAGGGATTCATGGACTATGGGAAAGTAGAATTGTTGAAATAAACGCTGAATCGTATAACTATTTTGTTGGGAAAGCTGAATACATTAAAAATATAAATAATTTCGCCTGGGAGACCGTTAAAGCCTCTCACATAGCTCTTGATTCGGTATTCCGATTAGAAAAAGAAGTTACAGCAGATTTTGATTCAGACAAAAAGTATAGTTTTGAAACAAAAGGCAATCAAACAATTCAAGTTTACTCGTATGATTTCTGTCAAGAATATAACAAACGAATGAACGGTATGGTTGAACGCAGATTACGAAAAGCAATTTCATCTGTTGGTTCTATATGGTACACCGCTTGGGTTGATGCTGGTCAACCAGATTTATCAAAGCTTCAAAACACTCCACCTTCACAAGCACTTTTAGATGAAATGAAAGAAATAGATCATTTATCCCATTCAAAAAAACATTTAGAACGAAGTTGTGATTGAGTCCACATGAATTTAGTATATTTACAAAAAAATTCACTGCCCACGTGGTGAAATTGGTAGACATGCCAGCTTGAGGGGCTGGTGCCTTCAGTGGTGTGCTGGTTCGAATCCAGTCGTGGGCACTTTAAAGAAAGTCAAATAATTGTTTATCAATTTTTTGGCTTTTTTTGTTTTGCAATTTAAAATTACTAAATAGTTACTTTACACACTTTTTTGTTACAGTATCAGCGATTTGGGACTATGTACATCTACATAATAAACATTAATCTTTTCTAAGCGCGATTGCTCTTATAATTGTCGAAATAAACAAAGGCACTTGAAAAATTTAAGTGCCTTTGTTATTGTGTTATGCTTTGAATGCTTGCAATAAATCATTTTTTAAGTCTTCAATATCCTCTAAACCAACAGATAAACGGATTAAATCTGGACTTACACCAGCCGACAATTGTTCTGCTTCTGTAAGTTGTTGATGAGTTGTGCTTGAGGGATGAATGATGAGTGATTTTGTATCACCAATATTTGCCAAGAGAGAAAATATTTTAGTCGAATCTGTTGCTTTTTTTGCAGCTTCAAATCCTTCTTTTAAACCAAAGGTTACCACTCCACTTTGTCCTTTAGGCAAGTATTTCTGACTTAATGTATTGTAAACGCTACTTTCAAGTCCAGGGTAATTTACCCAAGCTACTTCTTTTTGATTTTCTAGCCACTTCGCCAACTCCAAAGCATTTATAGAATGTTGTTTAATCCTTACTTCTAATGTCTCTAATCCCTGTATTAACTGAAAAGCATTATAAGGACTTAAAGCACCACCAAAATCGCGTAACCCTTCCAATCTTAATTTTACGATAAAAGCAATTTCGCCAAGTGCTTCAGAATATTTTAAACCGTGATACCCTTTTGACGGTTCAGTAAATTCAGGGAATTTTCCATTCGTCCAATCAAAAGTACCAGCATCAATAACAACTCCTCCTAAGGAAGTTCCTTGCCCTCCGATAAATTTAGTTAAAGAATGGATAACAATGTTCGCTCCATATTTTATCGGGTTTAACAATGCAGGACTAGCAACCGTATTATCCACAATTAATGGAATATTATTTTCTTTGGCAATTTTAGCGATGGCTTCAATATCGAGAACATCCAATTTCGGATTCCCTAAGGATTCAATGAAGATTGCTTTTGTATTTTCTTTTATTTCCTTTTGGAAATTTTCAACGTGGTCTGCATCAACAAAACTTGTATGAATTCCAAATCTTGGTAAAGTGACATTTAAGAGATTATAAGTTCCACCGTACAAACTACTAGAAGAAACAATGTGATCTCCATTTTTAAAAAGGGTTAAAAATGTAGAGGAAATCGCTGCTGTGCCCGATGCAAAAACAGCAGCACCAACACCACCTTCCACAGAAGCTAGTCGTTTTTCCAAAATGTCATTTGTTGGATTGTTTAACCTGGTGTAAATGAAGCCGAACTCCTTTAATCCAAAAAGATTAGCAGCATGTTCCGTATTGTTGAATACATACGATGAGGTTTGGTAAATAGGAACAGCTCTTGTTCCTCCTGTTAATGCGGTATCGTGACCAACATGTAAAGCATTTGTTTTTTGTGTTAAAGTACTCATGTTTTTTATTTTTGATTGTTTATTATTTACTCGTTTATTTATTGGTATAAAAAAAGTCCCTTGTGGATATGTATTACCTAAGGGACTTTTAAAAAAGGTTTTAATTTTTTTTCAATCTGGCTAATACTATTGCATTATGTGCATCATCATACACATTTCCATTTGGCAACAACACTTATTATTTTTTATTTGTAGATACATATTCTTATTTTTTTTACAAAAAAAAGCCCTTGCAGTTGCAAAGGCTTTTGTATTATTTTTATTTATAATTTTATACAATAGAGCCTTTGGCGTAAATTTCTTTACACATCATATTTTTATTGTTTAATTTCATCGATACAAAACTACTAATTATTTTATTACATGGTTTATTTTTCTAAAAAAAATGTTACACTTGTTCGATTTTATAAACCATACAGTTTTATTGATCCTACTAACCTTCTGTTTTATAGATTTTTGGATAGTTTGTAGCAAACTTTCATTTAAAAATTTAAATTAAATTTCATCTAGTCCCGAAAATCCCTTTTGGGTTTGATTCTTACTTTTTCCTATGTTTTTCTTTTTATCCAGTAATATTTAAACTAAACGAAAATAAATGAAAAGAAAAAATGATGTATCATTGAATTTAATAATTCTTAAATGCTACCCTAATCCTTCATTCGATCTTCTTTAAATAGTAGCTCAAAAATATCCAGTATCGGGGTAATAAAAACTATTTATTTTGGAAGTATTTCGAATAAAAGCGATGCATACTGAAAACATGAGGGATACTTAAACAAGATAACAAGATAAAAAACACACCAATAGATTTAGGTCCGGCGAAAAGTGGAATTAAGAGAATAAGGAGTGCTCCACCTATACTAAATGGAAGAGATTTAAGCCATAAACTAGATGTCTTTTCATTTAAACCTACCAAAAGGTGCCGCCATCCATGGATGCTATGCTGTGCTATAAAATAGATTCCGAAGGATATAAGTAACGGTAGCATACTACTGATTAACAAATAGGTTAGTGTGAATAAAATGTGTTTTGATTTAGTCATAGCAGCTAAAACTACACCAAAAACAACGCTAAACAATTGAATATATTTGAGTTGTACCTCCGAGATTTGTTTGATTATACCATCTATTTTTAAATTAGGAATTTGTTGTAGAATCCAGTTTAATTCATCGAAATGAAAGAATAAAATAACCATTAAAACACAAAGACCCCAAAAGAAGGATGAAAATCCATGTTTTAATGTCCATTCCTTAAAGTCAGCTTGACCAAAATGCCAAGCAGAATAGACGATAAAAAGGAGCAATGCTAGATCTGGAAATAGGAACCATACGAAACCTAATAAAGCACTTTTTAGTAGGTAACCTGCAGTGAAATTGAGTAGTTGTCGCTTGTTTATTATTTTCTCTGAAATTACATGATCTAATGCTCCATGAGAGAGTCCAACAGATAAAAAACCAATTGCTAAAACACTCCATGCCAAATAGTCGAGTTTGTTTGAAATTAGGAAAAGCATTAAAATAGTCAAAAAGAAAGGCATCCATAAAACAGGTAATAAAGTGATTCTTGTTATGAAATCTTTAAAAGCAGCTTTTATAAATAAGCGTTTAGGTAATTTAGATAAAATTACTATTTCCTCTGAAATTTTTGTGCCTTCTCGCAGAAAACTTAGCACCTTTGGAACTGGTACTTTATGGAACAAGGTTTCGAAAATTATTTTACCATACTCAGGTTTTTCTTGGAGTATTTTGAGTAAAAGTCGATCGTAAAAAATGAATCGTTGTTTTCGAGTTTTTCTTTTGGGTAAATAATCATTCTTAATAGCTTCCATTTGAATAAATGCATCTTCTGCCATGGAGTGAAACGCATAGCCTGACGTCGGTTTCAACATGTCTGCTCGTGACCCCATTTTGATCCAATTTTCTCCAAAATCATCTATTTCGATTTTAGCAGAGGACATAGGTATAACACCTTTTTCTTCTTCTAGTATAGTAAAAGAAATACCTTTTTCTTTTATGTAAGTCTCCAAAATTTTCTTTGCCTCCAGTATATCCAGCTTTTCAGTACCAAACCGAGTTAATTCGATTAGTGCGGTATCCTCAGCAAAAGGAAGAATATACATGAATTGAGTGAAATTATTTTGAGGGATATTGAAATCCATCATTAGTACTGTAGAGGTATCGAATACCTTTGTGGTTGTTTTAATTTGCAACCCATAAAAGGACTGTAAAAGATGGCTTTGTTGTTTTTTTAGTGGTAAAAACGAAGGAGGACGGCTGTCAAAAACTTTACGCGCAAAAAATGTTTTATTCTCTAAATTTATTTCATAAAGCGACGAATTAAATTTCGGATTTGATGATAAACGGGTCGTGAAGTTGGTGACATCTGTATGGCGGAGAGCACTTTTTGTTGCATCGTATAAATCGATACCTTTTATATGAAAGTAGTGAAGTGGGTTGATTTCTTGCTTGCTTGTGCCACTTACTAAGATGTTTTCCCAACTATTACTCACAAGAGATGTGAGTTTTAATTGCGCGCATTCAGCCATAGTGGCCCAAAAACAAAAAGTCCTGTCGTTTGTTGTTTTACTTTCAGGCTCTATAATGGCAATTTTTTTACCTTTCAGTAAAAAATTTTCATTTAACCTTAAGATAAGCAAACAATTTGCTGCACCTAAACCTATAAAAAGGAAATCAAATGTGTTATCGGAATTATTCTCCTTTGAATCTTTCATACTTTTATGCAATATAGGATTTACTAAGTTAATCGGTAAATTTTATTTATCCTTGTTTTTCTAAAATTAAATAAAATTTGAGAAATGGGGATTGGGAATATGAAATAATCTTATGCGATTTATTTTGCGGAATACTAAGGATAGAAAATGTATTAATTCTCCGTTTATCATATCCTTTTAATACATTTGCATACACAGAAGAATCTCAGACCTTAAAAATTTACTCCCGCAATTTATAAATGCTTTACTCTCAAACTCTGAAGGATCATAGCTATTAGGAATATCGTTGTTCTCTTCAAAGTCGATTAGCCAATATTCCTCTTTAGATTTTAAATCAAAAAGTACCTCAAAACTGGTTACATTAAAATAACACATCAGTTCTTTACAAACTTTAATTCTACTCTTCTATTCTTAGCTTTGTTTGCATCACTTGAATTATCCACAAGTGGTTTGCTATATCCAAATCCTTTCACTGCAAGAATGGATGCATCTACACCTTTTATAACAAGATAATTTAAAACTGCTTGAGCTCGTTTTTCAGAAAGTTGAAGATTATAACTCTCATCACCAACATTGTCTGTGTGCCCATGGATCTCGATTTTAATATCCGGATAACTTTTTAAGATCATAGTAAGTCGATCTAGTTCCACATAACTTTCTGATTTTAAGTCAAATTTTGAAGTTTCGAAAAATATATTATTGATTTTTACTGTTCTCTGATTTTCAATCATGTCTTTATAAGAAACCACATCAATGTTTACCTGGATCTCTTCCATGGTTTTTTGATTTCTTAAATCTACATTATTAGAAGAAGGAAAGTAATCAGGATGATCAGCAAAGTAGCCATAATTTTTACCAACCGGCAGCACAATGAAGTAAGAACCATCTACAGGACTTGAGGTGGAAACTCCCATATTTTCTCCAGTTGATAAGTCCTCCCAATACACCTTTGCTGAAAGCGGTTTTTTATTGGCATCCAAGATTGTTCCTGAAATAGTACTAACAACTTGTGGACGAAGATCCTCAGGTAAGGTAAATCTAAAGATATCTGAATTGGAACTTTTTAAAGAAAAGTTGAAAATTTTATTTGTTGCTTGTGCGAATGCACTACCAAGATCATCTGCAGATTCTGCATGAAAAAACTCACCGCCTGTTCTTTTTGCAATCAGAACAAGATCTGAATAAGCCATGCTATACTCATTTACTTCCAATGCAATTGTATAGACCTTATGTTTGAAATTTATTTTTTTAAGGTAACTAAACATTTGATCAATTTTAATACAACCTGAAGCATCACCATCCGACATTAAAATAACTGATTTAAATTTACTGTCATAGGAGGAGTAATTTTTCAAATACTCACCAGCTACTTGCAATGCTTCGTACATTGGGGTTCCTCCAGCTACCCTTAAATTTTCTATAAAGTCAGTTAATTCTTTAGGATCTATACTGAAGGTGCTATATTCTCTCACTGGTTGATAACAATCCCCTTCAAATGCTAAAACAGCTACTTCCGTATTGTTTTCTAAGGCATTTAAGCATACTTCTGTTGCCGCTTTTTGCATGGCTATCATTTTACTTCCACCCATGCTGCCTGAAATATCAAGCAATAACACCAAACTTGACTTTTGAGCAGTTTGATCTTTTGCGGCGTAATATACATTTTTTCCATCCGTAGAAAACTTAAAGCCCCAATCGTTAGAAGAACCATTTATTTCTTTACCCAGATTCTTGCATTTTGACCAGTATCGCCAATCATCTTCATTGCTATGCACTGAGCCTTCCGAAGTGAGTTTCTCGCTTTTATATACATCTAATCTTCCAAATCCGGCATGCCCTTCACTCGAAAAATAGATCGTCTTTCCATCTGGATGTAAATATGGACTTCTTTCAGAATATGCTGTATTAATCTCTGGTCCTAAATTTATTGGTGCGGACCACGAACCATCTTCCATTCTATTGCATACATATATATCTGTAGGATAATTATCATCTCCATAATAACTCATATTATTCTCTGTGTATAGATTCATTCCTCCTGGACGTGAAGAAACAAAAATAATTGTTTTCCCATCTGCAGAAAGCATTGCATCACCTTCATAATAAATCGTATTTAAAGGCTCTCCCATAGATTCAGGCTCACTCCAAGTTCCATCTTTTTGATAATATGAAGTAAGTATATCTCCCCCATTTTCATTTGTCCATAAAACCATAGTATTACCATCTGCACTGATAGACAAAGGAGCTTCATTGCCATAAGCAGTAGATAATGAACCTACCGGACGAGTATTTGTAAAATTATTTGATTTATTAAATGACTCAAAAATATCTTCTCCTCCAAAATTATCTCTTCGATTTTTTCCACAGAAATACAACTTTTTATTATCAATACTTGGAACAGGAGCATATTCATCCATTGGGGTGTTTATAGCTTTCAATTTTTCAATATTTACAACTCTATCTTTATCATCAATTGTTTTCAAAAGATTAGTTACTTGGTTTTCACCCTTGTAATTGAACAACGGCTCATATTGCATCAGCGTACTTTTTACATTGTTCCAGTCCTTTATCTTTACATCCTGTTCGATCAAGCGTTGAAGAGCTACCCACGCAATATCTTTTGGAGCCATTTTATTAATAAATTGCTCGTATTCCGATCTGTTATAATCACTAACTCCAATTTTAAAGAACAGATCTTTCGTTTTGGAGGCCTCTTCTGTGATCTGGTCTAATTTGCTCTTATGAAATTTATCTAAATAGTAACCATATTCTTTATTCACATAATTTAAAGTATTTGGATGACCATCAAATAATAACAGATCAAACAATTTATCTTGCAATCCACTAAAGTCTTTCACTTGTTTTGGGTTTGCTAATAAGTATTTTATTCCTGTATAGTTTCTTTCAAGAAAAGAGATTGTTTCAATACTATCCATAGCCATATCGAAGTAAATGCTTTTTTCATTTTTTTTACAGAACCTTATGTATCCATCTACTGTTCCATCTGTTTGTTCCGTAAAGAATAATTTGTTCTTTTCAAGTTCTGCTTTTTCTTTTAAATGAGTATTTGGATATTTTCTCAAAAAATCAATGATTGATATAGACTTCCCTTGTTTCAAGGCAAATTCATACGCTCTGTCATCTCTACATATTAGAGCAGAGTCTTTCTGTACAGCAGATGGATACATATTTAAAAAATTGATAAACCCTTCTTCTGTATTTTTTATCTTTGCTATTCTAAAAGCAGAAATATTTCTACATATTATTGCAGAATCTTTTTGTACAGCAGATGGATAAAAATTTAAAAAAGCGATATATCCTTCTTCTGTATTTTTTATTTTTGCTATTCTAAAAGCATAAATATCTCTAAGCGTAATTGCTTCATTTTTCTGTCTATATGACTCGTGAAAAATATCAATAAAATGTTGAAATGATTCTACCGAAGGAGATGACTTGGCAATTTCTAATCCTAGATCAAACGAATTGTTTTTGTGAGCCAGCATCGAATCTAAACCAGAACCATTTTTTGTGAGTTTATCTTTGGTTTTTATATCCAAGTTC
>Ga0105053_10004715_pt1 | contig 19868 bp, 28 predicted proteins | sample BON01_FD_78093 | JGI IMG/M metagenome (GOLD analysis project Ga0105053, IMG submission 78093) | Freshwater microbial communities from Lake Bonney liftoff mats and glacier meltwater in Antarctica - BON-01 | ecosystem: Environmental > Aquatic > Freshwater > Ice > Glacier meltwater | place: Lake...
CAGGCGGGCGGTATGACCAGGCGCGGGTTCCGGGTCCATTCCTCGCCGCCGAGCAGCCACGCCGAGCCGCCTTCGAGCCTCAGCCCTCCGGCGAAATTGGCGGGATCGCGGGCGACGTGGTAGGCGCCACGGAGTTTCCCACCATGGCCCGACCGACCACCAGCAGCGACTCGGCGCGGCGGGCCAGGGCGGCGAACTCCGGGGCGGGAATGATGTCATCGATATCCTCCGGCGCCAGCCCGCCGACGGTGGCGAAGGGCGGCAGGCCGGGGCCGCGCCAGTCCACCAGCATGTGGCGCAGGCGCACCACCGGCATCTGCTCGACGTACCGGTCGCGGCGGTCGACCATTTCCGCATACGCGGGCACCGGCATGGCCGCCGCCTCGATCACCTGCAGGCGGGCCTGGGCGCGCCGGTCCTCCGGCGTGGCCTCGGCCTCGTCAATCTGCGCCAGCACCTCGGCGAGGTTCGGCGGTGCGATCTGGCGCATCACCTCGCGCAGCGTGTCGAGCAGCACGGCCTGCACAAAGTCCGTGCCGGCAATCTGGCGCAACAGGCGGCGCACGGCGTTGGCCTGGCGGTAGCTCGGCACCCGCAACGTGTAGCTGCGCGGCGAACCGTCCGGCGTGATGGTGTCGGTGTCCAGCGCGCTGAACACCGGCTCGGCGGTGGAGATCATGTCATCCGGCATGGCGTTTCCTCAGAAGAAGCAGATCGAACAGCCGGCGTCCGGGCCGTCCGCCTGGAATGGGATGTTGTGGGCGCCGAGCCCATCGCGCTCGGCCAGGTCCATGCCCTGCATGCGCATGGCGGCGACCATCACCAGCATGCGGTTGCCGGCGGTGCTGCCGAGAATGGCGAAATATGGCACGGCGGTATTCGCGGACATCGCGGCGAACATGGCCACGTGGGTGGCGGTGTCGGCCAGCGGGTCGATGCTACCAGCGGCGCGGCGGCCGATCGGCACGCCAGGATCGAAGCCGTAGATCGACTCGGGGTTGTCGGGCAGCACCGATTGCACGCCGAAATCCAAGCGGAAGGTCCGCACCCGCGCGGTTCCAAGGTTGATCTGGCTGCGGCCGTTCATCCACACCGGCGCCGTGGGAAGGGCGGAGAGGGCGGCGGCGGCCCCGGCGGGCAGGACGGTGCTGTCGGGCGCGGCGGAAAGCTGACCGGTGAGCGTGAACGTAAACATGCCGCTGCCACCGGCCGTCATCTCCAACGACCAGGTGCCCTGGCAGCCCGTCAGCCTGTAGCGGATTCCGTCATGAAACAGGTAGATGCTCGTGGTCGTAAAGACGGCCTCGTCGGAGGTCGGGCGATAGATATTGTTGATCGGGATCTGCAGGTCGCTGTCGGTGGTCAGCGCGGTGCGGGTTTCGCCCATGCTGATGACCCGAGCTGCCGTGTAGTCAACGATTCCGGTTGTGAAGGACTGGTCGCCAGCCACGATCAGCGGCATGCCGTTGTACGCGTCGGCCGTGGTGCCGAATGGCGTGGCGGCGGTGACGGTGGTGGTGGTGCCGGCGGCGGCGGCGGTGGGGACGCCGACAGCGGCGGCGGTGGTGGTGACCGCCATGGTGCAGGCCTTGAGCAGCTTGGCCACCCCAGGCTCGGTGCCAGCAGTGCCGGAGCCCCGAAACGGCACCTGCAGGGTAAGCGTCGGCTTGAAGCCGCCAACGCTGTCCACCGCGGCGTCCATGCTGCCGGTGAAGCTGGGGTCCGAAATGACGATGGGGTTGAGCGCCAGCGTGCCGGAGCCGGCCACCCAGTCACCCGTGGCGGGCGTGCCGGCGATACTGTCGGTGCCAGGAGTGACTTCGGCCTTGACCGCCACGGCGGCCTGACGAAAGCGGATGAGTGTCGTTACGGGCATGGGGCGCTCCTAAGCGGCGTACGGGTTGCCGGTCGCGGCGATGAGGCGGAGAGAGAAGCGGGCGGCGAACTGGCCGGCCGGGCGGGCGGCGGCGTCGGCGGAGAGCAGGGCGAACTCGGCCCCGGCCTCCTGCATGTCGCCGATGCCGGCCACCGCCGGCTCCCACCCCGCCAGGGCGGCCACCACTTGAGCATACAGGGCTGATTGCGCCTGTTCCGCGGCGAGGTCGGTGGCGGCGCGGGCGTAGCCCTCGACCACGAAGGACAGGGTGTAGTGCACCATCAGCGCTTCCAGCGTGGCGTCGGCATCGAGGTCGCCGCCGGTGAGCACCAGGCGCGGCAGCGTTTCGTTATCGGTGTCGACCTCGGAGCGTCGGGCGCGCTCGACTATGGCGGCGGAGATTTGTGAGGTCAGCCGGGCGGCAACGGCGGCCAGCGCGGTTTCGCGGAGGGATATGGGCATCAGGGCTGCGTCGCGTCGCTGAGCGTCAGGCGCCATGACAGCGCCAGGGCGTCGCGCTCGGCCGCCTCAACGGTGTAGGCGGTGGCGCCGATGCGGAGCTGGTCGCCCTTGGTGGGCGTATCGGTGATGGCGGCGGCCAGGATGTCGGCCTGAACTTGCCCGGCTCGCGCGCCGAGGCCGCCCAGCCCGCCGATTGCGTCGGTGGACTGAGACAGGATCGCCCGCACCGCCACCCACGCGAAGGGCGGGCGGCGGAACTCGGCGGCGATGGAGAGATCCGCGTCGCTGTGCAGATCTTCCATCGCTTCGTCGAAGACGCTCACGAGGGCGCTCAGGCCGCCAGCGTGACGAGGCAGGCCTTCTGCCACATGCCGAACGCCACGTTGCCCATGCGCTCGACGCTGTAGATGTGCTCGCGCTTCAGCTTCTCGTGCTCGGAGTCCTCGGCGATTGCCACCATGATGGGATCGTATTCGACCTGCTCGATGAACGGCTTCGTGGTGCCGTCGGTGTTGTAGACCGCCAGCTTCGTGGTCCAGGTCAGACGCGGGTTGATGACCGAGATCAGGTTGAATTTCCGATTGTTCACCAGGACGTTGCTGTCGCCGCCGCCAATCAGCGGCATATCCAGCGCCTTCATCGTTTCACCCATGAACGTGACCGGCACGTGAACCTCAAAGTTCATCGCCCCCTCGTTGACGGGCTCGCCCTTGTCATCCTTGAAGCCCATGATGGCCTGAACGGCCTGAAGGACCGCCGCCTGGATGGTGCTCGCTGCCGGCGCGGTAGCAGTGCCGCCGGTGCCGTTGTCGGAAATGTCGAAGGCGAGGTCGTTTGACTGGGTGCCGCTACTGCCCTCGGCGTGGTCGGTGTCAAAGAAGAACTGCCCGTCGTAGCACACAGCGGCTTCGCCGGTCAGGATCAGATCGGTGAGCAGGCGGGCGCGGTGCTGCTGGGCGCGGCCGGGCAGCTCATCGATGCGGGCGAGAAACTGGCCAGTCTTGTCGCGGCGGATGTCGTCCAGCGAGACGTTGACCGTGGCCTCGAACAGCCGGTTGGTGACCGTCAAGCCGTTGGTGCGGAAACCCTGCGCAGCCCGGCCGCCGACCCATTCGCGCATGACTGGCGACATGCCGAGCCAGTTGTAGGTCTCGCTGGGCTGGTCGCTGTCCACCCGAAAGGCGAGGCTCTCCACCCACGCCGGGGGCTGGGTTTCGGAGAGCCGCTCGTAAAAGCGACCGATGATGGCGCGCGAGCTGTAGTTCGCGCCGATGCCTGTGCCGAGAGTCATTGTTCAGGGTTCCTTCGCGCGCGGGGGCTCAACGGCCGGCCTGGCGCCATGAGGTGGAGTGAGGCCGGATCAGCCGAGTTGGCGGATGATGGCGTTGATCTTGGCTGCCATGCTCGCCACCGTATTTTCGATGGTCGCTTCGACGTACGAGCCGGTGATAGCGGCCAGGGTATCGCTGGCGGTGCCGCCGGAGCTGTCCGTCAGTTCGGCGATGCCGCCGGCACCGAGGCCGGCGCGGTGGGCGTCGTATTCAACCAGCGCCAGGTTGGCGCCATACACGTCGGCCACGCGGCCGATATGGCTGTTGGTGGACTGGGTGAGCGTGAAGGCGTTGCCGTCGCTGGCGAACACCGGCTTGCCGATGTCGGTGACTGCCACCGAGGCGACGGTCAGCACGATGCGGCCCTTGGTGCGGACGCGCACGCGCTGATCGCCAGCGCTGGTCTGCACGGCAACATCGCACAAAGCGAAGCCCTGGAACTTGTCGCCGGCCGCGAGCTGGCGGGCGTAGCCGGAGACAAGGCCGATGGCGCTGCCCTCGTAGATGGCGACGGCGGCCGCGACCTGAAGATCTTCGATATCGCCCTGCACGTAGGTTCGGGCAACGGCGGTGGCAAGCTGGGTCATGGGTGCGGGTCCTGTGCGCGGCGGCCTTCAGGCCGGCCGGAGGCTGGGTGGGGTGAGCAGGTCAGGCGCGCTTGCCGATGATGCGGACCTTGCCGGCGGCCACGGCCTGGACGTACGCGACGTAGCGGCCCTCGGTGCCGAACTCGGCCCGCAACTTGGGATCAGCGGCGAACTCCAACCTCGCACGCTCGCCCGGGTCGGCCGGCAGATCGCCCGCCGCGCCGCCCCCGGCGATGGGGGCCGGCAGGGAGTCGCGGAAGGCGCCGGCGGTCGCCTGGGTGCGGGCGGCATCCACGGCGGACTGGCTGGCGGCCTGGGCGGCGGTGAACTGCTCCACCGGCCAGCCGCTGGAGACGGCGAGGGTGGCCAGCGCGCCGAAGCCGGGGCCGGCGGCGGACTGGATGGCGGCGCAGCGGGTGCGCTCGACGGCGACGGGATCGGCGGGGGGCGTGGCGGGCGGGGCCGCTGCCTCGGCGATCGGGGCCGGGGGCGGCGCGCTGGCTTCGGCGGTGGTCTCCGGCGTGGAGGCCGGGGCTTCGGTCTGAGCGGGGTTGCTCATGGCGGGCTCCTGAGATGTGGCCCGCGGGGCGGGTCCGGTGGGGCGGGATGGAATGGACGTGCGCAGGCGGCCACCGCCGGCAGCCAGGCGGGCCAGTGTTTCCTCAAAGCCGCCCACGTGATCGGCGAGGCCGGCGGCCACCGCATCGGCGCCGACCAGCAGGCCACCGCCGTCGGTGGCGGCGAGCAGGTCCGCGACGGACATGCCGCGATTGCCGGCGGCGTCGGCCAGGAACTCACCGGCGAGACGGTCGGCGAACGCCTGCACCCGCGCGGCACCCGCGTCGGTGGTGGGGTCGAGCAGTTTGTTCGGCGTCTGGCTGGAGACGAACTGGTAGCGACGCACACCGGATTTCGCCTGGGCGTCGCGGCTGTCCTGCATAGCGACGACGGCGCCGAGCGAGCCGACCGCGCCGGTGCTGGCAATGGTGATCTCGCCGGCGGCGCTGGCCAGCCAGTAGGCCGCCGACATGGCCGCGCCTTCGACGAACGCCGCGACCGGCTTGGTGATGGCGGCCTCGGCGATCATGCGCGCGGCTTCGGCCAAGCCGGTCACCTCGCCGCCCGGGCTGTCGATTTCCAGCACGATTGACTTCACCCGGCTGTCGGCCACGGCGGCGGCCATGTTGGCCGCGAAATCCGACAAGGCGGTGGCGCCGCTGAAATTGGTGAACAGGTTGGCATAGCGGAAGATCGGGCCGGCGATGGGCACGATGGCCACGCCATTGCGCACGCGGGCGGTGGGGGCGTTGCCGAGGCTGTCGCCCTGGCGGGATGCCAGCGCCTCACGCGACGGCCCGCGCTTCCAGGCGTCGATGGTCGCCTCGTCTGGCATATCGCGGGCGGCGAGTTGCAGCATGGTGTCCAGCGCCTCGGACTGGATCAGCCAGGGATGGCCGGTGAGGCGGGCGATGATGCGGCTGGTCATGCGGCCTCCAGGTCGGTGTCGCTGCCGTCGGCGGGGTCTTCTTCCTCGGCGATCGGCGGGCCGCCGCTGTGGCCGAGCAGCGGTGGCGCAGCGGGTGGCTCGTCGCTTTGCGGCACTCCGCGCGCGGCCATGACGTCCAGTTCCTCGCCATACTCAGCGATGGTCTGCTCCCAGTCATCGCCGGTGATTTCGGCGGTTTCGCGGGTGCGGGTGGACAGGCGCAGGGCGAGGCGCTTCTCGGCCGCGTTCACTTCCTTCAGCGGGTCGAGCTGGCCGGGGCTGGGGCCGGTCCAGCGCGCACCGCACCAGGCGGCGCGGATCGCGGGGTCGACGAGGAAGCCCGGGGCCGTGATGCGGCCGCGCACGATGGCATTGGCGATGACCAGCTCGTAGACCGGCTGGCACAGCGCGTCCGCCAGCCAGGCGCGGCGCATCCGGAAGAAGCCCCAAGCCTGGAGCAGAGCGGCGCGGGCGGCCGAATAGCTGGCAGTGAAATGCTTCACCAGCAACTCGAACGGCAGTTCCAACGCCACGCCCACCTGGCGCAGCACGGCCTGGACAAAGGCGTCGAAGCCGCTGCTAGGGCGGTCGGGGCTGAAACTTTTCAGCGACTCGCCGGGCAAGAAGCCTTCCAGAGTCATGCCGGGTTCGTAGTTAATCTCGGCGCGGCGAAAGCCCGGGGCGCTGGAGGTGCCGGCGCCGGCCGCCACGGCCTCGGCCTTCAACGGGCTGTCGCCGGTGGGCGACTCGCCGATGATGGCGATGCAGGCGTTCAGGACGGCCGCGGTCACTTCGGCTTCGGTGTATCGGTCGATCTGCTTCAAGGTGGCCATGACCGGCGCCAGGTAGGGCACGCCGCGAGACTGGCCGATGCGCTGGCGGTGCAGCAGGTGCAGCACGCGGGGCGAGCCGTCCGGCGCAGTGGCTGGCAGGCGGCGCCAGCTTCGCTGCACCGATGTGGTGCGCTCCATCTCGGCGACGTGGTAGGCGACCGGGCGGCCGGCGGCGTTGAACTCCACCCCACCCGCCAGCGTCTCGCTGTCAGCCTTGAATTGCGGGTTGCTCAGGCGGTCGGCTTCGACGAGCTGCAGTGCGAAATCAAACGGCGCGCCGCGCGGCGCCTGCACCATCAAGGCAAGGCAGTCGCCGCTGGCGAGCACCGCGCGGAAGGCCAACTCCTGCATCGCGGCAAAGCCCGTTTGGCCAGCGGCGTCGCAATGCTCCGCGCGTTGGAACAGGCGCCATTCGCGCTCGGCCCCCTGCTCAAATGCAAGCACTTGCGCGGGCGTGACTCCGGCCAGGGCGGCGAGGTCGGTGCCGCGTGCCTGGGGCGAGAAGCGCAGGCCGGTGCCGACGACGTTGGTGACGACAGTATTGACCGCACCGGCGGCGAGCGGAGCGTTCATCAACATGGCGCGCGAGCGGGCGCGGATTTCGCCGAGGTTCGGCAGCGTGTCGGCGTCGGCGGTCTGGCCACGGGCGGAGAAGTTGCGCATGGCCGACAGCTCACGCCGGGCGGCGTCGTAGCCGGAGGCGGCGGTGAGGTGCAGCCGGTCGCGAGCGCGCTGGGCGCCCAAACGCGGCGACACATAGGCAATGGCGCGGTCCACCAGGTTCATCCGGCGGCGCCGCGGCTGATCGATGGACCGGTGCGGCTGACGGCTTCGCGGGCGGCGAGCGCGGTGAGGCGGCGGCGTTCGGCGTACAGCGTGGCCAAATCGCCGCGGCGGATGCGGCGGCCATCGGCGCCAGCCACCTCCTGGCCCAGCTCGGCCCGGGCGATCGCCGTCTCAACCTGCGCGAGTTGCTCGGTGTAGGTGGCCACGGGAAATTCCTTGCGTGTGGATCAGGCGAGGCGGCGGCCGGTGCCGGCGACGGTGCGGCCCTGGTGCATTGCCGCGGCGGCGACGGCGGGCGTTGGGGAAGCCGGGCGGCGCGGAGCCGGCCGTTCATCCGTGCCGAACCGCTCCGACCAGTAGGCGGCGAGGTCGGCCTGGCTGGCGGCGGGGTCGAGCGCGCGGCTGGCGGCGAGGTTCTGCCAGTCGGCCGGGGTGAGGCTGTCGGTCAGGTGGTGGGCCAAGGCGCGGGCATAGACTGCCGTGTCCAGCCGTTCGTTGCGGGTGCCCGTGATCACGCGCCATTCAGGGCGGCCCTTGGCCGGCTGGTAGAGAAATTCGGCGGTGAGCTGGCGGCAGTATTCCTCATCAACCAAGCCGGGCAGGTGCAGCAGGCCGCGCGGCATGGTGCCGTCGGGCAATGGGCCGGCCAGGGTGCGGCGGATCGCGGCGTAGTGGGCCAGTTTCAGGCTGTGGGTTCCGACCGGCCAAAGGATGACCGCGCCAAGTTTGCGGCCGGCATAGTCGACATCGATTTTCTTGCCGGTGCCGAGGGCCGGCAGGGCCGGCTTGCCCTGGCCATCGAGGGCAAATCGGCGGCCGGTGGGGGCGGGGTCGTTCATCGTCCAGCGATAGACGGCTTGGCTCATGTAGCCGGAGTCGCACCCGAAGGCGTCTATCGGCCAGGTGCGGCCGCGGGTGTCGGTGTAGCGGCGCTCCGCGACCTCGGTGAGCTGGCGCCATGTGGCGTCGTCGGTGGGCTGGCCGATGATGATGCCGGTGTCGACCAGCCAGCAGGTGAGGCCGGGGCCCCAGGCGTAGACGTCCCACTCAATGCGGTCGCCCTGGACGTCGGCGGCGCCGGTGAGCCAGAGGACTTCCGGGGGCAGGCGGCGAAGCTCGCGGTCGCGCTCGCGGGTGGCGTGCAGGCGGGCGTGGTCGGGGGCCTCGCCCTGTTCCTTGAATTCCAGGCCCAGCTTCTGCTGGGTGAAGACCTTCAGGTTGCCGGCGGCGCGAGCATCCTCAAAGGACTTGGCGACGTCGAGCCAGGTGAGCACCGGGCTGTAGAGCGCGTTGATGTGGTAGCCGGCGTGGATGTCGAGCAGCTCGGGACGGTCATGCGACCACGTGCCGTCAGCGATCATGCCGGGCTTGTGGTGGCCTTCGATGATGCAGCCATTGGCGGTGCAGACGTATTCGGCGATGCCCTTCTCGATGTCCCAGCGCAGGCTGTTGAATTCTAGCACCTGGCGGGCGTTGCAATGCGGGCATGGGACCATGAACCGGCCGCCGGAGCTGCGCGCGTAGAGGCTGGAGACGCGGCACTTGCCTTCGAGGCCGGGGGTGGAGACGTCCACGATCTTTTCGCGGCCGGTGTACATCTGCAGGCGTTCTTCGGCGAGCACCAGCGGGTCGCCGCGGCCGTCGACGTCCCAGGGGAATTCGCTGATTTCCTCGTTCAGCAACACGCGGGCGGTGCGCATCTGGAGGTTTTTCGAGGAGTTTGCGCCCAGGATCTGCAAGTAGCCGCCGGCGAACATTTTGAAGGTGGTCGTCGAGCTGGTCGCCGAGCGGCTGACGATGCCGCGGACGCGGGCGGCCACTGCAGGGGTGGCGTCGATCATCGGCTGAAGCTTGAGCCGGTTGTAGTCGCCGCCTTCGTCGTTGCTGGGGAGCATGACCAGCACGGGGCAGGGTGTTTCAGCCATGATCTGGCCGAGCAGATTCAGGCCGGCTTCCGAGCCACTGGTCTGCGCCGATTTCTTCAGCGTGACACGGCGGCAGGGGTCGCTGAGCGACATCTTCTGCATTGGCTCGCGCATGTAGGGGACACGGGCTGTAGTCCATTTGCCGGGCCATGGGCTGCCTGATTCGGCTGCGACAATTCGCTCAGCATCGGCCCACTGGTCGACGGTGCGCTCGGGGTCGGGGGCGAGGCCGCGGGTCCATGCAGCCCGCACGATGGCGAATGCAGGGGCAAGGTCGCGCGCGATGTCAGGGGGGAGCGGGCTCGTCATGAAGGGCGGCAGCCTGGCCGTCGAGGAACTGGGTGAAGGCGCGCCGGAGCGCGGTCTCGATCTGGCGCGGATCGGGGAGGTTGATTAGCGAGGGGGCCAGGTGAGCTGGTATGGACAGCAGGCCATCACGGAAGCGGCGGGCAATGGTGGTCTGCTCCGCTTCGACATCGGCCGTGGCGGCGAGCTGGCCAACGCGCTCGGCGTAGTCGAGGCCGGCCATGCGGGCGAGGACCTGATCGCGCTCGGCTCGTGCCTGGGATGCGGTGCGGCCGATCGAGTTGCGGGGGGCGCCATGTGCGATTTCGGCAGCGATGTTCGACGTGTCAGAAAGGCCGGCGGCGTCGATCCTGCCGTTGGGCAGAAGGGCCAGGTCCCCGTCCCGGACCCGGCGGTTGATGGTGCCGACCGAAACCTTGAGGCGAGCGGCAGCCTCACGCTGGGTCAGGCCGTGTTCAGTTTCGCTATTCGGCATGTTCAAGAGGTTCATCATGTTCAGCGTTTGAAAGTGAACGGACTAGCGATCTTGCGCGCACTGCCTGCCCGCATAGAGTTTGGGCCAGGGAGGACCCGCGATTTCACGCGGACACCTCAACCGCCGCCTGCACCATCCGCATCACGACACCCGCGACCACCAGCGCCACCTCGCGGCCATCGCTCGACCGCACCCGGCCCTCGTACCCACGGAACGGCCCCGCGACGATCCGCACCCACTGGCCCAGGGCCAACGGCTCTGCCCCAGCCGGCGGGACAGGCGACGGGATCAGCTGCACGCCGGCCGGCCCGAACTGGGCGATGATCCAGGCCGCCTCGCCGATAGGCAGCGGCGCTGGCCGCTCGGCATCCCACCCCATCAGCCGCTTGACGCCACGCGCCGAAGCCAGACGCCGCCACGGATCAACACGCGCGTCGAACTCGCACAGCACATACCCCGGGAAAGCCGGCGCCTGCCGCATCTGCCGAGCCTCGCCCGGCCTGGTCCGCGCCTGCACGAGGTGCAGCGGCACGAACGCCTGGAACCCCTGGGCGATCATCTGGCCTACCGCGAATGCCTCGGCCCGCGCGTGCGCCTCGACGCAATACCACCGCGGCCCACCCGCGGACGGCGCCACCACCGCCACCGAAGGCGGCCGCGGCTTCGGCCCTGATCCGGCCCGCGCGCCCCCGCGCTTTTCCGTTGCGGGTTTGAATAGACCGTCGATGTCTGGATAGCTCACGCACTCCGGGCGACTCGCACCGGGAGCGGAACGCCCGACCATTACGCCCGATGCCTCGCCGCCGTCAATGGCATTCGGCATATTCGGCCCGGTGTTCCCGTGTTCCTGCTGGTGTCCGTCTAACATACTGATTTCCTTCAATGTCACACAGTCACACCGGAACACCATCAATCCTCATACATGCGCGCGCGCACACACACACATAAGGGAAACCCGGTGTGCCGGTGTGACCGTGTGACTTTGAGCAATATCAACGCTAAAAAGTCACACGGCATGTCACACCGTCACACCGGCGCGTCAGTCGTCGCCCGTCAGCCGGTCCAGCGTCTCCCGGCTCACCCAGCACGTGCGCATTTTCGAACCGCCGATATGCACCGCCGGCGCCTCGCGCCCGCCCGCCGCGCCCGGCAACTGCGCCAGCGCCGAGGCCCATCGCTGCCCAGCCCACGGCGTGCCATCGAACCCGCGCAGCAGCCGCGGATGCGAGCCAGCCGCCACGTATAACCCCACAGGGGGCGCGGGGGCCGCCGCCGCAGGCTTGAGCGGCAATCGCGCCCAGCGCACCCCGTGCGCCTCCAACAGCCGCCCCAACTTGTCGTGATCGGTCTGGGTCAACGTGCGGTCAGGCCAATCAACATTCATCTCGGCGAGCTTGCGACCCAGCTCCCGGTATCGCTCCAGCGCCTGGCCGAGCAACATCTTGTCGCCCACCATATCGAGCGGCATCGCCAGCAGCCGCTGCAGCGCCTGGTTGCCCCCGCTATCCACCTCGCCCTCCGCCTCCGGCACGATCAGCCAGCGCACCGGAGCCAGCGCCTCGGCATAGGTGTCTGGCGACGCCTCGCTCGGGTCGTAGTGCGGCTCCGCGGTCATCGCCCAGTGGCACGCCGCGATGATGCCGAGCTGGTCCGCAGCACGCCGCGAACACCCCTCCTCCACCAGCCGCACGCTCAGCCGCCGGAACAGGGTGACGATCCGCCCGGCCGACGCCACCGCCCGCCCCCACAGCCCGGGACCGTGCTGCTTGGCGAACGCCTCGATCTCCCGCGCATCCCCCTCGGCGGCCAGCTTGCGCAGCTGCAAAACCGTGAACCGGCTGGCATCCTGCGAGGGCAGGGCCGGCGGCAAAATCGCCCCCATGATCGCGCTCGCCGTCACCGAGAACGCGCGCGACACCTGCTCCGGCGACCCGCGCACACCCTGCACGCCCGCGCCCGAACTGGAGCGCCGCAGCATTTCGATCACCCGCTTGAGTTTCGAATCGCCATGCTCGTCACCCTCGGCCTCGTCGAGGATCACGCTGGCCGAGGTCTCGCTGAGCATCTGCCGCACGCCGGCCTCGGTGAAATCATTACGGAACACCGTCAACGGGCACAGGCTGGCCAGGAAGCGCAGCAGGGTGGTCTTGCCCGTGCCCGCCTCGCCCACCACGAACCCGTGCGCGCGCCACGAGGCGAGACCGCCCAGCATCCCGTTGACCACCAGACCGAGCATCACCGCCGCCGAATCGGGGTGCGCCCAGGCCCAGCGCCCGAGCATCGCCTCCAGCGCCTGCCCCACCTCGGCGCTCGCCGGGTCGGCCGGGGCAGAGCGCGGCGCCATCGCCGGCCACAACGCCCCCGCCCGCGCGAACCCCGCCCGCAGCGGCTCGCCGCACCAGATCACCGTCTTGCCCAGGTGCAGCGCGGCGCCCGGGCTGCCGTCCTCCGCCGTCACCGGCCACAGCCCGTAGCGCCGGCGCGGCTCGCTGGCGTCAAAACTCGGCATCTCCTGGCACCGACGCATGATCGCGGCCGCCACCTGCCGCACATTGAACCCGCCGGTGGGGATGCCCTCCTTGTCGAACGCGGGGAACCACGCCCCCAGCCAGCCCTCGGCACCGCCGCACAGGCTGAGCACGTCCTGCCACTGCCCCAGCGCCCGCGCCGTCAACGACACGATCTCGCCCGAGGCGTCGAAAAACCAATACACCGCGAGCGACTTGCCCAGCGGCACGAACGGCGCGCTCTCCCAGGGATCGGTCGGCGCCGGCAGCCCGCTGTCGTCAGGCGGCGGCGGAGGCCGCTGGCCCGGCATAGGGCCGCCCGCATCCCATACGTCAAGTATCGCGTCCGTCATGCCCGCCGCCTCGCCTGTTGCGGCTGCTGGCGGCGCGCCGCCCAGTAAACCTCGCGCCGCACCTCGTCCAACACCTCGCGCTCCAGCAGCGCCCCACCCGCGTCGAGATTGATCGACCGCGCCACCGCCAGCAGCCGCGCCGAGGGCGCCCGCTCGGCGAGCATCGGCGCCAACGCCCGCCGCAACGCGAACCGCGTCCGGTCGCGCCCCATGCGCCACGCGGCCACGGCATCGTCCAGGGCCCAGGCCAGCCGCATGTCCCGCCCGCACGCCGCCATGCGCGGCATCCGCTCCGCCCCCGCCGCCAGCAGCGACGCCAGCGCCTCGTCGCGCGCCATCACCCCCTGCGCCACCAGCCGGCCATACACCCCGGCAATACAGCGCCAGCGATTGACCGGGCCGACGGGCGGCGACGCGCTCATGCCACCCCCGCCCGCGCGCGCGCCACTTCAAGCATCATCGCCAGCACCTCCGCCGGCCGGGGTTGCAGCCGCGCCAGCTCGCCGCACAGCGTCGCCAGCACCACGCCCTGGTCCACCGGCGATAGCTCCGCCAGCACCCGAAGTACGTCCACGCACCCCTGCGCCTGCGACGCGTCGCGCGCCCCGGCGACCATCAGCGCAACCACGCCGCATACACCGGCGGCTCGCGTACCGGCCCCTGCACATGCGCCACCCGGTGGTGCGCCTCGCAGTAGCTGCGCCCAGCCGGCGCTGGCGCATCGCAATAGCGGAACCCCGGCGTGCGCGGCTCACCGATCGGATAGGAGCACTCGTGCGACCGCCCAGACAGGCGCGGCGCCTCGGGCACCACCACCGCCGTCTGGGCCGCGACCCCGAGCGTCACCAGCGTGCTCGGCTCCTCGCGCCCAAGGCCACCCCATTTCGTCACCGCGCCGAGCCGCGCCGGCCTGGCCTTCTTCGCGGCACCATCTGGCCGGATCGGCGACGGCCGTGACGGCAACCCCTCGCGGTGCGTCTTGCCGACCACCGCGTTTTTGCTGTAGCCCAGTCGCCGACCGATCTCCGCCGCCGAATGCCCCTCGGCCCACAGCGAGCGCAGACGGAGTATTTGTTCGCTGGTCCATGTCTCTTTAGGCACTGGCCATCTCCCGCATCCGCTTCGCCCAGAAGCTTGGCGCCCGCACCGTGGCCAGCAGCCGGCCGGAGGCGCGCAGCAGCAGCGCCCGCTCGCCGTGCCATGCCTGCCGCGTGCCGACTGTCATCACCAACGCCCGGTCCGCGATCAGCAGATCCAGCGCGTTGCTCGCGTGGTACGCCGAGCTGCTACTCGCGTCGCGCCCGAACCCGGCCCGGTGCGCCATTTCGGTGAGCGTGCCGAGCGGCTCGCCCTCAGGCCACACCTCCAGCACCGCCAGCAGCGCCGCGGCATTGCTGCGCCGCGCCCCCGGCTCGGGAGATGGCAGCACCACCACCGGCGGCAGCATCGCCGCGCGGATCGCAGGCCCCGCCCACACCCCCGCCGCGCGCAGCCGCCCTATTCCGTCGACGGCGTGGCCCGTGGTAAATCCGGTGCTGCACCGCACCTGCGCCGCCACCAGGTGCCGCCGATCCCGCGCCACGCGCTCCAATCCGCGCATCAGGCCCCCACCTGCACAAACGGCGGCAGCGGCGGGAACCCCGCCATCCGCACCCGGTTGATCGCGTCGATGTTGGCGCCGTCAAACCGCATCCCGCGCGCCTCGCACCACGCCCGGATCACGCGAAAATCCGCCTCCACCGGCGCCGCCACGGGGGCCGGCGGCTGCGGATGTGCCGCCACCTGGATCACCGCGGCCGCCGCGGGCCCTGCTGGGGCCGGCGCCGTTATCGCCGCCACATCGTCGGCAGGCGCCGCAGCCTCCGCCTCAGCCGGCGCCGCGCGGATCGTCCGCCTGCCGCGAAACCCCTCCGGCCGCTGCCGCCCCAGCTGGGACGCCCAAATCGAGATATCGACACCGTACGGCAGCTTCGCGCCCGGCAGCGCCGCCAGCATCGGCCGGATCGCCGCCGCGGGCGTGCCCAGCGGCCACTCACGCCGCAGCACCTCGGCCCGCGCCGGCGTGCGCCAGACCTGCGCCTCCGCTGGCCGACCACCCCGGCGCTGGCACAGCAGCACCCCAGCGGCAGGCGCCGCGTCATCCCGCGCCGGGGCGGCTGAGGGGGCAGCCACCCCGGCGCTTGCAGGCACCGCGGCGGGGAGGCGAGATCCCACCGCAGGAGCCGCTTCCGGCTCGGCGTGTGACACCGCCGCCTGCATCCTGTCCAAACTGCCCAGCGACCCGGCCCCATCGGCATTACCGAGCACCAGATCGCCGCCGCACGCCGCCGCCGCCATATCGACGCCGAGCTGGTTGAGCCGCACGCGCATCTCCCGCACCGCCCGCAGCCAGCCCTCCTGCGTGCCGAGCGTAAACCCCTCCGCCCGCGCCGCATCCACCGCCGCGCGCGACTGTGCCGAGATCGTCTCGTGCACCAGCGCCGTCAGCGCCTCCAGCGACAGCGGCGCGCTCACGCCCGGCGCTCCATTGCCACCACAACGCCCACGCCGCTGCCCGGCGCCTGGGGCGGTTGCACCAGCGCCGACAGCATCGCGCCCACCGCCTGCTGAATGCGCTCGCCCTGCTCCACCAGCCGCGCCCGCTCCACCACATCCAGCAGCCCGTCCGCGTTGGCCTCGATAAACCCGGCCGAGACCTCCCCGGCGTGCCGCGCCATGTCCGCGACCGCCCGGCCCACGTCCTGCCCCGGCAGGCCCTCGCCCCGGCCCAGGACGCAGCCCTGCAGCCGCGCCAGCGCCCCGGTGACGATCGGCTCGCCGGCCACCGCCTCCAGTTGCAGCACCACGTCGATCGGCATCGTGACGGTCGGATGATTTCTGGACTGGTATGTCGACAGCACCGGCACGGACACCCGGCACACCGTCTCGGCCGCGGCCAGACCGCCGAGCGCCCCGATCAATTGCTGCGTCGCGGTTTTCAGCGCGTTCACCTTCACCGGATCGAGCATTGGCCCGCTCATCGCGTGTAACCCCCTTGTTTGTTATTGGTGACCTCTACGGGTAGTCCCGTAGATGCTGCGGCGCATGACAGCAGCACTGCCGACGCCATCACGCTGCCCGCTCCGGCTGCAGCGCGGCCGGGCGCTCGACCGCCGCACACAACCGCCGGTAGACCCCCAGCGTGGGCTCGGTCTTTCCTGCCTTCCACCGCGTAAAGGTGGTCGGCGCGATCTTCGCCCTCCGGCACACCTCGGCCATGGACAACCCAGCCTTAGCGGCCAGGCCTTCGATCTCTTCTGCGGTCATCAACTGGAGCATGGCGAGGATGTTATGTGCAATATTGCACTCGTGACAAGTGCATTCTTGCACCCGGACGTTTATGCGCCGCCGTGCGAAGCTGCGAGCGCCATGAGCCATCGCGAAAAGATCAGGAAACAGCTACAGACCGCGCTGAAAACAACCGGCCTGGACGCGACCGCGCTTGCGAAGGCGGCGGGGGTGTCTCACACGACGCTGACCCGGTTTTTAAACAATCCCCACTACATGAGCACGCCCAACTCCACCACGCTTGCCAAGATCGACGCGGCGGTCGCCCGCTTCGGCGCCGACAACCAAGCGGATAGCGGCCCGGCGCTCGGCGGCGTCCTGCTTCGCGTTGATTCGACGCAAGATGCCGAGGAGGCCGACCTGCTCCGCGCGTGGCGGCGACTCAGCCACAAGAACAAGGTGGTCGTGGCGCAACTGATTGAAAGCCTCGTTGACGCTGGGAATACTGCCGGGGCCGATCATGAGACACCTTTAAATCGCAATCTTTCGTGAACGTTGCCTGACGGTTTAGGGCGCGTCAAACTTTAAACCATCCATTGCGATGGCGGATTAGCCCGGCGCCAGATTGCACCGCCAATCGTCACGAAACTGTGTTTTGGCTCAACCGGCTAGCACTGTCATTCGCGCATGTGCATTTTTGCTCTTGCCTTGTTGTGCATTTGTGCACATGATTTCCCACCGCCGCATCCCGCGACGGCAGGGAGACACCGATGCCCTTCACCCTCCAGCCCGAGCAGCGCGCCTACCTCGTCGAGATCGCCGACCGGATGCATGTCACGCGCCTGAAGCTCGCCGCCGCCCATACCGAGGCCGCGGCCTTCGCCGCCGACATCTCGGTCATTGCCCAGGCCGCGATCGACGGCCGGACGGCCCGCTGGCGCAGCGGCCGCCAGGGTCGCGCCGCCCAGGCCTGGGCCGACCAGTGGCGCGCCTTCCACTTGATATCAAGAACAGCTGCCGCCGCGGTGGAGGTCTTCAACGCCCTCCCCGACGCGGCCGAGGAGCAATGACCATGATTAACGGCACCAACAACATTAAGATTGAGCGCGTCGCCAACGGATTCGTGCTGCGCCGCATCTCGCATCACGTCTCCGACGGGCCGACCACGATCCACTCCGACGTGGCGGACCTCTGCGCCGAAGTCGCCGCCTGGGCCAACCCTCCCAAGCTCGTCGCCATCCCCAAGCTCGTCGCCATCCGCAAGGCGCAGCCCGTCGCCCAGCCCAAGCCGCCCCGCGCGTCCCGCAAGCGCTGACCCGCCGCCATCACTGGCGCCGCCGAGGCCACGCTCCGGCGGGCGCCTCCCGACACAATCGAGGAGGCTACCCATGCCCGACATCATCAACGCCCGCGCCGCCGAGCCCATGCCGCCGCCGCTGCTCACCGCGCATTTGCGCAACGGGATACTGCGCGGCCACCGCGCCATGCTCTGCCGCCACCAACACAACCTGGACCAGCTCGTCATCGACCACCCATCCGCCGGCTACCACCTGCGCGAGATCGCCCGCCTGCGCGGCGATATCGCCGAGTTGGAGGCGCCGTGATGCCCGCCAGCCTCCTGCTCATCCCCGCCCTGGTCTGCCTCGCGGCGGTTGTGCTGTTTGCGCTGTCCGCCATGGCCACGCTCGACGCCGTGCAGGAGCACAGGCGCGGCCGCGGCCCCCTGTCCGACGTTGTATGGCTCAGCTTCGGCGCGCTGGCCGTCTCGCTGTCCGTCACCGGCCTCGCCGTCAGTATCGTCGCCTTCGTCGAAAAGATCGCGCCATGAACGCCCCCGACCCGAACACGCCCGTCCGTCACCCGCGGGCGCACCCGATCGACCGCCCCGCCGAGGCCGACGGCCGCGCCGCCTGGATGAAAAGGCATACCGAATGGCATCGCCTCGCCCGCCCGGTTGCCCCGCCGCACCCCACCCGCGCCGGCACCTGGCTGCTCCTCGTCTCCTGCGTCACCTGCTGGCTCGTCCTCGGCCTGGCCGCGTGGAGCATCTGGCCCGCCGCGCCCGATATCGCGCTGGTGATGGCCCGATGACCCTCTCCGCCTCGCGCCGCCACGCAACGTTTTCCCTTCGTGCCTTTCCGCACACCCCCGCGTCGCACCGCCCCGCCCCGCGCCGCGTCGCATCGCTTCGCACCGCGCCGCAGCTCAACTCAACGCAAGGACCACCCCATGAACACCAGTATTGCCCGCGTCACCATCACCGGCATCACCCCGCTGTCGCAGTCGCGCGGCCACGATGATCCGAAATTGGACGGCGAGAGGCCCGACGATTACGACCAGCGCACCTGGCGCAGCAAGCTCAACACCGCCGAGCGCGATGGCGTGTCAACGGTGGTGATCCCCGCGCACGGGCTGCATCAGGCGATTGCCGCCGCCGCCAAGTACAGCAAGCGCCAAATCCCTGGGCAGGGCAAAGCCACCTGGACTGCGAAATTCACGGCGGGCATCACGCTGATGGAAGACCCGCCGCTGGGCATCAATCCCGCCGCCGTGGACAGCGTGACCATCAGCGCCAACGCCGATGGCGTGCGCGGCTCTGGCAAGCGCGTTCGCCGCAAGTTCCCGGTCATGGCGAAGTGGAGCACGTCCTTCGACGTGATCATCTTGGACCCGATCATCACCCAGGAGATATTCAGCGAGATGCTGACGATGGCGGGGATGTTCATCGGCATCGGGAGGTTCCGCCCGGAGAAGGGCGGCACGAACGGCCGCTTTCGCATCGACAACATCGCGTGGTCCGATAACCGTCAACTGGCGGCATAGATCGCACCGCGCCGCTACGCCGCGCCACTCGACCCAGCGCAACGCAAGGACTCCCATGAACATCGCCCAAACCATCGCCCCGGACACCGCGGCCATCGTGGACCTTTTCGTCCGCGCTAGTGTCGGCAGCACTGTCACCTATGCCGACATGACTGCAGCTATCGGCCGCTCCATTGCCGAGCGTCGGCACCTGATCCCCAACGCGATGCGGATTGCCGCCCGCGACCATGGCGCCATTTTCGGCAGCGTTCGCGCTGTCGGCTACAAAAGGCTGCCGGCGGAGGATGCGCATTTGCTCGGGGGCCACACCCGCCGCCGCATTCGCAACAGCGCCAAGCGCATCGTCGCCGCGATCGTTTCCGCCGTGGAGCGGGCCAATGATATGCCCGACGGCGCCAAGCGCCGGGCCTATGCCGAGGTCAACGCCATGTCGCTCATCCGCCACATTGCAGCAGATAAGCAGGTTTCCTCCGCCTCATCCGACGCAAAGCCCGAGCCGGTCGGGATCGTCATGCGCCGCTTTGCCGAGCAGATCGGCGCCATCAAATAACCGCGCTCCGCCTTGCCCCGCTGCGCAGCGCGTCGCCCCGCGTCGCTCCTCAACTCAACGCAACGTTTTCCCTTCGTGCCTTTCCGCACACCCCCGCGTCGCGCCGCAACGCGCCGCAACGCTCCGCTCCTCACCACGTCGCAACTCAACGCAACGCAAGGACGACGCCATGAGCCACAAAGCCACCCCCCCCCCCCCCCCCCCCCCCCCCCCCCCCGCCGCCCCCCCCCCCCCCCCCCCCCCCCCCCCCCGCCCCCCCCCCCCCCCCCCCCCCCCCCCCCCCCCCCACGCCCCCCCCCCC
>Ga0105053_10004728_pt1 | contig 19828 bp, 12 predicted proteins | sample BON01_FD_78093 | JGI IMG/M metagenome (GOLD analysis project Ga0105053, IMG submission 78093) | Freshwater microbial communities from Lake Bonney liftoff mats and glacier meltwater in Antarctica - BON-01 | ecosystem: Environmental > Aquatic > Freshwater > Ice > Glacier meltwater | place: Lake...
TATGTATCTATATATATACTTTTATTTGTATATATATATATATATATTTATATATATATATATATATGTATACAAATATAAATATAAATCTGTGTGTGCGTGCGTGGGCATGTATTTTGTGTATGCGTGCTGTATGCTTGTATGCTTGTATGCATGTATGCATGTATGCATGTATAAATGTAAACGTGTACATATACATGTATATGTATCAGTATGTACATGCTCATATATGTATGTATGTGAACGTACGTTTGTGTATGTGTGTGTGTAATACAACAAGACAACACCTTTGTGACCGCCGCCATGAAGGCGATGCGCGTCGAGGAAACTGCCACCAGCAAACACTTTGCCCTGCAACGTCACAAGCGCTGACACACCGCGTGAAAAATACAGATCTGAGGCTTCGGCCGTTGCTGCGGGGGCCGTTGGAATGCCGGGCGATGCCGGGCTTGGACTGGAAATTCAAGGAACTGGGGTGTTAGCTCGCGTCTGACAGCGTTTGCATGTTGCACCAATGAAGTGCGTTGTGTATAAAGATACGTTGTGATGATGCATGGCATATAATGGGCACGAGAAAGCGGGAGAGCGAGCGAGCGACAGAGAGAGCGCGCGCGCGTGCGCGCGAATGACAGCAAGAGTGAGAGAGAGAGCGAGAAAGAGAGAGAAAGAAAGAGAGAGAAAGAGAGAGAGAGGGAAAAAAGAGAGAAAGAGAGAGAACGCGTGCGCAGGAGAGAGAGAGCGAGAAAGCGATAAAGAGAGCGAGATAGACAGCGAGAGAGACGGAGAGACAGAAAGAACAAAAGTGTGGGAGAGAGAGTGTGTGTGAATGAGAGCAAGTGAGTGAGTGAGCGAGAGAAGAGAGAGAGAGAGAGAGAGAGAGAGAGAGACGAGCATTCTCAATGGAACCCAGAGGCTGCACGATGCAAAACACACACAACATTGCAAAACACACACAACTAGCAACACCAAGAACAGTACCTGAGTGCGATGAACCCGGTGGTAGGGTGTGTGGCAGTAGCAGGCACCATGACTCCGCCTAGAATGAGCGACACTTGGTTGTAAGACAGCTGGCTGGGTAGAGCGCCGGCGCGACGCCAGCGATGGATAACTGCATCGCCCGCGTTCAACGACGGCACCGTCACGGAATACGCCTCGTCCGTTGCTGCCAAAGAAAATGTGCTTCCCCTTTGTGAGACATTGGGCAAGGTGTAAGGCGGTAGGACACATGTTCACACATGTTCACACATGTTCACACATGTTCACACATGTTCACACATGTTCACACATGTCTACACATGTTCACACATCTTGACACATCTTGGCATTTTGTTGACGTTGAATTTTACATTTTATTCGAGAAAGATGTCGTAGTATTTGTCTTCCTCCCTCTTTCTCTCCCTCTCTCTTTCGTGGTATAGCAATGCAGGCTGGGTGGTTCGTGAGAGATGATGACAATGTCGTGAGAGATGAAAACAATATAGCCATTGAGTTTGTGTCCTTTGTATCTTTGTTGGATGTAACCCTTGATCGGGGAACTCTTGAGTGGATGTGAACCAGACTTTGAATGATACTCGGTTGGTAGCGAAGGAATTTTGCAGTAAGGAAACACAAGAGAGAAAGGAAACCCCGAAGGAGAGAGAGAAGGAGAGGGATCCGGAGGGATGAGAGGGACAGAGATAGAGAGAGAAAAGGGGAAGTGCTGGTTTACAAACCTGTCGTGTTTGGCTGGTGTGTGCGCATGCGCCAGGCTGAGCAATTAGAAGCATTTCCTGTTACGTTGGTGCTGTTACATGGCACCGCAATTCTTTCAGCGCGTGTGGTGGTGGGCATTTGAGACGTCAACTTCGAAAAGCTTTTCCCAACCCCCCACACACCATCAGCCAGCGCCTCGCCCCAATGGCGACCATCATGAACCGCTGCACGCAGCGACACATGGGGCAACGCTGCACGACCGTCCTCGAGCAACTCCACCATAGCCGCACCACCTCCGATACCGGGCGGTGCCTCGCACACAATTTCCGAGTCAGAAACCACAAGAATGGAAAGGCACTCGATACCGCCAAGCGAAACACGTCGCCTCAGACCCTCGCCCGAAGTTTCTTCGCGTGTCCCGAAATCCTGGCCAAGAAGGGTGACAAGGTTGCCGCCGGAAGTGGGACCATAGCGTGGGATGACGCTGAAGACGCGCGGCTGAGCAAGCACTTTGAGCATCATCTGCACTGGTCCATACACGTCGCTGCCGCCTAGAGCAGAGCCACCATCATCACGCACAGTCACCCACAGACGCGCTTCGCCGTACCTGTCACGTGCCGTGCGCATTCGCAGCACTCCATCTCTATCAATGTGCGGCGCAATACCGCCACACGCCGCGTCCTCCTCAGTGCCTGTCAAGTGGACAGCAGCAAGAGAGGGCGGTAAATTCATTTGAGCACCAGCAAGCCACTTGCCTTGGGTATTGGAAGGGCCTTGGAGAAAGGTAGCGGTGGTGGCACAGAAGCCATGCTGCTTAGTGGAGCATTGCGGCTCGTGCTGGCACGCACGGCTTTCAAAGAGCGACCAATTGCGCGCAGCACCGAGGTCAGCTTGAGATGTTTGCACGCCAGACAATTCCTCGACTTGCACCTCAAACGTCAAAGTCTGCCACGCCTCATCGTCACTCGTTCCGGTGCGCAGTGCCTGGGCGAATCGGCGCATGGTCAAAAACCCTGCATCCTCCACGATGACAAGCGCAGATGGCAGCATGAAGAAGGGATGATCGTTGATCGGCTGCACCATGATAGAAATACTGACGCTGGTGGTATCGTGTCCGCCCATGTCCCTGCCTCCGTCGTCTGTCATGGTAAATGATAGCTGGCCAACCCCACTTTTGAAAGGCTTGAGCGTCAAGTGTAAGATGCCGCGTTTCTGGTACCTCTCGAGAGAAGCGTCCGGTTCCAGAGACACTGATGGAGATGCTGCTGGAGCTTTCAGCACAGCTACCACAGCAACGTCAACCACGTTGAGTATTTCTTGAATAGCATGTCTCCTCTCTCGTATGTCCTGCAGCTGCTCTAGCATCACGCTCTGCCAGGGGCAAAGGCAAATGTGAGTCGAGCTATTTGGTGTTGCAGAAAGTGGTGCTGATGGATCTGTGTGGCATTGGCAGCGGTGCTGGGCATTGATGATCTCTTGTTCCGCGGCGCTGTGTGCTGCCACTTGTTCTTGCAGACTGCCTTGCTGCCGCAGAAGCGGAGTTCGTTTATCAACAAAGAGGGCAGGCAGCTCGTGAGGCTTAGTTGTCATGCTTAGCTCGACTGTCTGCCTGCGCTCTTTGTCGCCCGGCGATACGAGTGCAAACAAAGGCAGGGTGTGTGCGATTTCAACGCTGGCTTCCAGCATCGGGAATGTCTTGTGAAACACTGCATATGGAGCAGAATTTACATGCTTGATCTCCACAGTAATATTTCGTAAAAATGTGTCTTGGCCTCCATTTTCTGTGCCACCATCGTCGATCATAGCGACGGTGATATGGAGCGTCGCATAGCGATTCGGCAGCAATCGGAAGTGCAACAAGCCCGTGGCATACTGGTCAAGGCCGGTGTGTCCCTCGTAATATGTGTATGTTCCGCCGGAACTCGAGTCTTCAGATTCGAGTCTGATGGCATTGATGAAGACTGGCGAATTCACTTGCAAATCTACCAAGCAATTGCCAGCCATACATTCGCCCTCGCAGTTGAGTCTTGTAGAAGCTACATCAAACATGTATGCTTGATACTCTGAAATGTCAACAGAATAATCGTGTGATGTATCAATGCCCATGAAGAAACGCTCAGCACTGCCCCAATCCAATCTGTCCGCAAAAATTGTTGAAGTCGCGGCGAGAAACTCTGATCGTGAGATGAGTTCGTCTGCGTCTGCATCTGCGATGCGGAAATTCTCGATCAGCGCTGTCTGGTCGACGACAGCTCGGTCACGGCAAGTGCCGTCTCTGCATCCTAGTATTCCATCTTTGCAACGCCCTGAAAGGAAGGACAAGTTTGAAATCAAATTACCAAACAATGTGTGTGTGTGCGTATGTTTCCGATTGTGTGCACGTGTGATTGCAATTGTGTGTGTGTGTGTGTGTGTGTGTGCATTTGTGTGTGTGCGCGCGTGCGTGTGTGTGTGCTTGTTTGTGCGTGTGTGTGTGTGCATTTGTGTGTGCATGTGTGTATGTATGTGTGTGTCTGTGTCTGTGTCTGTGTCTGTGTCTGTGTCTGTGTGTGTCTGTGTGCGTGTATAGTGTCTGTGTGTAAGCGTGTCTGTGTGTATGTATTTGTACTTGATACCAATGCAAATAGGAACAGAACAAGTTCCGCAATGCTCTTCGTGAATACGCTGTTCCTCAGCTTCCCAGCGCCCGACGCCAAGAATGCTTAGCTCCGGGTAGAGGACGGTGACATTATTGGTCAAATCGAGAGATTCAAGAAAGTCAGCACTCGCTGTGCATGCAGTGTTGGCGGGAGTGTCCGCTCCTGATTTTTTTGTTCCGAATGTTGGGTCAAAGGATGAATTGTTTACATAAAAAGACGTGCACGCAGACACACACGCAGGGCAGACACAGACGCAGACACAGATATAGATACAGACAACGAAACAGACACAGACAGACACAGACGCAGACGCAGACGCAGACGCAGACACAGACACAGACCGCCGTATCGATTCCAGCAGTCATTACTCAAAGCAAGGACAACACTCTTGCGCTTTGCATCCAGCAGCGAAAGGTCGCAAAGGATTTCGGCACGGTGCGGCTCAAACAAGTCGCCACCATTACGCGAAAGATCTTGATCCGTGCCTCCAAAATTGCCATCGAGTGAGTGTATAGCCATGACGTGAAAAAGGAAGCGCTGTTGACGCTCATCCCAGGCACACACGCTGTTTTGCTGCCTGTCGTCTTCAAGGCCTCGGATTGTGGAGGTATTGACCCAGAATCTGGCGTCTGTCCCCTTCTCTTGACAGCTCGAGACAAAGTCTACCACGGCCAGCCGTTTTTCAGCAACTGACCTCGTTACTCCATCTACTGATCCGATGGAGCTCGGAGGCGAATAGGCATAAATGTTGTCTTGGTTGAACGGGGCAAACGTAGGCTGCTGATTGACATGACGAATGGTGATACGAAAGGTTTTGATGTCAGATCGATCCTCGGCGCCTGTCATGTCTGACGAGCCTTCGGAATCGATGAGCACGGCCTGAAATTCGGCAAAGCCAATCACTCGGGGCTTGGCAGTAAAAGTGACCGTGCCGAACATTACATCACTCGAATATACAAAGCGCGCAGAGGGGGCATGTCCATCTTCCCACAGACTGCCCGTGTCGTCGCTAGTGGTGCTACTAGTCCTTGTGTGTGTGACAGTTTGAACCAATTCAAAGACAAGCCCCGAACTGTTTTCAGCAAAAGATACCAATTGCGAAGACCGCCTAGTGGCGCCAGGTGTGGCGTTGACAGCGAACACAAATGTCTGTTCGCCAGCACATTGTTGTGCCACTACGTCGCGGGTATCGAAAGAAGGCTTATCGTTCACAGGAATGACGGTGACTCGAAAGATATGCTCCGCAGAAACGCCAGGTCCGGGTGTGACGAGAGACTCGCCTGAATCACGAGCGCGCACTCCATATGTGGCTGTGCCGACGCGGTCAAAAGCGGGTTGTAAGATAACCGTGCCATTTGCAGTCACAATTGGCAGGCTCATCAGCAGGTTTGACGCTCCTGAAATGTGCTGCACCGTCATTGCGATGGATTGACATGATCCTGCTGCAAACTGACCGCACAATGACTCGCCGGGGGGTGCACGCGTCTTGGCAGCAATGGTCGGCCGAAAGCCAACCTGCATGTTGCTTTGCAGGTACGGCACCATGAAAAATCTAAGAGATGCCGCACCGCGCAGATCCAAGCTGCTCGTGTTCGTCAAGCCACTGGTGTTGGTCTGGTTTCGAAGTTTTGTGGTGGATGAAGGTGTTGGGGAATGTGACATGGTGATGATTGTCTTGTATGCCAGCCAGGATCGCAGGTTCCCAAAGATGTCAAAAACCTTCCGCTTCTCAAACGTTGCAAGTGTGCGGTCGATATTCGAGAGAACGTACACATACTCGCTGGCATTTGGAGCCACATTTTTTAGCGAAACCTCAGGCAGTGAATGCCAATTAGCCAATGTATCTCTGCGATGCAGCGTCGTGTTAAAAGAGGCATTTTGTGTATGGTAAATTGCACCCGATTTAGCAGACAAGACTGACGACGACCCGTTCAGCCCCGATAAGACGGGTAGCTCCCAATCATACATAATAGCGCCTGCTGTTAAGGACGAAAGGATAACTACTGTCCTATTGTGTCGGCGTGATGCCCCTTCTCCTACACGCATTTCTGTTGAGGCAAAGGCAGATGCACGCCCTCCTGGTATCCGGAAGGGGTAGGATTGGAGACGACGCTCTTCGGGTATGGCAATGGGCTCGCCTCGCAGATTTATGCTGGTGGCATCACTGATGGAGAGCAACTCGTCCATCTGTTGCGTACCCTTGTCCCACTGAAGCACAGCTGACCGTGTTTCAAGCACGCCATGCGCTGTTTTGGCGTTGCACTCGTCTGTTGCTTCGCCGCGCTCGCACACAGACTGCGCAATGAAGATGTAGTGCTCATCCTCGGATTGCACGTGCTGTATTGAATGCGCGCCAACAAGACATCCAAGTCCCTGTGTAGAGCAAGAAAAGGGTCCACGACTCATTTGGTGCGGTGCTGATCTTCCTGCTGTATGTCGCTTGGACGACAACGTGTCGGTGTTGTTGTTGTTGTAGTCTTTGTTGGATTCTGCCTCTGGCTGTCCAATGATTTGAATGCGGTCGAAAGCACACGCATTTCCCGTGCTGAAATGCAAGCATTGGGTGGGCGTGGAACCTCCTTGATATTTGTACAAGTGTATTGCTCCTCCTGTCTCGCCGCGAGCCATCCATTCAGCATCAGGCGCAAGCGTGAGAAAAGAGTTGCGCACCAGATATGCAAAGAAACAGCCCTGTTGTTGAATGTGAAAAGCGGTGCTCGATATTGTTGGCACGCTTGGTAGAGACTGGAGTAGCTCAAAGACCCCAACCTTGCCATGCAATCGCCACATGCTCGAGTCACTGTTGGAGTGACGTGCTCTGAACCTCCAGATCGTTGCGCCTGCACTGGCTGCATCATCATTTGCCCTCGAAGAGTCCACCTCATTTGACACCGTGAGCATGTGCATCGATGAGATGCACGTTTCTTGTGCACTGTGAGCAACAGTTGGTGGTGCATGCATCCCTTGGCAGTCGCAAGGAATCTCGAGGTGATTGAAGCTGGTCGCACCGTTGGTGCGCAACAGTTGGAACACCTGAAACCCCACACCAGCATCCACAGATCCGTCGGCCAAGACTGTGCGTCCTTCAGGCACCCAAGAATAGACAAACGATTGAGTTTTGAGAATCTCGTAGCCTTGTGGATCTTGCTCAGAGTAATAGGCTACTGCTAGAAAGTGGATTCCAGGGTCTGGAACGTAAAAATACTTGAGGCTCCGAGGGGTAACAAGGATGCGGCGGTCACTGTGCGGCAGATCTGTTGTCAACGTCTGCCTCAGAACAAACAGCTGCGTGGTCTGGTTCCAATAGTAGATGTTCACGCCAGCCCCCTTTAGAACCTTGTCATTGGCGACAACCAGGTAGTGGGCAGTCTTGACCTTGTCAATACGCCTAGATAAATGCTCAATGGCAACAGGCGACGCATCATGCACAAGTCGTTGGTGTTGCTCGAATTTTGAGGTGAACGAATTGTATTTGGTCATCACAACCAAATCTTTGTATGAGGTAGTACACCCGGTGTACCGGCCGCAGATTTCGTTGGACTCTGTGACAGCAAGCGCTATGAAATGCTCGTCGTTGATAGTAAAAGGATGGGACAACAAAACCGTCTTCCAATCGCCAATCCGCTTCGGGAAGGCAGTGGGGTCCGTCTGTACGGTATCTTTGACATCATCAAGATTGAGATTCGCAGAGTTCAGGCCTTCGTGCCATGGCGCAACAGAAGGCGGTTTGCTGTTTGTCCAGTCGGTGATATTCGCCACCATGTCCGGCAAAGCGATGGGATAATCTGTGAAAAGCCTGTTGTTCGAACAGTTAGCATGTATCTAAAGGACTGTTCAAAAATAGAGTGTTGCTCAATATACATAAATTCGCAAAGGAAGCACCGTGTGCACAAAGAATGTACCTTTGACCGTTTTTGATTCGGTCCCTGAAGAGCAAACCGCCTTGCCGGATTTCGTCACTTCTTGCAAAGACGGCGATGGCTTGATCAGCAAAGGCAGCCACATAGACATTGAGCTCATCGTGGCTCAGAAACACATCGTTGGCTCCTGCCAGACCATCAATCGTGAATCCGAGATCATCAACACCGCCATCAATTAAGGGCGCACCTAGGGGTGTGAGCTGACCATTCGTGGCATTTCTGCGAAGCGTGTGTAGCGCACCGTTCTCGAATGACACGGCATACATGAATTCGCCACTGCTGGTCAAAATCATTTTTTTCAATCCGTGGTAGAGGTATCCGGCGCCTCCACAGTCATCTGCTGAGTTCTTGCATGATGGTGCCTGCGCTGGTACTGCCTGCGGCGTGGCAGCAGCATTTTGGGCCGATAGGCTCAGCAGTCCACCAATAGGATTGAAGATTAAAAGTCCTGTTGAAGCGTTGCGATTGAAACAGGCGATTGAGCCTCCCGAATAACTGCCCACGTACACATGCAGTCCGTCTGGACTGACAACTACTGAAGATGGGCCCTGCAATCCAGCCACCTTTTCGTGGCGCACACTAGTCACGTGCGACAGAAGAGTGCGGCTTGGTCCATAATTGGCACCAGCCGAGCCTAAGAGGTTGGTGATGCATGCAGCTGACTTGCCACATGTGACAGGGCATGCGAGACATTGGTCGGCTGCGTCTGTGCACTTAATCAAGCCTGCAGGCGTCGTTCGTATCATTGCTTCGGAGCCGCATGGAGCACTCAACCCCAATCTAGCGAGATCAGCGAGGGGACGATCAATGATGTGGCCCTTTCGAGCGTCTTGCAAGGCGGAATTGCAGATATCGCATGTACCGCATGTTCTCGGACAAACGTCACACTTGAAAGCTCTGTCGTAAAAGCAACGCTTACGACCGCAGTGACGTATTCCGTCGCTATCGGGCTCGCTGCAGCTCTGGTCAGAAGAGTATTTTCCAGTGCAGTTCATAGCGGGGTGGTCGCGACAGATTTCTGAGTCTTCAAGATTGAGTATCAGCACATGTTCCTTGCCATCGCGGGACTGGAAGGGCAATAGCTCAGTAGCTGCGTGCGAACGAAAGGATTGCCCTCCAGCAAGGTCTGACGGCAGGGTCTCAATGAGGTTGTTTGCATTCAAACGAGATCCATTCCATCGCAGCATCATGGACTGTGCTTGCGTGAGATTCAAATCAAAAGCCATTCCAAGACGCACGCGCCCTGAACCAGCTGTTCCGGAGCCATTGACACCACAAAGAGGTGTCAGGCTGAAATCGCCTTCGAGTGCACACTGCTGTGCATCCCCCGTCTGTGCTACGACGAAGAAACTTTCTCCCCCATTTTGTGCATTTGCCGTGAACGAGTGCATCGAACGTGCGCCGCGTGTGGGTGGACGTTGGATTAGCTCAAATTTTTCTGGAGCACTGCCACTGAAGAGTCGATCGACTGGTGTACTAGTGTGGAAGGCGAAGACAGCGGACGTTTCGGCCACTTCTTGCGCAAAGGCCAGCATGTGATATCCGTCGACGATACTGTGTGAGACATGACTAGCCGAAATGGTTTCAAACTCTTGCACTAATTCAGCCTCCACAAGCCCCTCGGAGGAGGCAGAAAGGCGAAACAGCTGCGATTTGGTTTGACGGGCGTGGTCGATATTTTGCTGCCACGTTGGCGACGAAAATGGAAACTCAGATTGACCCTCAAGCACAAGCTTGGAGCGATTAAAGTAGTTGGCAACCGCTAAAAATTGGATATCGTGGATGCGGAATGCCACAAGGTGAGATGCCCCAGTTGTATCAAGGTCAGTAACGTTTGTGAAGTCAATGACAGATGTGCTTGCTGCCAGCCGAGCGCCGCGAGCGCGTGTCAGGCTTATACATGCCCCGAATCCCTGTCCATAAGGATTGGTAATGCACATACCCCGTTCGCTTGGCGGCGCAGTGCCGCACATGTAATTTACATTCCTTCCGTCGAAGGTGCCTTCAACGTCACCAGGAAATCCGATAGCGAAAGTGATGCGCGCATCTTTGAATGAAGTATGTGCATCATTGTCCGCCCACATACTAGAGTTGTGATTTTCTGGGCGCTTGATGGGCCACAAAATTGCATACGGATCTGCAATATATCCGGCACCTCGGCTTCTGATCTGAATATCAAAAATCTTGCCCTCGACAATGGGACGAAGAATAGCTCCCTGCATCGAAACTGCGCCATCAACGGGCTTGCCAAAAATTGGCTGCGTCGAAAATAGTCTTACTGTCTGGCCGGGTAATCCTGCTGCCTCTGAATCCCGAAGGCTGAGCCCATCGGCTATCACCCATCCGTGCGTGGAGCTGAGATTGTAGTCCACAATTTTCATTGGATCACTGCGATCGGTGCACGTGGTACTGGTACACCTCTCGACAAGCAGAGGCACGGAGGCATTGGGATTGACACAACATCGACGATGTCCTCGGTCATCAACTGTTTCCTGCATTGGCTCAACACACGTGGAACTACTTGCAAAAGGCGACAAGTAATTTTGGAGATCAGGGGAGCACAGGAGATCAGCGATGGAGTCGGGAAATATTGTAATATTACCATGACGCCGCACAAAAGTTTTGTACCCCAACGGCTTTGCGATCTTGCCACACCCGCAGCACGCAGCAGGTGCTGCACCAAAGAGACCTTGGACCTTGTCGAATGTCTCGCCGCCTTCGCCAGAAATATTCAAGAAGTCCCACCCCTTGCCATGATACGGGTAAAATTCACGAAATGAAGATCTGTCTGAATGATTAGTGATGTTGGATGCGTTGGAGATGTTGGCCTTGGTCCATGTAAAGTTGATTCCCACAGTATTGCAGAACCCCATGAGACGGTAGTCTTGACACGTGCGATTGAACTTGTCTGCCCAACTTGATGTGACTTTGCTAGTGGCATTATAGAAGACCTCGTCGTCACAAAAGTCCTGAATCACAGTTGGCGCTACAACTTCAACCTTGTCAAGCATCCAAAGGCGATCAGATGGCATAGACACATCCTTGTGCGGGTTCACATAGGTCCCAATCCAACATTCACCGGCAATGTGATGACTACCGTTGAGCGAAGCGTGCATAAGTCCGGTACAATCCAACATATTCAGACACTTTGCAACACACTCGTCTTCTGTCAAGGTGGCAGGAGGGAAGGGGACTTTTATCTTCTGGCCACCACCGCATGCGCAGCATGCTTCTCTTGCCCCCAAAGCGTCAGGGGTGTATTGATCTCCTGGCATGCCATCACCCGTAAACCCAACGCCATCATTGCAGAATTGCTGGTTTCGAGAGTAAAATTGGCAGCCAACATTCTCCACAGCTTTGGAACCTCGCCACGTATCATTCGAGACACATTGAATGAAAGTTTTCGGGTCGCCCCAATTTCGGCTGAAAGCCCTTTCACCGGTCGTTCTGTTCTTGATCTGTAGCAAATCCTCCAAAAAATTCAGGAAATTGAGCAGTAATGTTAAGGTACAGATGGCAGCAGAAGAAAATTAGAGACATAAAGATGCAAATACAAAGTGTAAAACGATTTCACCCCCCATGTCGGCAAGTTACATGTGTGTGTGTATGTATACATGCACATGTATAGACAGACATTTGTAAGTGTGGGTTTGCGGGAAAATGCCGATCGACACCTGGTATAGGCGCAAGGATGGCATCCAAGTACTGTTCAACCAGCAGTCCTCGCAAAGCAGCTGCATTGTATCCTTCACCACCGACTTGTTTGCAAGCGTCGAAAGATGTTGGATTGCAATTGTTGTTTTAACCTGCCGATTAGGGACGTGTGCTAGCGCGTGTGAGGAACAACACATTTGCTCACGCTCACACACTTACCGAATTTGTGTCTGCTACTTCTGTTTATATGAAACAGAAGTAGCAGACATGCACCTGTTTATCAACAATGACGCGAACCTAGATGAACACACACTTACCCCCTTTAGGTCTTTTCTATCGCCGCTTGGTATTTGCACATACTGCTCATTTTGGGCCGGGAAGGCTCCTCCAATTCTTTGGCTGCCGAACCACGTCTCCTTGTTTTTCCAGTGCAATACGAGAGCAGCGCTGTCGCGAAAGGCCACACTGTGTAACGAGTAGTCATGGTTGACCAGTACGCTTACAATTTTGACGATTCCCATGGCTGTGGGAGTGGCTTTGTGAGCATAAAGCGTGGTGCGCTCTGAGTCTTCCTGTGGGTGGTCGAGAAACGAAATCTTGGGCTGACGCATATAGCCAAATCCTGGTTCGGTAACCTCGAGGTGCGAAATAAGATAGCGTTTGCCAGTGGTGAGATTGTAGCTCCTGTCAAGATCTGGTTGCATGATTGCGTTTGCCACTGCTTGCCGCCCTCCAGTTGCCTGTGGCTGCTCGATGAGCACAGTGGGTGGATAAAGATAATGTGCACCAGGGCTCAGTAGAAGGATGGCATCGAGTTTGAGAAGAGCAACTGCCTGCGCACCAGCGCCGCCTCTTCCAGCGGAGTTCAGGACGTCGTTGTTACCGATGACGACGCGCGGTGGACTAGTGAAGCCTGCACCGCTGTCAAGTACAACAATTTCCGTCACATTTCCCTTAGAAAGAAAGTCAGCTAAAAAGCCCGAGCCAGTTGCAGATGATTGCTTCGTGGCCGAACCCGACATAGTTATCAAGCCCGAGCTATATCCTTGCCCACCATATGGTAGTTCAAGTGAGGTAATGGTGGTGCCACAACGGCAGATACTGTCGTTCAACGTCGTCTGTGGGTCCATGACATATAAACTGCCGTGGCTGGCGGCGTCGGCAAAGTCCAACGCGACAATTGCTCCAGTCGACCTATTCACCGAGTATTCGACGCGCAGATTGTTGCTGCCATGCTGCTTTGAATTGTTATGAAACACAACTCCTGGCTTGAAACATTTGCTCGTGTGTCCAGGGGGCTGTACATTTTGCGTGCTCATTAGTGTCATGGTAGTAATAGTGTTAGACATGCGCGTCTGCGTACAGGCCGAGTTGTCCCGAGCGCAGCTGTTGTCATAATAAATATCGACATCCCCCTCAACTTTGACGGCGTTGCACACGGGAACCTGACTGGAGGTGCAATTGCAGTCTTTCTTCAGTGGATTGCATTCGCTTTGTGGGCATTTGAGATCCCCGCCCGCAAGCAACGACGAAGGTGATGTGTCAGCAGCAAAGCCAGTGCCATGACTCACGATCCGTGCACATTCGGCCTCTTTCGTTGGATTGCACTCGATTTGGCCTCCAGTAAAGTTATAAGCAGCGTGCCCTGCACCTTTTACTCTTTCAAGTGTTATATTCTTCGTGTCCATATACGCAAGAAAGCCTTTGCCTGTTTCAGCAAGGATCAAAATGATTCCGGGAATATACCCAGTCCCGATTTGGGCAATATGAATTGCTATGATTGGTGCCGATGATGACCACCGATAGATTTTCGAGTTGCTGCCATAATTTGCCACAGCCAAGTAATCGAAAATCTTGTTAGTACTAGCCTCGTTTTGTGCGACAGGCGCAGTGAGGGATAGATGTGCAATCCCGGTTGCACCCTGCGTTGGAATGGATTGGAGAAGCAGCGTGGAATCAATGAATTTGTCGTAGTTACTCGCAAGATCGAGTCGCGCAATGATTGAGTTGGTTTGTGTTGACAGCCCGTCCCAGTAGTTTGCGATTGCCATGAAAGTATGATTGCTGCCGGACACTTTAAAAATTTCGATTTTTGAGGCACCAAGCACCGACTGAGACTGCAGTGGGACGGTGCGGTCTGTAAAGCCCCCCTTCTCATCTAAATGCATTAGCATGCTGTTTGTTGTGAACGTGAAAAAGGTGAAGTCGCCCCGATTCTGGCCAAAGAAATTTGTGATTGGTAGTGTGTCCCTTCGTGAGTTGCCGGTCAAGTACCAGAGCTGCTCGTTCTCCTCTCCGCTTGAGGTGGATTTTAAATACCCTTCAACACCAGCATAGTCGATATATCCGCAGGTGTCATATCTGACACATGTACGCTGCCATAGGGGCAAAACACCTAGCTCAAAGCTGGTCTCCACAACAGAAAAGATGGCTGCCTTATACCCGTAGCCCCATCGAGGAGTGGGGCACGTCAATTGATTTTTATAGTACGGGTCGATCCAATTGCCGTTATCATCGGAATTGGGATCTATGCACTTTCCATCGCTTTTTTGAGTACACATCCGACGAGGAGTTTCTGGTGTAGAGTCAAGTGCCAAGGCAAATCCAACCGTTGCAGCCGAATCTGCGAAATTACCGTTGTGCGTCCATCTACAAGAATACTGGCGCGTTGCCTCAAAGCGGCCCATGACAGTTATGTTTATACTCTGTGTCGCATCAGCATGCAAAAGGCTCGGAGAAGCAAGCAAACCCCCGCCGTATGCCTTGGTCCAGTGAGTATCTTCTGGAATCTTGTGTTGCAGGCTGTCCTTGCGCTGATTGTAAGCTGCTCTCACCTCTCCGGCACTCATTGCCACATCTAGAACTCGGATGCTGATGATTTGTCCGTAGTGCGGTCTGAAGGCAGCAGATTCCTTGGATCCAGCACCCAATATAAAAGTGCCTTTAACAGGATCACTAGCGCGTGGCATGCGCAACGTACATTGAGGAGGTGCCTGAGGATTGCAGGTTGGGGTTTCTTGTCCGTTGTCCGTTTCAACAGGTTCAGGGCATTCACAGATTGTGGCAGTATGCATTTTTGTGCCATTGACAAAAATGTTGCCGTTGATTCCGTCGAACGAAGCCACGATGTGATACCACTTTCGAAATTGGAAGTTTTCAATCTGTGTTGTCGTCATGCCGAAGCCTACTTTTCCCACAAGGCTCACAGCCCAATCAAACTGGAGTGTGTCGCCTAGAACAGTGTAGTAAAGATCCCACCCAGTAAAGCCATCTGATGCAGAAACAAGACCAGCAGTTTCCAGATCGACAGCATTGATAGGGTGCGTCGGCGATTCGACGGCAAACCACACTTCAACACTAATCTGGTGCTTGGGAAAGAGGTGCTCGATCTGTGCAACATCATGAGATATCCAAAGCGCCTGCATCAACGAACCATCGAAGTTAAGCGCCTCAGTCACGCCATCATTCATCAAGTAGGTCAAGAGACTGGGTTGTTTGCCGGCATGCGTGTCTTGATAGGTGTTAATTCTGCACAGATCTGTGCTCATATTTGCGGGTTCAAAGTTTCCCTTGATATCAATCACCTTTCCGGGATTGATGTAAGTAATGTGCTTGTTTGATCTGCCAGTCTGACATGGATAATTGTCTGTGGGCGCCTGTTTTGGCTCGTAGTAAAGTTCTTGCATCCAATGACTGGAGAATTTCCAGAAACCCACCGTGTGATTCCAGAGATACCCGTATTCCTCCAGTTTCGAGTCCATCAAATATGCGCCACCTTTACGATAGGAAGGCAGATGCTCTTCATTTTTGATGAGAACTTCGCACCCCTGCATCAAAGCGAGAAAGGTCTCATTGTGCTTCTCCAAAATCTTAGCAGAGCAAGGATTCTGCGTAGTGAATGTTTCTGAATCCAGGAAACGCACTCGATTTTCGCCCTGTGCTCGCCGATCGAGAAACTTTATTGCATCGTCGCCTTCGCCATGCTCCAGAACTGCTAAAGTGTTACTGTTGAGCTCGGCAGCATAAGCATGTGCTCCGTCGGGGGAAATCGCAAAGTCAACGGCTGCCTCAAGCCCTCCCAACGCCTCATGCGGATCAGCACGCATTTCAACGAACGCAAGATTGCCTTCTCCTGGAGGGTCCGTACGCGTTGAACTATCAGACATGCTGCCCTCACGCTCAAATCCAAAAACCGCAATTTGGTTTGGAACACCGCCGCCAGCTGATATTTGTCGCACAAATCCGTGCAAGTGATACTGGCCCGAATTTTCAAGAAGGGTGACTGATGGGATGCCATTGGTAGCTGCTCTGCATGTTGAGGTTTGCTGCAGGGGTGCGGCAGCACTTGGGCAAATGCAGGTATCCAAGTCACGAACATCAAGGCACGACAATTGCCGATCCATCACCATTGACGGTTGTTGATTTGTTGCCAAGATCCTGATGGTCAAAAATGCTGCCTCGGACACATCTGTACCGTTGTTAACGGCATATTGCGCTGCGCCAGACGCAGGTCCACAGGGCACTAACCTCTCAGCTGAACACGGACGTTCAAAGTAATGTGTCCCGCCGTCTGGGGGACGACTTGGCTCGGCATTGTATGCACCATCGTCAACTAATCGCACTGACAATTGCACATCACCCGACACTTGAGGCCAGAGAGCGAAGGAAAGTACGCCATCTAACGAGAGGTGCGGCAATATTTGAAACATTGCAGCATCAGATACATGGAAAACTCGAAATGTGACTGATTGCTCCACGCAGGATGATGCTGGAAGCGAAAGATCGCAGAGGACTATGTTCTGGCCGCAGTTGAGACATCTCTCCGGAAACGCACCAGCCGACAGATGCCAAGAAACATTTGCAATCGAGTGGCGACAAGCCACAAGCGCGTCGCTCGATGTGTTTGCATCAAGTATGTCCCATCCATCCTGCGCCCGACAATTTTCATTTTCCCTCACACTGACGTTCCTGAATCGAAATGACGGTGCCTGATTCACAGGCCGAACATGAAGGTATGTGTCGGCAAAATAAGGGTTATCATCTCCATCTATCAGTGTGATTCTTGCGCGCGTATTTCCCGAAAGATATGACACATTTGCAGCAGGAAGAATCAATGTGCCACTGGTGCCATCAAGCACTATAGTTGGATTCGGACTCAACTGAGGATTTTCAATCACCACATGCAGCTCTTGTGGCGTGCTGGAATACTTCTCACAGTGGCAGCGTCGAAAAGCGTTTGCTGTCCCCGCTTCACACCTAAGCTGTCCATCCTCCATTTGTGCAGCAAGCACTGACCGTCCTGCTATTTGCGGAATTGCCACACACGGCAGCCTTTGCAAACCAAACACGGCATTTTTCACTGTAGAACCAACTCCGGCAGGTGATGCAAAGACAGTAAGACGAGAATGGACACGGAACGGCGCATGCACCACCCGGATGCTAAACACCACAGTAATACTGTGTGTGCCATCAGACACGTCAATGCGAGCACGAGCAAACCCTACTCTGTCAAGTTCTTGCACCTGCGTGTGACACTGCATCGATGTGTTTGACTCGGTTCTCAAGTACACCCACGACTCACACGTATCGACGGTGCAGCCATAATTATCTTGCTCTGCACTCACAACTCTAGACGCACGCAATGTCCACAGCTTGCCAGCATGCACGTCATACTGCCGAGTCACACCGCCACATTCCGCAGTCTGACTACACAACATCTTACTCATTTCAAAATCATACCCGGCGCTGCCAAAGTTCGAAACGTATCCCCCCAAATATCGTCCTGCAAAATGAGAATGCAAGTGCGGGGGTTCATGTATTTGGGTGTGTGAGTGGGTTTTGTGTGGGTCAGAGTGAGTATCCTACCACACATCATATCGTGCGATTTGTCAACGTCCATGTTACGTGTGTATGTGTATGTATCTGGTATTGTGTGTTCTGTGCATGCTTATGTGCACATGAATTTATGTGTTCTGTATGTATGTATACCTATATATGATGCACGTATGTACGTATGTATGTATGTATTTATGTATGTATGTATGTATGTATGTATGTATGTACGTACGTATGTATGTATGTCTGTAAGCATGTTTTTATTTATGTATGTTTGTAGGTTTGTTTGTATGCATATGTGTATGTATGCATGTATGCATGTATGCTTGCACGTATGTATGTATGTATGCATGTGTTTATATATGTGTACGTTGGTGTATGTGTATGTGTATGTGTGTGTAGAGAACAAAGCGATGTGTGAAGTGATGTGTGCACCTGAGTTTGTTGTGAATGCGTGTGTGTGTGTGTGTGTGCGTGTGTGTATACTGTACATGTGTGTGCACGTGTGTGGGTAGGTATGTCTGTATGTGCGTATGTATGTACTTATGTATGTATGTATGTATGTATATATGTGCGTGTGTATGTATGTGCGTATGTGTGTATGCATGTATGCATGTACGTGTGTATGTATGTGTGTGTGTGTGTGTGTGCGTTCGCGCGTGCGTGTGTGTGTGTGTGTGTAAAGAGTGTGTGTGTAAAGAGCAAAGTGACGTGTGAAGCGATAAGTGTGCATGGTGCATGTGCGTGGTTGTATGTGTTTAGAGAGAGATAGAGAGAGAATAAAGCAGAGAGCGAGAAGGAGAAAAGGGAAGAGAGAGAGAGAGAGAGATAGAAAAAGCAAGATAGAACGACAGGACGAGGGAGTGGGAGAGAGAATGTGTGTGAGCAAGAGAGCAAGAGAGCGAGAGAGTGCGAGAAAGAGAGATCAAGAGAGAAAGCGCACACGCATGCGCGAGAGCGAGCGAGCGAGAGAGCGAGCGAGAGAAAGATGGAGCAAGCGAGACAGAAAGAGAGAGTACCTGGATAATGCCTCCAGCACACTAGGGGGGGCACAACTAGCCCAGGCACTTTACTCAGCTTCACACTCAGAGTGCCATTGTCCGAGACACTCACAGCGCCCAAAATCGAATTCGAATCCTCCAATACACTTAGATGGAGAGAGACATTCTGCAACAAATCTTCCTCAGAACGCCCAGCAGATGCAACAGCAAAATTGTGCAGGACAAATACATCAACTTCACGTGTGTCCATTCCAATTTCGCTACCATTCGTGGGTGAGGTCTCTGAGCAGCTGAGAATAGGAGAGAGAGAGAGCGCGCGCGTGCGCATGCAATCACACGCGAGCGCACAAAAGAGAGAAGATATTCATGTGCTAGGTGAGTGTGTGGTAACCAGCAAGAAAAGCCCGCAAGACAAACTGAAATGAAAGCATTCTTGTGTTGTCAAGTGTGAATATATGTGTCAGTGTGTGTACGTGGGTATACCTGCTGAGAGTAGCAAGCTGAAACATTTTGGCAAGCCCTTCATGAAATCCAGGTAATAGGAACCTGCGATACTCCAGAAGTATTCATCATATAAGACCTCCCTTCCATCACCACCATAATCACCAACACCAAATTTCCATTACCACAAATGCTCATACTGCTCCCAAGATGGCGCTCTAAATGTACCAATTATATGGAAATCCCATGCAGAATTTTACCGTTGATTGGCCCAGTGGTATTCGCCATAGCACGAGGAGCCTCGAATCAAGGTGAGAGGTATTGCGCATTCAGCAGCACTTGATCTCAAATCACATGGTAACTGCACTGCTAGCTGCACGCTTGGCGGACCATCAAAAAATTGAACTGCATATTGATATGCATGTGTGTAGATACATGCGTGTATGTGCGTCGGTGTACGTGTGTGGTTTTATACGTGTGCGAGTACATACATATGTTTGTTCAGAAAATTATGCGTACGCACGTACAGAAATGCATAGGCAGAGACAGAGACAGAGACAGAGACAGAGACAGAGACAGAGACAGAGACAGAGACAGAGACAGAGAAAGAGACAGAGACAGAGACAGAGACAGAGACAGAGACAGA
>Ga0105053_10004730_pt1 | contig 19821 bp, 17 predicted proteins | sample BON01_FD_78093 | JGI IMG/M metagenome (GOLD analysis project Ga0105053, IMG submission 78093) | Freshwater microbial communities from Lake Bonney liftoff mats and glacier meltwater in Antarctica - BON-01 | ecosystem: Environmental > Aquatic > Freshwater > Ice > Glacier meltwater | place: Lake...
AAAAAAACTAATCAGATCATTGCGGAGAATGGCGATATTTCTGTGAACCTATCTACCATATAGGACGCTTCGAGACCCAAAAGTAAGAAAAGTAAAAAAGAGAATTAAAAACTAAAGCGTTACTTTCAGTTTGTTTGAGACAATGACCAACACGTAAGTGATAGTGCAGTTGTGTAGCAGTGAGTTAATATTTGAAACAGGACATATGATCTGAAGTGGCAAGATGCGATGGCTGAGTTGAACGAACAGATCCACCTCGAGGACCATACGCTGGGCCTACCAGATGGGGCAACAATTCCGGCTGTAAGTACCCATGTACAACCCTCAATCGTCATTTACATTTATTTTGTAGCCACCAGAAGCTTCACTACAGGACGCTATTCAGCATTGGTCGTGTCTCTACATCAAATACTTGGATATCTTTCGTAATTTGGAGTCGTGCTATGATGGTATGGTGCATCCTCAGAAGAGAATCGATGTTAAGATAACTATGGAGATGGTAATAAGTCGAATCCTTGAATTAAAGCAGCTTCTTGTCAAGTGGAATCCACCTCACCCAAGTTTGTGTGTCGCTGGTCTCGAGGGTCCTATGCCTTGGGAGTACGTGAATTTCGACGATATTCTCGTTGACCTTAAAGCGTCTCCAAATGTCTTAGATGTTCCAATTCCACGTTACTTTAAAGAGGAACTCCAGGAAGAACAACGTGCGCGTGATAAATTGGTGCAAGCACTTAAGGCAGTAAAACTCGGGGATGATGGCACCTTGGCACTCGAGGAAGAATGTGAAATAGGTGTTTCAATGGAGATGACTGTTGAAGAAGCCGTGGAATGTCTTCAACGCTGCGAGAGAGGTAGACAGGGAATTATTCGAGCGCAACTGGTTGATGGACTTCAGCAGAGGGAAAGTACTAAAGTAAGAGACATTGTGGCTTTCGATATAGATCCGGAAATAGCAGCATCGAATATTCAACGGATATTTCGAGGTCGAAACTCTAGAAAAGCTGCATCAAAGCAACGCGATGATGAATTGAGATTTATTGGTATGGAACGTGCTCCGGAATGGGAGGATAAAGAAGCCAAGCTGCAAGAGTCAAAACTTCAAGAAGAAATAGAATATTCAAGGAGTCGTAGAAAAGCAGAACAAAAAGAAAATGAACAAGGTTACTCGAAATCGTTAATTGAACTTCATGGTAGAGTTCTTGATGAGGAAGGGCCAGAAATGAGAGAGGCCATGATGGATGATCGACGAGCTTGGTTCACCGACGAATTAGGCAAGGGGCAATTTCCAGATGATTTAACAGGATATTATCTAATGAAGAATCCTCCACCTGAGGAAGAAGAAAAAATCGAGACGGATAAAAAAGGGAAAAAAGCCGACACCAAGAAGAAAGACGATAAGAAGAAAGGCAAGGGTGCAGTTGAACCAGAAGTGGTTGAAAAAATCCCGCCTCTGTCTGGGCCTTCTCTTTTCTCCAGTACCATAAACGAGACTCTTGACAGATACGAAGATCTTTGGTTGGAAAGAGATGAAACTGAAAATTTTCAACAGAAACATGATGTGAAACTTGCCAAAAATGTAGTTCGTCCCAATGTAGAAGAAGAAGTTCGTGAAAATGTGGATCGATTGCTTTTGCTCCAATTGCAGAATCTGAAAGCACAATTGGAAGCAGCTGCAGGAAGCAAGAAAGGTAAAAAGAAGAAGGACAAAAAGGGTAAAAAGGGCAAAAAAGGAAAGAAAGACAAAAAGAAGGGCAAGCCACTTCCAGGTGAAAAATTGTGTGCAGATATGGAATTGGAGCAAATGCTTTCAATTCTGGTGGAAAATCGTATTGTGGCCGAGATTCAACCTTCTTCACTGGATGATTTAGTTGGAGAATTCAACTATCTGGGAACTGCGTACCAACAACATTCTGAAACAAAAGATGCTTGGGGAAATTGGGTGCCTCAAGACCCAACTATATCACAAATCAGAAACACAATCATCGAGAAAATCATTCTTCCGGTAGGTGCTCCTTTCCTTAGGGTGGTTGCTCCATATTCAAAATCACTCTTGTTGTACGGTGATTCGGGATCTGGAAAAACAACCATTGCAAGAGCCATTGCTTCCCATACTAATGCACTGTTTCTCAATGTTTCACCTGCCATTTTGGACAACGTCTCAAGGGAATTCAAAGAAGGTAAATCGGGCCCAACGAAACTCATGCATATGATTTTTACGGTTGCTCGCAGCCCACAATTTGGTCCATCGGTTATATACATGGACCAAATTGACAAAATGTTTGTAGGAAAGAAAAAAGGAGCCGGAGGAGATGCTACGAAATTCAGAAAAGACTTTGTAACCTATTCAAATTCGTTAAAACCAGAAGACCGAGCGATCATTGTAGGATGTACCAGCGAGCCATTTAATATTCCAGATGGAGAATTCAAAGACATTAAAGCAGTATTCAATTGCCAACTGTATCTTCCTATTCCTGACTATGCTTCTCGGGTTCTTCTGTGGAGGAAATTTCTTGAAGTCCGGTTTGCCAAATTTGAAATGGACCTGCCTACTTCTCTTGACGTTTCTTCACTTGCAACTGTTTCCCATGGTTATTCCCCAGGCTCTATAAAAAAATGCATTAATGAAACTCTCTCTCATCGCAGGATCATTAAACTTCAAACTTCCGAGCTTGCTTCCACTGAGTTCCTAAATTGTCTGGCATCGCTGCCACTGACATACCAAGATAGAAACCTCAAATTCCAGCAATTTACAGCTGCTATATCTGGATTGCAAGATCGACGTGACAAAATCAAGGCCATGAAAGAATGTGGCGGAGATGAGAAAGACAAGAAAAAGAAGAAATAATTGAAATCATTTTTTTTATTTTGAAGTACCTGCCCTAGTACAGGTGTGCGTTGTATTAAAAACGCCTTGTTGAAAAGGTAGGACAACAACAATGGTGGTGGACCCGGTTGAGCGTTATTACGAGAGTCAACGATTGAAACTCTGCTTTTGGGATTGGTTTTTCATTTCAAAATCTTCCCCTGAATGCCCAGTTTGTATTTGTATCCACACTACTGGAGATTTCGAGCAAGGACGAGTTTGGGATTCCACAGCGAAGTTTCTACTTACCAAAGGGTTTCGTGTATATGCATTGGATCTTCGTGGACATGGAAACAGTGATTGGGCAATTGGATCTAACTACACCGTCTTTGACTATATTGTAGATTTACGAAGATTTTTGTACATGAAAACATTATTGGGACTACCAGCCAAAGTGACTTTGATAGGGCATGGGGTTGGTGGGATCATATGCACATTATTTGCATCGTTCTATCCTGATGAAATCAACAGAGTAGTTTCGGTTGAGGGTGTTGTATCTCCTGGTGTTGTTTGTCCGAACAACATGGACGTTCCGTTGGAGTATGTATCGTGGGTCGACCAAGTCAGGAACTTTGAAAACACACCGATTCTTCAGTTTGACTCTCAAGGTGATCTTAAATCCTATTTCTTATCCAGAAGAAAAGTATTAAACGAGGGATATTTTGGCAGTACAGGACTGGCGGATCTTTCGGAAAGCGTACTCCAGCAGTTGTTAAAATCGGTTTCGCTACCCAGTGCCGAAAATCCGGGTAAATTTGAATTGAAAAATGATCCATGGACGAAAATGAATTCGTAAGTACTTTTATCATTTTTTGAAATCGACTTTAATGAGCTGATCCAATTTCAAGGAGTGAAGTGTTTTTTCCAACAAGATTGACCATGGATGAATGGGGGAACCTAGTTGAAAGAATAAAATGTCCCATATTGATAGTCACTGGGGGGCTATCATCAATGACAACCTATGTTACTTCTTATTCTGCTTTCTTTTTAGCCGTTCTTCCTACATCCACATTCCAAGTAGTTGAGAAAGGGGGCCACTGGTGCCACCAGGAATTTCCTCTATTGTGGATTGATCTTCTTTCGAATTTCATACCTTCTAATCAAATAGAACTAGACCTTATAACATCAGCAAAACTTTAACTTTATTGATTGACCAAGGAAATTTTAAATTAAATCTTTTATTAATTAAAAGCAAGGGGATCCTCCAAGCCTAGTATTTTTTTAGCCAACTTTTGTACTTTTTCTCCACGGTTGCGCCGTTAATTTGTTTAGCGTCTTTAAGTTCCATTTCTAAATCTTTCTTGGTTTTCTCATATGTCAATTGAGTATGATCGTCTCGGTGATCTTGAAGTTCTTTCATTTGGGCTTCTAGACCTCTGATAAGATCCGTTTGAAGGACCTTTGCATCAATACTAAGCAGTCGGCGTTTAGTGGGCATTCTAAATAGGAATTAGATTTCAAATTATGATACTTCAACGAAATAAAATATGTACCTATCTGTTTTCTCCCTACTGTCGTTGATCATTCCTAGAGCATCACCTCTCACACCCACATATATACCCTTGAAACCACAAGCAACAAATCCCTGTGATGCAACCTATTAACAAAAGAAGAAGAAAATTGAAATACTTACTTCAGTCGGTGTTTCCACACATGATTCCTCAGGCCACATGTCAAGGCAGTAAGTCCATCGCTTCAAAACTTGATGAGCTAAAGAATGTTTGTCAGTTACATCAACGTCAACTGCTGGTTCTTTTTCCTCCTTTCCTAAAGTAGTTTTCTTCTTCGCTGAAACAATTTTCTTCTTCGCAGAAGCAGTTTTCTTGCTTCCTGGAGTTTTCTTGGCAGGAGATTTCGTTAGTTTAGGCTTGACAAATGAAGAAAGAGGAACATTGTCGTCACTATCATCAGAAATTTCGGGAGATGTCTCCACATAAGATACGGTTTTTCGTATGCGTGTACTGATAGAAGACGCCTTAATAACAGAGCGAGTAGCCTCGTCCTCACTGTCGGATGAGATCATGATCAGGTGCGTAAAAAAAATCTAAATCTAGAATTTGAATTCCTCTTTTTTTGAAATTTGAAATTTGTTTCCTGTAACATCCTCCCAATCTACCATCTTTATAAACCCCATTTTAATTAACTTCTGCTTTAAAACTAATGCAAAAAATTGATTGATTACAACAAAATTCTCAAAAGAACTAGAAGAAGAAGACCAGCGAAAAAGGCCATGATTGTAGGGGACATGGTCAACGGCTTGTCCAGTTTCTTCGCCTTAGAATCCTTCAAGCCCATCACTTCTTCATGCAATGCAAGCAATTCCTTTTTATAGTTTCTGCTTATCGCGCTTGGATCTGCGTGACATTCTTTAGCCACAACAACGTTACAATTCACTTTGCCTGCATAAGTTGACACTCCACAATAACACCCTAGAGGACTCATCACCAAAAACTGCATGTTATCTATCTCTTGGCCAAAAAGGTTCAGTCTTTCCGTACTCAATAAAACATTACTTATCATAATGGAGAATTTGAGATTCAAATCTGCAATGATTTTCATGATATCAGGTCTGTTTACATAGGGGACCAGTTTTGCAGCCAGTTTCACGATGGTATTACGAACTGCATTGTCAAGAGACATCTTTCTCATTCGACCAGCATCTCTGAATTTGAGCAATGTATTGACCCTTGTATCGTGAAGGGGATAAGGAGTAGACGTAGAAATAAAATGATTCCCAAACCAGTAATCATCTAGATAATCAACACCTGGAGGTCTAATATTGACAGCATAGGTGGCTGTTATGTCACTTTTAGAGTCCATAATTGGCTCACCAATTTCCTTGTAGTATGATTTAATACTTAGTGCCGTAAGCGCCAGTAAGACATCGTTCACGGTACATCCAGGAATCTTGTTCTTGATATCTTTAAAAAGTTGAAGATCCATCGAGTCATTTGGAGTTGTCAGCGAATAATCCCAAGCTTGAGGAAAGTGTTTGGCTTTCAACTTGGTTGGTCTGTCATTTGGTAGTATCGTTTCCAACAATGGGCCAAAAATCCCTTTTGTAAAAGCAAACAATGTTTCGTAAGGTGTAAACATTCTCATTGGCTTCGCTTTACGTTTATTAAACACTGGATTGACATTCGTGTCGGATGTTTTTTCACACAAACTAAGCAGAGCCGTTACTGCGCTCGCTCCATCACCAAATGTGTGATCCGTGATCATCAAAAACCCACTTCTGCCACAAGGAAACTTGTCGATGAGTTGAAACTTCCACATAGGTTTACTGTAATCAAGTCCTGTCTCTACGATGTCGTCCAAGTATTCTCGCCACTTTTCATCTGAATTAAAACTAGGCGAGTTTTCTTTTCCGAAGTGATATTCCCAATCCATGTCTTCAACTTTTTCCCAATAAGTCCACCCATCTCGTTCAACCGGAACAGCTTGATATCGAAACACTTTGTTCACCAAACCATCAATGACAGTGGACTTCACCACATCCCGTTCGAGAGGGCTTTTGAAGTAGAACCACCCAATGCATAAAATAGGCTTAAGTTTCAGATTACCTTTCTCCCATTCTCGAACCGACAGGTGCATCATGTGAGTAGTTGCATCTGCTTTAATACTGACCATGATTTGAAAATGCCTATTTCACATTTCATATCGTAATTTTCAGATTTCATTTCGCACACAAAACGGATGGTTGGTCAATTTAAATACTGTATTAGATGGATAGTACCTATTTGATACATACTGGGATCATGTAGACCCTAGAAAGGTGAGCAAATTTGCGGAGCGTTTTTGTTTCCACAGCGAGAAACAAAATAAACTGAGTTCCCTGTGCTTCTTTAGGCCACATTCATTTGAATAACAGAACAAGATTCAAAAGTGGGATATATTTGAAATGGTGAATAAGATGAGTCGCGCGTGTTCCAACATGCCGAACTTTGACTCTAGTTCGGTCGATTCAACTTTCGAATTTGAGAACCTGGCTGCTGAAATATATCCTCTATCATCAGAATGTCAACAGGATTTCTTAGATAGTGAACAAGGTCAGATTAAAATTAGTCAAGTTTCCAACAGGTTTATCAAAGCACCAATTCTAGAACAACTGTACCGTCGTAAACGTCTCAAGCAGACTACTTGGTTGCTTCGAATTGTTTCCCTTCTATTGATTGCGTGCTTTTCTGTAGACTGTATTTATCTCAATTACAGAAATCCTGACTTTTCACCTTCATTCTTATACGTTACGGTGGCCCTATGCGCCGTCTTATGTTCTCTTTTGGCTTTATTTCTGTTTAGAAACAGGATCGTGTCTTATCTATTTGATGGGTACTATCAAAATATTACCACCCTTCTTGCTTTAGTTGGTTTTATATATGTTGTCATCAGCGAGGCAAGTACTGCTTGTTATGTGTTTAATGCTTCCACACATGAATGTCGAAGCATCGCTTTTCAATCCACTTCGACAAGAACACCATACGAACTTTCCATTCTGTTTGTCTGCTTGCCGTTCTGTTACAGAATGGGTTTTGTATCTTGTCTGTGGCTCTTTTCCAGTACAGTTTTAGGCTATTCTGGATTTCATCTCTATGTTAGTCTGTTAGTTGGGGAATTTGATGGTTGGGCTTTGGAAACGCTATTTCAAGTAACCATTGTAATTTGTATGCTGCTTGGAATCTATTTATTTGAGCGCAATGATAGAATCATCTTTTTACGCATGGAACATTACAATCAAATAAGACACGAACTTCGACAAGTTCGGGAAGAATTGACCTGGCGTGAAGATGAAGCGAACACAAATGAGATGAAATTAGAAATTGAAAAGGCAAAATCAAGTCTAGATGAATTAGTTCCAGGTGCAAAGAAAGAGCTAGAACCTTTCATTATCCCTTTTGACCGACTGGCGATTGACAAATTGGTGGGCCGAGGGAGTTGCGGGGAAGTTTTTCGAGGACGTCTACAAGAAAATACGCCGATTATGGACAACAATTTATTCATTGAGAGTACTTTGAATAACAGTTCACACTCACGTCTATGCATATCACAAATTGAAAGTATTGTTGCAGTCAAACGAATTCCCAAACATGATATCAACGAAAAATCCGTTTTATCGACTCTCCAAGAAACTCTTTTGATTTCTCGCTGTAAACATCCAAATGTTTTGGAGCTCATTGGATTGCTTTATGATCCGTATGTTTGTTTGGTTTTTGAATACATGCATCTAGGTTCATTGAAGGAGTTGCTCGATGAAACCAATCCAGTACACCGACCTGACCATAATTCAAGGAGGCTCCAGGGATCTGGAATATCTGGATTTCCAAGTGAAAGCCACATGTTGGGTGAGCAGCAGCTTCAGATCGATGAGAGACGAGCTCTAGTAGACAAATTTTGTTTCAAGAACGGCCAGAGATGCTGGACGCCAACGAAGACTCGAATGTGTATCGATATCGCTGCGGGTGTTTCGTACTTACATTCCATCAAGATAATTCATCGAGATTTGAAGTCCAGCAATTTGATGATTAATAGTACGCATCAAGTGAAAATTGCGGATTTTGGCACCGCGCGAATGATTGACGGCATTCATTGCGTTGGTTCTAGCAATTTGGCAAAGCGGCAAGCGATGTCCTGTGTTGGGTCTCCTTTATGGATTGCTCCAGAAATTATTGGAAGCGAAGGAAATTACGATGATAAATGTGATGTTTGGTCATTTGGGGTGATATTGTGCGAAATGATATCGAATAGAGATCCTTACACGAATTCTTCTGGGAAATCGTTTTTTAATCTTTGCGACGTGGTTGACGGGGCATTGAATCCAGTTGATTTTATTTTAGAAGATATCCAGGGAATACCTCCAACTTTGCTAGGACTCGCGAAAGATTGTTGCAAATATGCACCAAGCGAGCGTTGCTCCATGAAAGATGCGCTGTTTAGACTGCTTGAGATAGTGGTACAGCAGGAGATTTCTCAAATCGAAATAGAGTCCAACGATCGTCCTTATATTCGGTATAGTCGACATACTTCTTCTCGAGGCGTTATTGGTCGTCGTTTGTCAAACTCCCATGAATCATCAGAGCTGTCGGACAAAATTACAATAAGCGAAGAAGCAAGAGCAGCAACTGAAGAGTTAAAACGAATATCCGCAGCAAGCAATGTAGATAGCGTAGGCACCCTTGACTACGAGTCTTCAGGAGACGATGTCAATTGTGACATTGAAAATCAGAGAACGAATGGAAGACCTCTCGTATACTGCCAATCAACTATAACTATGAATGATCTACTAAAGCAGAATAGGCCGATATCTTCATATCCGGTTATGTCAAGTATGGGATCCATCCTTAATCGTGGACCATCTTGATTCAATTAAGTAGAAAATTGATCTCGTTTTGTTAAGATTAGAATCTATTTATTGCGTAAACTTATTCGTCATGTTTTCAAACTCTTGAGTGATTTCTTCTTCGTGCGCAAGAAGCATGTGTTCTTCTTTTTGACGCCACATTTGAGATATCTTCTTCATTTTACTTTCATGCTCGGATTCCATCGCGGTCTCGAGTTGCTTCATCGAAATTCTTCGAGATGAGTTGGAAATTTCTTGTTCGCGTGCCTGTTGTTCCATCGTTTCTCTCAACATCGACTCCCTGTCCTGATAAAACTTCTCCATGGACAAGTACCTATTCATTTGATCCTTGTCAACTTGTTGCAATTCCTCATCCTCCATACGCTTCTTTGCAAGGAACCATTCATTTTGGATTTTAATGGATTTCTCTAACAAGGTGTGAACAAGCACTTCTTCCTTCGTTTGTCGCTGCATCAAAAGACTTTTACCTAGATTTGACATATCTTTCTCCACACGAATTGATTTACAATGTGAAATTTTTTCTTGCAGCTTCTTCGCTTTGAGTGCGCGGTCGGCTTGCCCTTTCACCTTGGTACCATGTTTTCTACCCTCGGTTGCTAAATCCTTCAGCAAAATCTTGTATGATTTTTGGTATCTAGATAGATCATGTTCTAGCCTGCTGGCAAATTTACTGACGCGTTTTGAAGAACTTTCTCTACTTGATCGAAATCCTCGTTTGGCCAACGCCTTGTACATGGACGGATATTTTTCCATCAGAACTTTCACACTGTCTTGCTCCGCATCTTGCACGATGTTTTCATATTCGTTTGGGTCTAAACTTGCTCTTCGTAGGTTTTCTACTCCATCAGCGAGGACAAACGATCCCTTTGTTACTACTACATTCTCTTTATGTGCTGTTTTGTTGTTTTCCTTTCTTTTGCTGGTAGAAGCTCTCACTTTACTAGTACCCTTGGATGATCGTTTTTCGGGAGAGAATTTACTGCTGGCTGCACTTTGCTTGTGCAATGAATCATTGGCACTAATTGAAGATACCGGTGATTCAGGCATTATTGGCACTGATTCAGATCGACACCCTCCTCGTCGAGCAGATTTTGGTCTATCAAGTCGCACTCTAGTTTCCAAACCAAGTTGCTGGGACAGTTGCTCAAAAATCGTCAACATATGATGAATCTGTTGCAAGTCTCCGTGATAAACAGCTTCAGCAGAAAGAGGAGGAGAAAGCCCCACGTTTAAAACCTCGGACAGTGCAGCTATAACAACTTGCGCGTTTCCGATGTAGTCGGTCACGACTCTGGGCCTTCTCTCAATATCACGAAGCTGAACGCTGAACAGACATTCAAATATCGCCACGAACATAGAAGTTGCGCTATTCTTCAGCTCCTGGATCGCTTTGATTGGTCGTGTTTTAATTTTAAGAATCTCAAAAAGGTTGTTGGTTCGCCGAACTATCTCATCATCGCCCCAAGGTTCACTCTCCAGCGAAGCCCAGTCATTGGAAGACTCCATAGTGTTGTATACAGGTTTATACAATGAACTTTCTTGTACTAAATCCTGAAATCCGTCTCTTTTCTATTCCTCGTCCCGGTCGACAGTTAGGTTGGGTTTTAAAAAAGGTTTCCAAGTTTTTCAAAATCACAATTACTTCCAACTCTTGGATAGTATAATTGAGGGGATATGAACGATAGAGCCAAGCATCCAGATAACCAGGGGCTGCTTGATTTCGTCAGAAACGAAGTCGAGTTGTTAAAAAACATTCCCAATACCACCAAATGGCGAGCAAGGAATATGCAAACCGTGGCAAAGTCCATTTCAAAACATCACCTAGAGTTAAAAAACTCAAAGGAATGCCAATCACTCGTAGGAGTTGGAGTATCTACTGCTCATATGCTGGATAGATATCTTCGTGAGCATAAGTCTGACGTAGTTTCTCCTCTATTAGAGATGGAGACTCAGGAATTCAAATGGGAGTATTGGATGCGAAACCGTTCCAAATCACAATTGATTGAAGAAATGAAGAGAAATCCTTTTTGGAGTAATGAGATGGTGGATTCTCTGACCTGCAAGGAGATGGCAATTGAACTAGCTAATTTTCATAAAACAGCTGTCAATGGTTTGGTGACAAAGTCTCGTGTTCCCAACAAAGGTAGTTTGCCGTACTGGAACCGGTTAAAAAAATCAAAATTGCGCGAAATATTAGACATGGAAAATATTCCCTATGGTGAACATTTGCTAAAAACAGATTTATGTAAAATTCTGAGTCAAGTGCACACCATAGATGCTGGTAAGTATTCCGACAGTTTAGTCGGTATTTTCGAAGAGCCAACTCAAGAAATCGCTCAGCCGGATCTCTTATTTATTCCAATGCCGGAAGAAAGCTTGACTCCAATTCAGGAACGCTCCTTGCCTTCTCGTTCATTTATTTATTCACCTGTTCCTGCTTCTTCCCTGACCCCGTTTTATTGCCCTGCTACAGAGTATGCATCAAACAATGCCTCGTGGGAACTGGTTTTATTAATCGACAATCGAGAAAAAATGAACAACAATGAAAAGACTGAAGTGTTTCAAGGGAAACTTCTGCAAGCTGGTGTACCGGTGGAGGTGTGTGCATTACCACTTGGTGACATGCTTTGGATTTTCAGACAAAAGGATGACGATTGCACTTTAGTAAATCCCGTGGAGTATGCGTCTGACTTCATAATAGAGAGGAAACAAGTGGCAGATCTTGCAGGCTCGATTAGGGATGGTCGCTACGACGAGCAGAAATTGAGACTTCACCTATGCGGTTTAAAAAGGGTGATATATCTTGTGGAGGGTTCCCCGTCTTCTCAATCTGTATTGCCACCGGCAGCACTCGAGACTGCAATGACAGAAACACAAATTCGAAACGGTTTTTCTGTTCAAGTTTGTTCTAATGTTGATGGATCAATAGATTTCCTTCGTAGGATGCATTTTCTTATCAAATCATTTACTACTCACGCTTCTCCAGGGAAATGGGAGGGGAGTTTCGAATCTTGGAGACTCTTGAGCAAATTCAAACAAACGAATGGTAAACGTAAACTATCAACTGTTGAGGAAGTATTTGGTGCACAATTGAAGCAAATTAAAGGTTGTAGTGCTTCTCGAGCTGCCGCTCTATTAAAGAAATACCCTTCCCCGGCTTCTCTTCATACGTTGTACCATTGCGAATTAGAAAACAAAAGTGAAGTCCAAAAACGACTTTTTTTTCAGAACTTCAAGCCAGAGGGTCAAGTTAATAGTTTTGGACCGGTTTTGTCTTCTAAAATATATGATTGCTTTAACTCTGAATAAACAATAATTGAAGTTCGTTCAATCTTCTTCCTCAAGTGCAACTTCTATCGCGGACACAACAGCGTTTAATCTTTCTGGATTATTATGAACAAAACCTTGCCTTTGTTGAAGCGAATGAACTAGAAAGCTATTTACGTATATTTCAAAATTTCCGGTTACTGCAAAGTTAATTAGGTGAGTTAAAAAAAAGAAAAATTTAATAACGTACCTCCGGAATCCTGCTTTGAAAGTATTCTAAAACCTTTCTAGTTTTCAATTCTTTAGACAAAGCAAAAGAATCACTTACTTGACACCGACAGGAAATTTTTGAATTAAAATATCTCGTGTGGCTTCAAACCTATCTTGAAAGCCGCAACCACCACACCAATGAATAATTACCGTGGCATGAACATCTTCTCCGCCCCCAAGTACTTCGCTCTCTTTAGGGGGAAATTCTACCCAATAATAGTATTTTAACCACAGAACCAAAGCGGTGAAACTCAACAAGGAACCCAGCAGGTACGATTCCATTTTACGGGGACCTACCCCTCTGTTTTGTAACGGTTCTATATTGTCTCTGAACGAGTACGCTCATTACAAGAAGCTAGGTTCTTATTTTCTTTGATATTTTAGGATGTCAGAAGCAGAGGATATTCATGACCAAGTTCGTCTAAGAGATTCGTGGACAAAGGCGCTCGTAGCATATGTGAAAGCAGATGTGTGGGGACAGGTTGTTGAAGCAATAGAAGGCTACGAGAATCTGACTATGAGCATTCGAACCTACAATGGGAAGGCCACTGCCTCTGACAAATTGCTTCTACATCGGCTGGTTTCAGTTATCTCTGCTAGATGCGAAACACTTATTTCTGAAACACCAGATGGATTCCCTTCTAAAGAAGACATGAATAAACTCGCGCCTTCGCTTCTTTATTTGTTCAAACCAAATACTCAGAATGATTTCCCTCTTGATCTTTCAATATTACCAAATTATTTAGAAGAAGACTTTGAAAGTAAATTGAGCGAATTAGAAAGTACTATTTTAGTCAACAAAGGTCTGCTAATGCCACGTCCTGTTGCTTTGAATGGGGAGCGTTTTGTTTCCTTCCAAATTGCAAGCATTGGGATAAAAGATGCAGAGACATTCGAAGCTCCGGTATTTAAAATTTCTGTTTTAGATACCAAGGGAAACTTGCTTGAGCCGAAGCAAGAAACTCCAGTAGCTGAAAAACAGTTACGCTATAGAGTTGATTTCAACAGCGTAGTTCATATTCAAACGCCAATTTCCCAACTTGAAGGAGCAGATGCCGCAATTTTTATTGAATTTGCTCATTTCAAGTCAAAAAAGAAGAAGTTGAGCACAAAATGCTGGTCGCTCCTTGAAATTGATGAACTTACTACCGGGGAAAAGTTATTGGAGATATACATGAAGCCCGTTGAGAAGACCAGACGAAAACTTAAGCTCTTTTCCCAGAAAAAATTATATACCAGAATTAAGTTGGTTGTGGAATGATTCAAATAAATAAAATACCAGTACCTTCGAACGTGGAATAAAATTTCACTTTTGAGTTTCAAAAAGATGTTCCGCACTTGAATACCAAGATTTATGGCTCTCTCATCAAATTTTTCAAATATTTCCTTTGGTACCTTTTTAATTTTGTCGACGTATTCAACATCAACCAAATTGCGCAGGGATTCCAAACGCCGACGTACATTCCTTGATGGTCATACTTCATGCAGTTTTCAAATAATTGATAGACAGACTCTCCTTTGGGTAACATGCCCGTCACATTTCAGCTTCATGAATAGTACGAAATAGTTTAGCAATGGCTTCTATCGTTGGAGTCTCCCAACCTTGCTGTTGCTTCTGCTTGTGTGCTGTGACACGTACGACTGTCACATGCTGTCAGCCTAAGGTATACAAGCTATCGAAGAGAAACCTATCGCAGCTTTTATCGTCATAGTGGACCAGAAATTATTGGGGGTACCTTGATGTCTTCCGGAGCTAGGTGCAGAATTGGCGAGTGCGAAGATAATGGAAACTGTTCGAAGATTTAGTGCGCCCTTCCTTTGTCTCAAACAATCTTAATTCGAAGGCAATTGGTTTCGACGTATTTAAAGTGTCTCGAGCCTTCTCTGGCCATTTTGCTGCTATATAAATACGTTTATCAGTTAACTAGAATAGTGACTCGTTTGCTCGTTGGCGTGGCTCGAATAAACGAGGTTATTCCTATTGCAGTGGATCCGAAATTTAGAAATCCAACGTGGTCGTGCGCCTTCTGACAATTTTCAAACAATAAATATTAAAATAAAGTAATCAAATAAATAACTAGAAATCGACCAAGAAGTCTAACTCAAAATTTTGCATGAGATTTTCTTCAGTCGTATCCGTAAACAAATCGTCGTGGTCTTCCCCTAAGAAAAACATATCATTATCTGAAGTTTCCCAAAAAGGTATCGACTCGTCAGAAGAGAGCGAGGCAGATTCCCAATCTGCGGACAGAAGCATTTCCTGGTCTGTACGAAGAAGTTTAGTATCACCATAATCAAGAACAGATTCTGATCTGCGCTTGACTCCTCTAGATTTCTTCATAGGCTTGACGATAATATTGGAGTCACTCATTGTGTGAGGAAGTTTTCTGCGGGCCAAGTTAATAGGGGCTATCGGAGCCGATGGAACTACTTGAAATCTCTTTCTCCGACGGCAAAACACCATAAAGTGCGGGGATTGATGGGTTATTACACATTTCATGTCGGTTTCATTCAGCTTTTCAAAGACATATAGTTGAAAACAATGTTGAGCGTTGCACGAATGCTTGTTGGCTGCCCATCCATAATGCCATCCTTTAAGTTTTTTGTTGAATTCCACAACACACTCCTTGTTGTCCTTAGAAATGATATCGCCGCGTACAAAGGGCTTGGTTACTGTTATGCTATCTCTTTCCAACTCAGCAATTATCGCAATTGGGATTTCTTCGCCTTCGATTGGATTTGGACCGGCAATTGGCTCATCATTTGGGTCCACTCTAACAAATCTACCCCATACGAGAATCTCACGAGACGAATCTTGCATCGAAATTTTGGCTTTGACCGATCTTCCACAGAAGCCTCTCGTCTTATGCTGAGATCCGCAAATAGGAAAGCACCGTAAGTTCTTCAACCCGCCCCGTTTATTATTTCTCTGGTAAACATTTTCGAATCGAGTTTCGTGAAAGCAGATGCTACCTGCATCGATGGTCGTCTTGTTAGATTTGTCACATGCAACTTCAGGGGCGCACATTATTATAAACTATGGTTGTGATTTTGGATTGGAATCATTTTCCGACTTTCATTATTTCCCACCTTTGAATTGCCAACGACACCGAAAAATCCTAGTCGACAACTAGGTTTTCGTTAGTTAATTGTTAGCGACTAACAGAAGCGGTTCTAACATACTATTTTGAAAATGGATTTAATTAGCTAGCAGCTTGTGCTATGGACCAAAAATCGATGAGGCTATGAACAACCTTTGAAACCATTTCAAAGACCCCGCAGTTTAATTTTCCCTAGAAATCGCTAGAGGAGAATAAACACTGTCGTACCAAGAATTAACATTTTAATAGGGGATTTAACTGTAAGTTCACTGAGAAAACGTTTCAGTCCCACCTTCCAATTTTGAATTCAACTTAACTCGATAAAAAATGATTCGGGCATTCACCAGCATCCAGCTTTTTCATCATAAATCTTTTCCTGGTGTCTTAATCCGGTATTGACTTTCGGCTTGTTCATGAGGAAACTTTCTACTAGAATCGGCAAAACCTATTATAAGAAACAGTGACATGAATTTCTCCAAGGATCAGAATAGTCGGATCTCAAATTCCAACCAACATAGAATTTTCAATACTCATCCACTAGCACGGGTTCCTTGTCCCACCTTTCGAAATATTTTCGAACATAGATACTAGTGGTTTCGGCTAGGCGTTCCAGCTACACCCATGGCCTAGAAAAAATCCATCAAACAAAAACCCTTAGCTAAAAAGCTAATACCCACGGAACACATGTGGCGACGAAAAAATATACTTGTCGCAAACTAAAGCTCACTTACAAGATACTATAGCACTCAAAAAATAGACAGGGGACCGTTAACCTCACTGAACAGTTTGTTACACAGAAGGCTGCCGGCATGCTCACAGGCAAAATGCTTGGACGAGCACATAATAAATTTTTCATGTTGGACTCTTCGATTTGACTTTCTTGTGTGTTGCTTTAGTCAAAAGATGATTATTATATTTCTAGGAGCGAACAGCCACTGGTGCTCTACATCAACCGAAAATAGGTTCCGTGACAGAATGCAAAAGTCTGTCAGAATACACATGAATGCTGGGCGGCTTGCCTGTCGTATGAGGTTTCGAAATGACTCAGTGGAAAGAAGGAAAGGCCTCCTTGGGTAGACGAGTGGTTAATCCATCGCCTCTGGCACCATTGGATCTCACAGCTCGATCTTCGCAGATTAGTAGCCAAAATAGCGACCGTCTCTTGCGATTTGATTGTTGGTGATCCCTGCTATCAAAATTGAATGCGAGGTTGACCAACTTCGACAATTTCTGTTCAGCATTCAGTTCGGACGCAGCCACTTAAAAGGACAATACTATCAGTCAGAACCCCGAAGTTCATCAAAAAATGTTCCAAGAACTCGGCATTGAAGTCGGTCCAAGCCAAATATGAACTACAATTACTTGGCAATAAAACAAAAAAGCAATATCCTGGCATGTATCTACTGCATGAGGCCCTTCTTGACAAAGAGGGACAACCTGCAACGAAACTTCGATCCCTCCGCTTGGAATATGTTGATCGTCTGATATAAAGGTGGCGGTCAAGATATGTAGAGCAAAAGGTGACGACAAGCACCAGACTCCCTAGCAATGCGCACTTTTCAAACAGGATAATGAAACTCTCGCTAATTCCCGTATCATACTTCAGGCAGGCGAGGCTATTCTGGTTCGTCTGTATCCCTACCGTCCGCCTCCGTCTGTCCACTTTCACCTATGTCGCCAGGGTCTACTTGTGGCACGTGGTGGTTGTTTGGTTTTGAAAGGTGATGGTATGGTATTTATGCTTTTTTTTTGCGGTTGTTTTCATTAAAAATAACGATTGATTGAAATCCTGCTATTTTATTTCTAGTCATCATCATCATCAATTAGTAGATGGCTTTGGTCTTTGACTATTCGGTTCAACTGCCACCCTGTGACATCCAATCTGCTGAACTGTTAAGGTTAGAGCAAGAGAAAGGTGCAGGCGAGGCATTGCGGTCTGTCAAAATTGCGCTCGATGGGGCAGCTAGTGTGATTGACGAGCTTGATGAAGACACAGCAGCTGATGCCTTTCTTAAGATGTCCGAGCATATTGCTCAAAGTATCGATGAGCTACGAAAGAAGCTTAAAACACAAACGGAGACTGAACGTAGAGTTATGTTCAGGGAATGTTTAGAAGATGCCAAAGTTTTAAGTGGAGGCAATGATTCTCATTCTCTGGTGAAAGTTGACAATAGGGAGCTTATAGAGGAAGACTTTGTTCTTGCTCTGGGGGCAGCAGAATCTCTTTTAGAAGATATTCAATATTCTTTTGAAGCTATAACTAGACACGAAGCGGAAGATATCGCGAATGCCTCACTTGCCGTTGCACAGATGATGATTATTTTCATGCAATCGATAGTGAACTCCATAACTCCGGAGCAGATCGTCCATGGAACCCTATCGTCTAAAAGTGGATCAGGGAGTTCTCTTGATATTGAAATTATTGAAGAAGACGGGACCGTCACTACCGTCGAAAACTCGGAAACTAAATATGCCCCAAGACTCCGATTATTATGGCCCTCCTTAAGGGACCAAGCCTCTCGAACCATTTCAAGTATTTCTACTGTTGCTCTTCAAAGACCTATTATTTCTTCTGTGTTGGCTATTTGCCTGTGGCCTACCGCGGTTGGTGTTTCAATATTTGCCATGCCTATTATTGGCGGCGATATAGTGCTACAAAGGATGTACAACAGCTTTCAAAACACCTCTATCGTATCTAATCTTGAGCGCAGTGCTGCAAGCTCTGTGCAGGTATTACGATTGAATTATCTTTGCTCCAAGGTGATGGCTAGACAAATGTGGCGAGTCGGAAAACGACAACTGCGTCGACGAGGAGGCGCAGTTGCTATCGCAAAGGACCTGGGATATTCTGTTGCTAACAAGATATCCCATCCAGTTGAAACCATCGAACAAGTGGTCTATGGATCTCAGATTATGGCCAGTGGTACTATATCATTTTTCCAAACTATTTACCAAGGAATCAAGACACCGGAATGACGTACTCTTTGTTGATTATTAATTATTTGAAATCCGATTATGTAGATTTTAGTTTTTTATCGTCCTCGCCCTTTAATGCTTGGAAAGTTAAGGAAAGCAACTCCCCCCACCAAATCCAATTGAGGAGAGCCAAAGTAGTACCAAGCACCAGACCAATAGAATTCACAACATAGTCTGCATATTTCAGGTTCTCGTTGATAAATGGAGAATCTAAGTGTTGAAAATACCATATGTAACAAATCCACGAAGTTAAGGCTACACGAATAGGCCATTGAATATTCAACAACAATCCTCCATAGAATAATAGTTTGTCCATCTTGGTAATCTTTGCAATCGAAAGTATTCCAACTAGCGGAGTCGAGAACTCTGACAAACCAATAGCGGCACAAAATACTGATGATTGCCCATATATCAAGCATATCAGTATACCGACAATGCATGCAACGTGATGAATAAAATAGCCAAGATCATTGTCATGAAGAACCAATCGAGCAATCAGATCCTGTAACATATATCCTAATAGAAAGGCGTGTAGAATACAGCCCATTTCTTCTTCTGTGTCGTTAAGATGGTCACGTCCATCTACGAGTCTCACAAATCTATCCATGTCTGCACCCGCTCCTTCTATTATTAAAAGGGAGGTGTACATGAGTGTAACGAAGAGAGTGAACACAGCACCATACACGTTCGTGGAAATCTTTCGAAGAGGTGTTTTATTGGTAGCAGAAGCTAAATAGTCAACATAATGGGCAAACAGACCCAGAATGAGAGTGGAACAGCCGCAAAGAAAAAGAAATGATAAATGCCTCATGATGCGACTTTTATTCTTCGACTACCTACTCGTGTGTACCAACTAAAATAAAAAATAAATAATATAACACAGTAGTTTCGTCATCCCAGTTGATTAACTATATACTATATATGCATCTAGGCAGGCGATTTTAAATTCAATACGCATAAGAATTCAATTTAAGAAAAGCTGAAACAAC
>Ga0105053_10004731_pt1 | contig 19812 bp, 21 predicted proteins | sample BON01_FD_78093 | JGI IMG/M metagenome (GOLD analysis project Ga0105053, IMG submission 78093) | Freshwater microbial communities from Lake Bonney liftoff mats and glacier meltwater in Antarctica - BON-01 | ecosystem: Environmental > Aquatic > Freshwater > Ice > Glacier meltwater | place: Lake...
ACCAACAACCGCATGGAGATGACGGCTGCCATCCGCGCCCTGGAATCGCTCAAGCGGGCCGGCACGGTCGACCTCTATACCGACAGCACCTATGTGCGCGACGGCATCATGGGCTGGCTCGCCAAGTGGAAGAAAAACGGCTGGAAGACCGCCGCGAAAAAGCCGGTCAAGAACGAGGACCTGTGGCGCGAACTCGACGAGGCCGCCGCGCGGCACGAGATCGTCTGGCACTGGGTCAAGGGCCACGACGGCAATCCGGGCAATGAACGGGCCGACGAACTGGCCCGTGAAGGCATGGCGCCCTTCAAGCGTTGAACCTCACGGTTCCGCAAACCAACGGGGCCGCAGGCATCATGCCCACGGCCCCGGAAAACGATGGCAGACGCGATCAGCCGAGCTGTTCGAGCATGGCTTCGGCGCTGGTCGCCTTGAACTCGCCCTCGTCGACGTTGACCGCCTTGACGACGCCGTCATCGACCAGCAGCGAAAAGCGCTTGCCGCGGATGCTCATGCCGTAGCCGGAGAAATCCGAATCCAGGCCGAGCTTCTTGGAATAATCGGCGCTGCCGTCGGCCAGCATCATGACCTTGTCGCCAGTGTTCTGGTCCTTGCCCCAGGCGCCCATGACAAAGGCGTCGTTGACCGCCATGCAGGCGATGGTGTCGACGCCCTTGGCCTTGAGATCGCCGGCCTTGCCGACGAAACCGGGAAGGTGCTTGGCCGAGCAGGTCGGGGTGAAGGCACCGGGCACGGAAAACAGCACCACCTTCTTGCCCTTGAAGAGCTCGTCGGTGGCAACCGGCGCGGGGCCGCTTTCGGTCATGGTGTGCATGGTGCCCGAAGGCATGCGGTCGCCGACTTTGATGGTCATGGAGAACTCCTGTTGCGAATGCGTGGCGGACGCAGCCGCCGGAAAACAGATATGGCGCGCCCTTGGCCCCGGCTCAAGCCATCATTGCGTGTCGGAGCCGATGTCGCGGGCTGGCCTTGCCGTGCGGAGCCTGTATCCTCATATCCGCGAGGAGGCTGAGAGAAACCAAGCAAGAGCCAGGGAACCGGCCATGGTCGAGGATGCCTATCTGGAAGGACGCTGCCTGATCGCCATGCCGACGATCGGTGACAGCAGGTTCGACCGCAGCCTGATCTATCTTTGCGCCCACAGTTCGGACGGCGCGATGGGTCTGGTCATCAACAAACCGCTCGACGACCTTTCCTTTGAGGAAATGCTCGTCCAGCTCGGCATCACCGGCGGCCACAGCGGCGAGGTGATCCGGATGCATTTCGGCGGTCCGGTCGAGACCGGGCGAGGCTTCGTCCTGCATTCCGACGACTACCAGCACGACGGCACCCTGACCATCACCGGCGGCGTCGCCCTGACCGCCACGGTCGACGTGCTGCGCGCCATGGCGATCGGTGGCGGACCCCGCCGCTCCCTCCTGGCGCTGGGCTACGCCGGCTGGGCGCCGGGCCAGCTCGACGCCGAGATCCAGGCCAACGGCTGGCTGACCTGCGACGCCGACGAGGAATTACTGTTCGGCAACAACCTCGACGCCAAGTGGCACAAGGCGCTCTCCAAGATCGGCATCGATCCTGCGCTGCTCTCGACCGACCTGGGCGGCAGCGGCAAGCCGAACTGATTGTGGCCGCACTCAGCGTCGGCGGTTGCGCCACTCGCTTTCAAGCTGGGCGAACAGCAGGTGATCGCGCCAGGCGCCGTCGATCTTGAGATAGGCGCGCGCCAGGCCTTCCTGGCGGAAACCCGACTTTTCCAGCAGCCGCCGCGACGGCTCGTTCTGGGGCACGCAGGCCGCTTCCAGCCGATGCAGGCCCAACGTGACGAAGACAAACGGCAGCAGGGTGGCAATGGCCTCGGCCATGTAGCCCTGGCGGGCATGACGCTGCCCGATCCAGTACCCCAGGGTCGCGGTCTGGGCGACGCCCCGGCGGATTTCTGAAAGCGTGATGCCGCCCAGCACGTCACCGTCGGCGGCATGGGCCAGGAACAGGCCATAGGCCTGCCCGGCCTGGCGTTCGCGGTTGAGCTGGCGCAGGCGGCGACGGAAGGCAGCCTGGCCCAGCGCGTCGCGCGGCCAGGCCGGCTCCCAGGGGGTGAGAAATTCCCGGCTTTCGCTGCGCAGGGCAGACCAGGCCGGCCAGTCCTCCAGGCGCGGCGGGCGCAGAACGATACGCGGCCCCTCCAGCAGCGGCGCCGCAGCCACCTGGGTCTGGCGCCGCAGGATGGAGAACATGTGCCTTCTCAGGCGAGACGGGCGGCGATGCGCTCGTACTGACCCAGGCCCGATTTGGGACCGATCGTGGAGACGGTCGGGGCACGGTTGCAGAACAGGCGTTCGGCGCAGCGGCGCATGTCGGCGGTGGTCACCGCATCGAGACGCGCGACGACCTCCTCCTGGGGCAGATGGCGACCATGGATGAGAATCTGGCGGGCCGCGTTCTCGCAGCGCGTCGAGGTGCTTTCGCGCGCCATCAGCAACCCGGCCTTGATCTGGGTGCGGGCGCGGTTGAGCTCACTCTCGCTGATGCCGTCGGTCGAACGTTTGAGCTCGTCGGCGACCAGGACCGCGACCTCGGCGGCATCCTCGTCGGCGCAGCCGGCATAGACGCCGAACAGACCGGCATCGACGTAGGAGGAGTGGAAGGCAAAAATGCTGTAGGCCAGACCGCGTTTCTCGCGCACCTCCTGGAACAGGCGCGAGGACATGCCGCCGCCCAGCGCGCCGGTCAGCACCTGGATGGGGAAGTAATCGGGATCGCGGTAACCGACCCCGTCGAAGCCCAGAATCAGGTGGACCTGTTCGACATCGTCCTCGTGTTCGACGTCACCGCCGCCATAGGCTGCCGCTTCGGCGACATGGCCGTTGCGCCGGCGCAGGTTGCCGAACTGGCTTTCGGCCATGCGCACGACCGCATCGTGGTCAACCGCACCGGCCGCCGAGAGGATCATCGAATCTGCAGTGTAGAAACGGCTTTGGAAATCGGCGAGCGAGGCCCGCTGGAAACCTTCGACGCCTTTGCTGGAGCCCAGGATCGAACGGCCCAGCGGCTGATCGGGATAGGCCCGCTCCTGGAACAGGTCGAAGACCAGATCGTCGGGCGTGTCATAGACCTGGGCGATCTCCTGCATGACGACCCAGCGTTCCTTCTCCAGTTCCTCTTCCAGAAACGTAGAGTGCTGCAGGATGTCGGAGAGCATGTCGATGGCCAGCGGCACGTCGTTTTTCAGGACACGGGCAAAAAAGGCGGTGTGTTCGCGCGAGGTATAGGCGTTGACGTGACCGCCGACGTCCTCGATTTCCTGGGCGATCGCCATGGCGTCGCGCCGCTCCGTGCCCTTGAAGGCCATGTGTTCGAGAAGATGGGAGATGCCGTTGAGTTCGGCAGGCTCGTCGCGCGCACCGACATCGACCCAGACCCCCACGGCGGCGCTCTCGACCCCTTCGATGGCGTCGGTCACCACTCGCATTCCGCTGTCGAGCGTCGTTATCTCGAAACCCATACGTCTCCCTACCTCTGACTGCTGGTGATGAAAGCCTGCACGGCTGCAAGGTCGTTTGGCAAGACCGTCACGTGTTCGGGCAGGTGCATGACCCGTTCTAGACGCTCCGGCACCACCGGACGCCGCCCGATGGCGGCTTCCACCGCATCGGGGAACTTGGCCGGATGGGCCTGGGCGTGGGTCACGACCGGGATTGCCGGATCGATGCCGACCTGGCGCGCCGCGGCACTGCCGCAGGCCGTGTGCGGGTCGATGACCATGCCGGTTTCCCGGGCCATGCGGGCGATTTCGGCGCGAATCGCAGCATCGTCGCTGCGATACCCTACCATCAGATCGCGCGTCGCGGCCATGGGGGCGCCTTCCACCGTGAAACCGCCCGACTGTTTGAGGCGCGCCATCAGGGCGCGCGTGGCCGTCGCATCACGCCCGTGCACCTCGAACAGCAGCCGTTCGAAGTTGCTCGAGACCTGAATGTCCATGCTGGGCGACAGCGTCGGCGTGACGCCGGTCGTGCGGTACTCCCCCGAGTCGAGGAAACGCGACAGGATGTCGTTGGCGTTGGTCGCGATCACCATGCGGTGGATCGGCAGACCCATGGATTTGGCAACGTATCCGGCAAAGGCCGCGCCGAAGTTGGCCGAGGGCACGGAAAAGGCGATCTCGCGATCGGGCGCACCCAGGCGCACGGCGGCGGCGACGTAATAGGCCGCCTGGGCCATCACCCGCGCCCAGTTGATCGAGTTCACGGCGGCAAGGCCGATGCGCTCGCGGAAGGGACGGTCGGCAAACATGGATTTCAGCAACGCCTGACAATCGTCGAAGGTTCCCTCGACGGCGACACAGCGCACGTTGGCGGCATCGACCGTGGTCATCTGGCGGCGCTGGACCTCGCTGACCCGTCCGTGGGGGTAGAGAATGACGATATCGATGCGCTCGCGCCCGGCCAGCCCGGCGATAGCGGCCGAACCGGTATCGCCCGAAGTCGCGCCGACCACGGTGATGCGCCGGTCGCGCCGCTCCAGCGCGCGGTCGAACAGACGGCCCAGAAGCTGCAGCGCCATGTCCTTGAAGGCCAGGGTAGGCCCGTGGAACAGCTCGAGCAGCCAGTCGTTGTCGCCGCTCTGGACCAGGGGAACGATCGCGCTGTGGGCAAAGCCGTCATAGGCCTGGCGCGCCATCGCCTCCAGCTCGGGGGTCTCGATCCAGCCCTCGACATAGGGCGCGATGACCCGGGCGGCGAGTGCGGGATAATCGAGCCCGGCCATGGCGCGAAAGTCGTCGGGCGAGAACCGCGGCCAGGATTCGGGCAGGTAGAGGCCGCCGTCGTCGGCCAGCCCCGTCAGCAGGGTGTCCTCGAAATTCAGGACCGGGGCCTGGCCCCGCGTGGAAAGGTAACGCATGGCTTATCCGTCCAGGTAACGTCGGGCGAGATGGGCCTCGAAGGGCTCGGTCGAAAGCGGCGCTCCGGTGGCGGCGGTGAGCAGTTCCTGGGTCGAATGGCGCGCGCCGTGACGATGGATGTTGTGCCGCAGCCAGGCCAGCAGCGGCGCAAAATCGCCCCGTTCCAGCCCGGGCAGGATGTCGCCGTCCTGGGCCGTGGCGGCGGCAAAGAGCTGCGCGGCAGCCAGCGCGCCCAGGGTGTAGGTCGGGAAGTAACCAAAGGCGCCTGAGGGCCAGTGGATGTCCTGCAGGCAGCCCAGGCGGTCATCGGGCGGGGTGACGCCGACCAGTTCGGCCATGCCCTCATTCCAGGCTCCCGGCAGGTCGGCCGGGGCCAGATCACCTGCGATCAGGGCACGCTCCAGGCGCGTGCGCAGCACGATGTGGAAGGGGTAGTGCAGTTCATCGGCATCGACGCGGATGAAACCGGGCGCAACCCGGGTCGCCAGGGCATGCAGATTGGCGGGCGAGAAGGCAAACCCCTGCCCGCCAAGCTTCCCGGCGATCAGCGGCGCGGCAAAAGCCAGGAACTGCGGGCTGCGCGCGGCCTGCATCTCGACCAGCAGCGACTGGCTTTCGTGCATGGTCATGTTGGCGGCTTCGCCCACGGGCTGGGCCGACCACTCCGCCGGGCGGCCCAGTTCATAGAGCGCATGGCCGGTCTCGTGCATCACGGCCATGACCGAGGAGGTGAAATCGGCCTCGTCGAAGCGGGTCGTGATGCGGACATCGCCGAAGACGCCGCCGGTAAAGGGATGGGCGCTGGTATCGAGCCTGCCGTGGCTGAAGTCGAAGCCGGCCAGGGCCATCAGGGCCTCGCCGAGCTGCTTCTGGCGTTCGGCCGGAAACGGGCCCTGGGGCACGACAGGGGCCGGGCGGGCAGCCTGGGCGGCCATGGCCCTTTCGCGGATCGGCGGCAGAGCCAAGGCCAGGCGGTCGAACAGGGCGTCGATCTCCTCCCCGGTCAGGGAATCCTCGTAGGCATCAAGCAGGGCGTCCCAGGGCGCCTTGCCCAGCGCAGCACCCTTGGCCGCGGCAGCTTCACGCGAAAGCGCCACGACCTCCTCGAAGGCGGGAAGGAAGGCGGCGAAATCGGCCGCCGGACGGGCCATCGACCAGGCCGCGATCGAGCGCGACTCGGCGCGCGACATGGCCTCGACCAGGCGTGCATCCAGCGCGGTTTCATGACGCCAGATGCGCCGCATATGGGCAAGGTTTGCCGCCTGCCAGCCATCGAGATGATCGGTGTGCTGTTCGGCGGCATCGAGCAGGTCGGCCAGTTCAGGATCGGCGATGCGGCCATGGCAGACCTGGCCCAGGGCGGCGAGCTGTTCGGCCCGGCCCGCGGCGCCGCCGGCCGGCATCATCACCTCGCGGTCCCAGCCCAGCACGGCCTGCGCGCCCTTGAGCGCGTCGAGCGCGGCAAAGCGGCGCTCCAGTTCGGCATAAGGATGGTTCGAGGCATGCGCCTGGGTCACGGCCTGGGTCTCCTTGCCGGTCGTTTGCGAAGCAGGAGCACATAGATGACGAGCGCGACTCCGGCAAGGCTGTACCAGGTGAGGGCATACTGCAGGTGATGGTTGGGCGGATCGAACACAGCCTGCCCGCCCTGGGGCCATTCCCCCGCCGGCCCAGCGTCGGCGTGGATGACGGCGGGCAGCAGGTCGTCCCCCATGGCCGCGGCCATGGCCGGCAGGTCGTACCAGTACCAGGCGCCCGCCGCGGGATCGTTGTCGTTGGTGAAAGCCCGCTGGATCTCACCGCCGCGCAGGATGCCCACGACACGGACCTGACCGGCCGGCTCGCTGCCGGGCCGGTCAGCCGGATCGACCAGCGCATCGGGCACATGCCCCCTGTCGACCAGGATGGTGCGGCCATCGGCCAGGCGCAGGGGCGTGAGGATCAGGTAACCCGGCTGGCCGTCGACCGAGAGACGGTAGAGCGCGATCTGCCGGTCGTGCAGGAAGGTGCCGGTGGCCATGACACGCTGCCATTCACGCTCCAGAGCCGGGCGGGCAAGCGCTTCGGCCAGGGGCACCGGGGCGGCCTCCAGCCTTGTCTCCATGGTCGTAATCAGGCCCTGCTTCCAGGCCAGCCGCTGCAGCTGCCAGCTACCCAGACCAATCAGGATGGCCAGGATCGGCAGGGCGACCAGCGTGGTGGCAAGACGGGAGCGGCCCAATCAGAGACCCGCCGGGCCATCCGGTTCGTTCTCGAAACCCGCGACCCGGTGTTTGTACTGCAACGCCACGAGGGTGGCCTTGAACGGCCGCAACATCAGGGCTGAACCGCCCAGGATAAGCGGCACGAAGATCACCGCATGGACCCAGAAGGGCGGCTCCCAGGTCAGTTCGACCCAGGCAGCCAGGCCGGCCATGAGGAAACCGTAGATCAGGATGACAAAGACGGCCGGACCGTCGCCGGCATCCTCGTGGGCCAGGGTAAGGCCGCAGACCGCGCAAGCCGGCGCGATCGCAAGGAAGCCGGAATACAACCGGCCTTCGCCGCAGCGTGGACAGCGGCAGCGAAGGCCGGCCGAGATCGGAGAGACGTAACCGTAGTGAGGTGCGTTCAAGCCTCTGCGTTCCTAGTGGTGCACCACTTCGCCCGCGCCCCACCAGTAGATGGCGCAGAACAGGAAAAGCCAGACCACATCGACGAAATGCCAGTACCAGGCTGCGGCTTCGAAGCCGAAGTGCTGGCCGGGCGTGAAATCGCCGCGGTAGGCGCGCACCAGGCAGACCGAGAGGAAGATCGTGCCGACGATGACGTGGAAACCGTGGAAACCGGTCGCCATGAAGAAGGTCGAGCCGTAGATACCGCCGCGGAAGGAGAACGGCGCCTCGGCATACTCGACGACCTGGAAGCAGGTGAACATGACGCCCAGGATGACCGTCAGCCAGAGGCCGGCGATGACCTGCTCGCGCTTGCCTTCGCGCAGGGCGTGATGCGCCCAGGTCACGGTGGTGCCCGAGGTCAGCAGGATCAGCGTGTTGATGAACGGCAGGTCCCAGGGATTGAAGGTCATGATGCCTTCGGGGGGCCAGATGCCGCCGACTTCGAAGGTCGGGAACAGGGCGGCGTTGAAATAGGCCCAGAACCAGGCGACGAAGAACATCACTTCCGAAGCGATGAAGAGCGCCATGCCGTAGCGCAGGCCGATCTGCACGGTCGGCGTATGCGCCTTGTCGACCTGGGCCTCCTTGATGACGTCGGCCCACCAGAAGAACATGGTGGTCAGCGCCAGCACGACACCGGGCAGGACCATCCACCAACGCTCGGGATGGGCGAAGGTGTAAAGCGCTCCGGCCGCCAGGACGAGGGCCGAGAACGCACCGATGAACGGCCACGGGCTCGGATCGACCAGATGGTAGGGATGCTTCTGTGCGTGGTCGGCCATCAGCCTGCTCTCCCGCTCGAACTCAGTTGGTGGTCGATGCGGCGTCGATCTCGAGCGCCGCGTTGTTGGTTTCATCGGTCCCGGCCTTCTCGAAGAAGGTATAGGACAGGGTGATCGTGCGCACTTCCCTGGTCTCCCGGTCGACAAACAGCTCGGGATCGACAAAGAAAGTGACCGGCATGGCGACCGTCTGGCCCGGATCGAGAACCTGCTCGTAGAAGCAGAAACAGTCGATCTTGGCGAAGTACGGCCCGGCCTTGTTGGGCGTGACGTTGAAGGTCGCGGTGCCGGTGATCGGCCGGTCGGTAGGGTTGGTCGCCTCGAAGAACACCGTCATCTGTTCGCCCAGCCGGGCAGAGACCTGATTCTGCACGGGCCGGAATTCCCAGGCCATGCCGCGGCCGGTGTCGGCGTTGAAGCGCACCGTCACGGCATCGCCGGTTGCACCCGGCGCGACCTCGGCGACCTGGGTCGTGCCGCCATAACCGGTGACCTGGCAGAACAGACGGTAGAGCGGCACCGCAGAGGCGGTCAGCGCGACCATGCAGGTCAGCACGAAGATCGAGGCGATCACCGTGGTGCGCTTGCGCTCCGAAAGACTCCGCCCGGCCATGACTCAGCCTCCAATCTTGACGATGGAGACGACATAGATCAGCACGATGAACGCGCCCAGGACGAGGCCCAGCGCCACGTTGCGGCGACGGCGCGAGCGCTTTTCCTGTTCAGAGAGCGCCATCTCAGACCACACCGGCAAAGACATGATCAAGCGCCAGCAGAGCAAACAGCAGCGCCAGATAGAGGATCGAGTAACGGAACATCCAGCGCGCGGCGGCATCGTTCTTGGCCCACCAGACGCGCAGGGCGCCGCCCAGGAACACACTCGACAGCGCCGTGGCGCCCAGGGCGTAGATCAGGCCCGCCGAACCCAGCGCGAAGGGGGCCAGCGACAGGGGCAGCATCAGCGCGCTGTAGAGCACGATCTGGCGGCGTGTCGCCGCAGCCCCGGCGACCACCGGCAGCATGGGAATGCCCGCGGCGGCGTAGTCACCCGCGCGGTAGAGCGCCAGCGACCAGAAATGCGGCGGCGTCCAGAAGAAGATGATGGCAAACAGCGCGATCGAGGAAAGCGAGACCTCTCCGGTCGCCGCGGCCCAGCCGATCATCGGAGGAAAGGCGCCGGCGGCGCCGCCGATGACGATGTTCTGGGGCGTGCGGCGCTTGAGCCAGACTGTATAGACGAAGACGTAGAAACAGATCGCCAGAGCCAGCAGCGCGGCCGCCACCCAGTTGACCGCAAGGCCCATCAGCACGACCGAAAAGACGCTGAGGGCGACGCCGAATTCGAGCGCCGTGCGCGGTGCGATCACGCCTGAGGGAATCGGGCGATGGCGGGTGCGCGCCATGATCGCGTCGACATCGCGCTCGTACCACATGTTGATGCAGCCCGAGGCGCCCGCGCCGACTGCGATGCAGAGCACCGCGACCGCCGCCAGCACCGGGTGCAGCGTGCCCGGCGCGACGAACAGGCCGATCGCGCCGGTGAACACCACCAGCGACATGACGCGTGGCTTGAGCAACGCGAAGAAGTCGGCAGGCATCGCTTCGCGCGATGCCTGGCCGGCCTCTACCGTGATGCCACTGTCGAGCGCCATGACCTGTCTGCCCCTGTCGGCCTAGTGGCCGCCCTTGGAGGCGCCCATGTAGGGCGGATCCTCGAAGGTGTGGAACGGCGGCGGCGAGGACAGCGTCCACTCCAGCGTCGTCGCACCCGGACCCCAGGGGTTGTTGCCCACGCGGACCCGGCCGAACAGGAAGATGCGGGCCAGCACGTAGAAGAACACCAGCAGGCCGGCGGCCGTCACGTAGGAGCCGTAGGACGAAACCAGGTTCCAGCCCGCAAAGGCATCGGGATAGTCGGGAATGCGGCGCGGCATGCCGGCCATGCCCAGGAAATGCTGCGGGAAGAAGGTCAGGTTGACGCCGATCAGGGTCAGCCAGAAGTGCAGCTTGCCCGCCCACTCGGGGTAGGTGTAGCCCGACATCTTGCCGATCCAGTAGTAGAAGCCGCCGAACAGCGCGAAGACCGCACCCAGCGACAGCACGTAGTGGAAATGCGCGACCACGAAATAGGTGTCGTGCATGGCATGGTCGATGCCGGCATTGGCCAGCAGGACGCCCGTGACGCCGCCGACGGTGAACAGGAAGATGAAGCCCAGCGCCCAGAGCATGGGCGTCTTGAACTCGATCGAGCCGCCCCACATCGTGGCCAGCCACGAGAAGATCTTCACGCCCGTGGGCACCGCGATGACCATCGTGGCGACGATGAAGTAGGCCTTCGTGTCGACGCCCAGGCCGACCGTGTACATGTGATGGGCCCACACGATGAAGCCGATCGCACCGATCGAGACCATCGCATAGGCCATGCCGAGATAGCCGAAGATGGGCTTCATCGAGAAGGTCGAGATGATGTGGCTGACGATGCCGAAGGCCGGCAGGATCAGGATGTAGACCTCGGGGTGACCGAAGAACCAGAACAGATGCTGGTAGAGGATCGGATCACCGCCCAGCGCCGGATCGAAGAAGCCGGTGCCGAAGTTGCGGTCGGTCAGCAGCATGGTGATGGCGCCGGCCAGGACGGGCAGCGACAGCAGCAACAGGAAGGCGGTGACCAGCACGGCCCAGGCAAACAGCGGCATGCGGTGCAGAGTCATGCCCGGTGCGCGCATGTTGAAGATGGTCGTGATGAAGTTGATGGCGCCAAGGATCGAGGAGGCACCGGCCAGATGGATCGACAGGATCAGGCAATCGACGGCCAGACCCGGACTGCCGTAGGTCGAGAGCGGCGCATAAAGCGTCCAGCCGCCGCCGGTGCCCTCGTCGATGAAGACCGAGAGCAGCAGCAGGATGCCCGACGGCACCAGCAGCCAGAAGCTGATGTTGTTCATGCGCGGGAAGGCCATGTCGGGCGCGCCGATCATGAGCGGCACGAACCAGTTGCCGAAACCGCCGATGAACGCCGGCATGATCATGAAGAAGATCATGATGAGGCCGTGGCTGGTGATCAGCACGTTGTAGAGCTGATGGTCGCCGCCCAGGATGCCGTCGCCGGGATGGGCAAGTTCGATGCGGATCAGCATCGACATGACAAACCCGATGATCCCGAAGATGAACGCGTAGATCAGGTACATCGTCCCGATGTCCTTGTGGTTCGTCGAATAGACGTACCGCAGGATGCCCTTGGGAGTGTGGTGATCGTGATGATCGTGGGCAGTGGTATCGTGGGCGTGGCTCATGGCTGCGTTCCCTTCAGGGTGCCTGCTCTAATCTTGCTGGTTCAGTTCTGGGCGGCAGCGACATCGACCGTGGGCGTGATGCCCATGGCGGCCTGCTGCTGGCCGACCCAGGTATCGAATTCCTCGGCCGAGACTGCGCGGATCGTGATCGGCATGTAGCCGTGCAGCGTGCCGCACAGCTCCGAGCACTGGCCGTAGTACATGCCGGGCTCCTCGAGCTCGAGCCAGAGTTCGTTCAGCCGTCCGGGCACCGCGTCGGTCTTGACGCCGGCCACGGGCATCGCCCAGGAGTGGATGACGTCCTCGGAGGTGACCTGGACACGCACGATCTTGCCGACCGGCAGGACGATCTCGTTGTCGGTCACCAGAAGGCGGGGTTCGGCGGTGTCATCGAGCATGGCGTCGAAGCTGATGCCGCCCTGATCGGGGTACTCATAGGACCAGTACCACTGGTGGCCGGTCGCCTTCAGCGTCAGGTCGGCCTCCGGGATGGTCGCTTCGTAGTAGAGCAGGCGCAGCGAGGGAATCGCGATGCCGATCAGGATCAGGATCGGCAGGCCGGTCCAGATCACCTCGAGCAGGGTGTTGTGGGTGGTCCGCGCCGGGGTCGGGTTTGCACCCTTTCGGAAGCGGAACGCGATGTAGCCCATCAGCGCGGCGACGAACGCCGAGATGATCAGCATCATCGGCAGCAGCACGTAGTCATAGAAGCTGTGGATGTCATCTGCGACCGGCGTCGCCGCCGGCTGGAAGCCCCACTGCCAATCGACGGGGCCGCCGTCGGCGAAGGCAGCACCGACGCCGACGCTCAACACGGCTGCTGCTGCCAGAATACCCAGGAGCGATCTCTTCACCACGACTCTCCTTAATCAACGTTCTGGACCTGTGCGCACAGGAAACAATCCTGCCGGATTGCCCCGGCATGAAACAGGCCCGGACGACCGCCATGATCGACCCGACCGATTTCCACGTCCACCACGGGATGGCCAATTGCGCCGGAACATACACGAGGCCTTGCGCGTTTCACAAGCCCGTGACGCACCCCCCAAATGGCTCTTTCTGCGGCTGCTTCTGCGAAGCAATTGCAGGGCTCTTGTTGGTTAGCCGCCCTTGGCGTGCCATATGAAGGGAACACCTCCCCGGAGATTGCAACATGACCGGCGAACCTTCGCCCGACGAGCTGTTTTTCAACCGTTCCGGCATCGATGAGCGCCGCGCCGCCGACATGGTCGGCGATGCCCTGCGCGGCGCCGACGACGGCGAACTTTTCATGGAATACCGCCAGGGCGAGATGCTGGCCTTCGACGACGGCCGCCTGAAGTCGGCCAGTTACGATGTCACCCAGGGAATCGGCCTGCGCCGGATCGTCGGCGAGGCGACCGCCTATGCCCATGCCAGCGAACTCAGCGAGGCCGCGATTGCGCGGGCCGTGGCGACGGTCAAGGCGGTCGACGGCCGTGCCGCGACCATTGCCCACGCCCCGCCCGCGACCAACCGCCACCTCTACGCCGACGCCAATCCGGTCGAGGCGATGTCGTTCGAGGCCAAGGTCAAGCTGCTGCAGGACATCGACGCCTATGCCCGTGCCGCCGATCCGCGCGTGCGCCAGGTCATGGCCTCGATCGCGGCGACCTGGCAGGTCGTGGCCATCATGCGCGCCGACGGCCGCAAGGCGACCGACATCCGCCCGCTGGTGCGCGTCAACGTCTCGGTTGTCGCCGGTGACGACGAACGCCAGGAATCGGGCAGCCACGGCATGGGCGGGCGCACGCTGTATGAGGATTTCGTCACCACCGAACGCTGGCAGGGCGCTGTCGACGAGGCCCTGCGCCAGGCCCTGGTCAATCTGGATGCCGTGGGCGCGCCGGCAGGCGAGATGCAGGTCGTGCTCGGCCCGGGCTGGCCCGGCATCCTGCTGCATGAAGCCATCGGCCACGGCCTGGAAGGCGATTTCAACCGCAAGAAGACCTCGGCCTTCTCCGGCCTGATTGGCGAGCGTATCGCCGCGCCCGGTGTCACCGTGGTCGACGACGGCACGATTTCGGACCGCCGCGGCTCGCTCACCATCGACGACGAGGGCACCCCGACCAGCCGCACCGTGCTGATCGAGGACGGCATCCTGAAGGGTTACATGCACGATCGCATGAACGCCCGCCTGATGGGCCATGCGCCCACCGGCAACGGCCGCCGCCAGGCCTTCGACTACCAGCCGATGCCGCGCATGACCAACACGGTCATGGAATCGGGCACCGAAGACCCGGCCGGCATCATCGCCTCGGTCAAGAAGGGCCTCTATGCCGTCAACTTCGGCGGCGGCCAGGTCGACATCACCAACGGCAAGTTCGTCTTCTCGGCCTCGGAGGCCTACCTGATCGAGGACGGCAAGGTGACCCGCCCGGTCAAGGGCGCCACCCTGATCGGCAACGGCCCGGACGTTCTGACCAAGGTGAAGGCGATTGGCAACGACATGGGCATGGACCCGGGCATCGGCACCTGCGGCAAGGGCGGCCAGGGCGTCCCCGTGGGCGTCGGCCAGCCGACCCTGCTGATCGACCAGCTCACCGTTGGCGGCACCGAAGCCGCGTAAGGGCAGAGGCGCCCATCACTTCTGTCATTGCCGGGCTTGTCCCGGCAATCCATACGCACGGACGGCGCGTCAACGCACCGCCTGTGCGTAGGGGTCCCCGGAACAAGTCCGGGGACGACAGAAGAAGGGCGACTCCGCGCCTAGACCTTGGCGGCGTAGACGTCGATCTCGATGACCATGTCGGGATCGGCAAGGCCCGCGACATAGATCAGAGTCGCGCCGGGCTTTTCGCCATTCAGGATGCGACCACGGCATTCGCGGCTGTGGAGCAGGTGTTCGGCCGCATTGGGCGTCATGTAGATCGTGAGCTTCACCAGATCTTCAGGCCCCATGTCGGCGCCCGCGAGGGTGGCCGCGACATTCTTCCAGGCCTGTTCGATCTGGCCCTTGGGCTCCTTGATCAGCTTGCCGTCGGCACCGATGCCGACCTGGCCGGCGGTGACCAGCCAGCGTGCCCCGGCGGGCACCTCGTTGTTCTGCATGTAGGCGGCAACCGGCTCGTAGAGACCCTTGGGGTTGTAGCGCTTGATGGCCATGACGTTTCCTCTGTGCGTAGGGGTGTTCAGATCTTGCGGGCGGCGACGCCCTGGACCTCGATGATCATCTTCGGATCGACCAGCGCGGCGACGTAAACCATGGTCGAGCCGGGCGCGACATCGCCGAAGGCGGCCTCGCGTGCGCGCCGGTAGGCGCCCAGATTTTCGGACCCGACGACAAAAGCCGTGAGGGAAACGATGTCGGCCGGGCCCATGCCTGCGCCGGCCATCACGGCCAGCACGTTGGTAAAGGCATTCCGGCACTGCTCGAAGGCATCATCGGGCAGGCTGCCGTCCGAGCCGACCCCGACCTGACCCGAGACATGGAGCTGTTCCATGCCCGCGGGCACGACCACGCCCAGGCTGTAGTTGGAAAACGGCGCGGGTACGCCTTCGGGGTTGAAACGGCGGATCATGGCGCGGCGTCCTTCTGCTGTGGAGCCGCCGGCGCGGCGCCCAGGAACTGCAGGTTCTCGTCGCGCACTTTGGCGCTCTCGTCGTCGTAGAGGAAGGGCAGGAAGCAGTAACGCCGCCCACGCGTCATCGAGGTGCATTCGTGCAGCAGCGAACAGCCAAAGACCACCGCACCGCCCGAAGGCGCGCGATAGACCCTGCTGCCGAACTCGGGGAAGCGCAGGTCGCCGCCCTCGTAATCCTCGGCGTTGAGGTTGATCGAGACGGCGAACTTGCGGTGCATGGTGCCGCTGGTGCGGTTGTCGCGGTGGGGCCGGAAATGGCCGCCCGGGTCGGTGTCGTAGCAGGCCACCAGGTAACGCTCGATCTGGGTCGGGCGGAACATGAAGGCCTTCTCGATCTGCGGGAACAGGCGCTCGCGCAGCGCGGCCTCGCATTCGCGCCGGATGCCGGCGTCAGCGATGACATGGTCGCTGCGCCGCTTGTGCTTGTGGTCGTTGACCGCAACGGTGCGCCCGTCGATCTCGCGCATGAAACCCGATTCCTGGCCACCGTTGCTGTCGTAGAGTTCGATCAGCTTCTTGCAGAAGGCCCGGTCGAAGATGCGCGGCGCAATCAGCACCGGGGCATGAAGCGGGACCGCGGCATGGTCATCGGGCCGCGGCAGACGCTCGATCAGGGCCTTGAAGGCCCGTTCATGGGCTTCCGGGTCGCCATCGAAGGGTAGCACCGCCAGCACCCGCAGGCCGGGATCGATGACATAGGTCAGGCGGCGGAACCCCTCCGCGCTCTGCGCCCCGTACTGCTTGGAGAGCGCGCCGTCGTCATCCCAGAAATAGCGGATGCCGGGCAGGCGCGGCTGCAGGCTGGCCTCGTCGGCCGGATCGGTCGAAACGCCGAACATGCAGATGCCGGAGTCGTCGTAACGCGCCTGCAGCGCCAGCAACTGATCGAGGTGGCGCCTGCCCGTCGCATCCTGGGCCGAGCCGAATAATCCCAGGACAATGAAGCGGCCGCCCAGGGTGTCGAAGTGGAAGGACGGGTTGGCAGTCGAACGCGCCGCGAAATAGGGCGCGGGCTGGCCCGGCCGCAGGCCGAAACCGGGCGGCTGGCGGACCGTGGTGCGGGGGCGTGGCGCGGTCTGGATCTCGTTCATGGCTGCCGGTCGAAAAGGTCGCGCGACGATAACGCCAACCGTCCCGCCAGGCGATAACCTTTCGAAAACCTTACAACGTGGTCGGGCGCTGATCGACCAGTACCAGACGGGGCACGAAGGTACCCGGCGCGAGCAGCGCACCGGGCGCCACCACCGCATTGGCGCCAATGCGGCAGCCGTCGCCAAGAAACGCCCCGAACTTGTCGACGCCGGTGTCGATCTCTGCCCCATCATGGGCGATGACGATGCGCTTGGCGGTCAGTTCGTTGCGGTAGTTGGCAACCACGCTGCCCGCCTCGAGATTGACGTCGGAACCCAGCACGGAATCGCCCACGAAGTTGAGGTGGGCAAGCTTGGCGCCAGCAAAGACAAAGGCGGTCTTGAGTTCGGCGCCCGGGCCGATGATCACGCCCTCGTCGAGCCAGACGCCACCGCGCAGATAGGCGCCCGCCGCGACCAGGCAACCAGGCCCGATAACGGCCGGTCCCTTGACTACCGCACCGGCCTCGATCGTCGCGCTGCGATGGCGCGCGACCGGCCCGTCGACGGCATAGCCGTCATCAAGTCTGGCGATCAGACGGGAGACGACGGCGAATGCCTGTGCCGTGAGTTCCCAGGGCGCCAGGCCGGCATGATCCGACAGCGGCGAAGCGGCCATACGCGCGATCCAGTCGCCAAGGGCCGGAAGCGCCATGGCCGGTTCTAGAACGCGTACTCGGAATAGACCGGCGTGATATCGCCCTTCCAGGCGTTTTCGTAGCGGTCGAGCAGGTCCTCGGCCGGGGTGCGGCCCGAGATCGCGATTTCCATCAGGGAATCGAGGAAATGGACCTCGTCCAGGCTGCCGTCGTATTCGCGGCGCAGGCGCAGGCCTTCGGCCGAGATTTCCAGCATCCGCCGGGCGACCGACTGGATCGTGCCGCCGCGGAAGGGCGCCTTCAGGCCCATGGCCGGGACATCGGCCTTCATCTTCACCTGCTCTTCCCAGGTCCAGTCCTTGACCAGGTCCCAGGCGGCATCAAGCGCGCTCTGGGTGTAGAACAGGCCGGTCCACAGGGCAGGCAGGGCGCAGATCCGGCGCCAACCGGCACCGTCGGCGCCGCGCACCTCCATGTAACGCTTGATGCGGACATCCGGGAACAGCGTGGTGAGGTGATCCTCCCAGTCCGAGACCGTGGGAAGCTCGCCCGGGGCTGCCGCCAGCTTGCCGTTGAGGAAATCGCGGAAGGACTGGCCGCTGGCATCGACGTACTTGCCGTCGCGCATGACGAAATACATCGGCACGTCGAGTGCGTAGTCGACGTAACGCTCGAAACCGAAACCATCCTCCAGAACGAAGGGCAGCAGGCCCGAGCGGTTGTTGTCGACATCGGTCCAGACATGGGCGCGGTAGGAGAGGTAGCCCGAGGGTTTGCTCTCCACGAAGGGCGAATTGGCAAACAGGGCGGTCGTGACCGACTGCAGCGCCTGGGCGACACGGAACTTCTGCACCATGTCGGCTTCCGAGCCGAAATCCAGGTTCGCCTGGATGGTGCAGGTGCGGATCATCATGTCGATGCCCATGGTGCCGACCTTGGGCATGTAGTTGCGCATGATCTTGTAGCGCCCCTTGGGCATCCAGGGCACATCCTCGCGCGTTTCGCGCGGGCGGAAACCCAATCCTAAGAAGGTGATGCCCAGTTCCTCGGCGATCTCCTTGCACTGGTCGAGATGCGCGTTGGTCTCGCGGCAGGTCTCGTGCAGCGTCTTGAGCGGTGCGCCCGAGAGTTCGACCTGGCCGCCCGGCTCGAGCGAGACGTGCTGGCCATCCTTCTTCAGGCCGATGACGTGTTCACCCTCATAGATCGGCTCCCAGTCGAAGCGCTGCAGCTCGGTCAGGATGGCCCGGATGCCGCTGGGCTCTTCATAGGTCAGCGGCCGGAAGCCATCCTTGTGATAGGCGAACTTCTCGTGTTCGGTGCCGATCAGCCACTGGCTCTTGGGCTTGCAGCCCGATTCCAGGCGCTCGATGAGCTGGGCCTTGTCGGTGATGGGAGTCGCGTTGAGTTCGGCAGGAATGGACACGGCCGGCTATGCCCCCGATGGCTTGTCGATGTCAGATCGTCAGGCGGGCAAAGCCCGGTGCGCGGCGCCGCTAAGCCTATCCCCAGTGCGCAGCGCCTGCCAAGACGACAAGGCTGCAATCGCGGCCGTCTCGACGCGCAGAATATGAGGCCCCAGGCTCACGGGGGCAACCCGGGGATCGCTCACAAGCGCGTCACGTTCGGCCGGGCTGAAACCACCCTCGGGGCCGACCAGAAATGCCACGGCCCCGGCCGCCCCTTCCAGGACCTGCAGCAGGGGCGCGCCGCCGGCCTCATCGCAGAACAGGAGCAGGCGGTCGGCGGGCCAGGTTTCCAGGGTCGCGGCCAGGGATTCCTGGGCCAGACATTCGGGCACATCCAGGCGCCCGCACTGCTCGGAGGCCTCGATCGCCCAGTCGTTCAGCTTGTCGCGCCGCGTTTCGGGCGGTTCGGTGTGCTCCGTCGTGACCGGCATCAGGCGGGCGACCCCCAGTTCGGTCGCTTTTTCCACCAGAAAACGCACTCGGTCCTTCTTGGGCGGGGCAAACAGCAGCCAGGCCTCGCCGCCCGTACTCTGGGGCCGCAGCAGTTCGTTGCAGCGCGCACCCTCGACCGTCAGTTCGGCCAGCCATTCACCGTCACGGCCGTTGAACAGGCGCAGCGCCGAGCCTTGCTTCAGCCGCATGACCCGTGAGAGATAGTGATTCTGGTCGCCCGACAGCGCCGCCGCGCCATCCTGGGCAAGCGGTGCCGTCACGAAAAGGCGCGGAACCGGGCGGCCGTCGCGGCGCATGATTTCTCCTGGACGTCAGATGAACGGTTCGAGCCTAACATGACCCAGCCCGCCACCAACACGCCGCAAGCCCCCGGCTGGGTCGACCGGCTGGCGCCCCTGCCCCTGCGGCCCTGGCTGCATCTGGCGCGCGCCGACAAACCGGCGGGTTTCTGGCTGCTGATGTGGCCTTGCTGGTGGTCGACGGCGCTCGCCTCGCAGGGCTGGCCCGATCCGCTGCTGCTGTTTTTCTTCCTGATCGGCGCCATCGTCATGCGCTCGGCCGGCTGCACGATCAACGACATCATGGACCGCGATTTCGACGCCCGGGTCGAACGCACGAAAAACCGGCCGCTGGCCAGCGGCGCCATTTCGCTGACCGGCGCCTTTGTCTTTCTGGCCCTGCTGCTGCTGATCGGCCTCGGCGTGCTGGTCCAGCTCGACCGCGCCGCGGTGCTGGTCGGCGCGGCCTCGCTCGGTCTGGTCGCGATCTACCCCTTCATGAAGCGCATCACCTACTGGCCCCAGCTCTTCCTGGGTTTTGCCTTCAACTGGGGCGCGCTGGTCGGCTGGGCCGCCGTCACCGGCGAGATCGGCCTGCCCGCCCTGCTGCTTTACGCCGGCGGCATTGCCT
>Ga0105053_10004748_pt1 | contig 19769 bp, 22 predicted proteins | sample BON01_FD_78093 | JGI IMG/M metagenome (GOLD analysis project Ga0105053, IMG submission 78093) | Freshwater microbial communities from Lake Bonney liftoff mats and glacier meltwater in Antarctica - BON-01 | ecosystem: Environmental > Aquatic > Freshwater > Ice > Glacier meltwater | place: Lake...
AAAATTATGCCGCATAATGAAACGGCGGTCCACCGCGCCATTATTCTTGGAACACTCGCCTATATTTTGCTTACCGCGATACCCTTTGTGCCGGGGGCAGAAATTGGCATGGCCATGCTAACTTTGCTTGGGCCAGCTATTGCGCCAATGGTTTACCTGGCCACCATTCTAAGCCTAACGCTGGCCTTTAGCATTGGCCGATTGATCCCACCCGAGGTCTCGGCGCGGGCGCTCCACCGGGTTGGGCTACGCAAGGCCGGCGCCCTGATTGCTGATATTGCCACCCGCCCAGCAGACGAGCGGCTAGATGCATTGGTGTCGCAGGTTGATAGGGGGGGCGTTAAACTGGCCACACGCTTTCGCTACCCGCTGCTTGCACTGCTCATAAACATGCCGGGCAATGTTATTATCGGCGGGGGCGGGGGCATTGCTATGGTCGCCGGGCTCAGCCGGGTTTTTGCCCCCTTACCCTTTTTAGCCACCATCACCATCGCCGTGCTCCCCGTACCCCTGGCGATCATCCTGATGGCCCCTTAAATATGCTGGTCTAGCAAAATAGTGTTGCCATCCGGGTCTTGCACCATGCAATTGGCCGGGCCGGTCGTGGCGGCATCCGCCTCAGCCATCAAGCTCGCCCCCGCCGCTTTTAGCTTTGCTTGAATCTCGCGCACGTCAACAAACCCCGCAACCGATTGCGCGTTCTGGTCCCAGCCGGGGTTGAATGTCATAATATTATCTTCAAACATCCCCTGAAACAGCCCGATTTTTGTGCTGCCATTGGCCATAACCAGCCAGCCCTGCGCCTGATCGCCGTGAAATTCCTGAAACCCTAAAACCTCTTAAAACGCTTTGGATTTCGCAATATCTTTCACCGCTAAACTTACCGAAAATGCACCCAGTTCCATAACAAACTCCCTTATAAATAAGCGTGCACTATGCCACGCTCAGCGCGCAAAATGAAGATAATTACCAAAACGTGAATGTTACGGCAGCGCCTCCAGCCGTTGCGCCAGCAATGCCTGCAATTCCCACATCATCGGGTCATGCAACTTTGCCGCCTCCAACTGCTCAACGGTGTTCAGCACATAATCCGGCATATTGCCGAACATGCCCACAGCATGGGTGATTTGCGTGGCGATCTCGTCCAAACTCAGCTCACCAACATAGCCAAACCCTTCCTCGGGGGCCACAAAGGCCAGCACGCTTATCGGGCCACCCTCGGTTTGCGCCTTTCGCCAAACCGGCGGAATTGGCGGCTCACGCGTGAACAGCAGCAAAAGTATGGAATCCAAATCCTCATTCGGCAACCGCAGCGCCACGCCATCGCATTGCCCGCCCTGCTCAAGGCTCAGCATAAGGCCTGGGTTGTCAGGATTGCCGCGATAACGCGTATCCGGACCAAGGCAAAACGACCGTTGCCAACCCTTCATCCGCGCATTGCGCCGTTCGGCCACCGGTACGCCGGGGTTCCAAATGAGCGATCCAAACGCAAATACCCATACATCACCGGCCGGGCGCGCGGCCAGCGCAGCCGCCATCCGTTCGGCAATGGCCTCGTCGGTTTGCAAATGGGCAATGTCTGCAATTGGGCCGGGGTCAGTTATTGTGGCGGGTAGCTTGGACACAAGCTCACGGGTTAGCTTTAATTGGCGCGACATCGACAAACCTTTCACAATTTGCGAAAGCCTAGCCGCAAGCAAGCGCAGTCATCAACACCTATAACCGGATCACTGCAATCTGGCGGCCATAATCCGGCTCACCACGTTGGGTGGCACGGCGATAGGAATAAAACCGTGTCTCATCAGAATGCGTGCAATGCCCAGTCCATTCCGCCTGCACACCGGCATCGCGCAATTGGCCCAGCAAAAAGCCCGGCAAATCAAACATCATCCGGTCGCCTTGGCCTTGGGCAAAATAGCGTGCATGCTCGACATCCTCCGCCAAAAAGGTCTCCATGTATTCCGGCCCAACCTCATAGGCGCGCTGGCTGATTGTCGGGCCGATGGCTACGCGAATATCAGCGCGCCGCGCCCCCAAATCCTCCATCGCGGCGATGGTGGTCAGCACCACGCCATCCAGCGCCCCGCGCCAGCCTGCATGGGCCGCGCCCACCACCCCCGCCACCCGGTCGGCAAATAATAGCGGCGCGCAATCGGCACTTAGCGCGGTAATCGCAATGCCCGGATGCGCTGTGACCAACGCATCGGCCTTGGGTTTATCCCCCGGCCAACCGGGGCGTGAGATGCGGATCACCTCGGTTGAATGGATCTGGTGCAGGCTCATCAAGGCTGCGGGGTCCACATCAAAATGTGTGGCCACCAGCGCACGGTTGGTGGTTGTTGCAGCCACCGCATCGGCCGAGCCAGTGCCGCAGTTCAACCCGGCATAAATGCCGCGTGACTGCCCGCCAAGCCGGGTCATAAACCCGTGGCGAACACCGCCTAGTAGGTCAGATTGCAGGGCTGAAATGCTCATGTTTATCAAATCCTACCGCTGTTTGCCCGGCTGGCATCAGCGCCAGCACCTTGAACAGGTTCCCCATTTCATCGGGGTGGGTCAAGCGGCGATGGGCCGCCGCCACATCGCTCGCGCCAGTTTTCGCCAGCGCCTGCGCGCGGTCGGTAATGCCCAACCGCTCCAAAAATCGCCCCTGTGTACTAAACGCACCGCCCAAACCTGCCGCCGCCGCCAAGGGCGCAAACTGCACATGCGCAGTAATATCCGCTTGGCCCGGCGCTTCAAACGGGCTTACAAATTCGTGGCTGCGCAGCGCTTGCAAGGTATCACCCGTGCCGCGCCAATCACCATAATCCACCATTAGCGCCGCGCCACCATGGGCGCTGATCCGCGCGCCAAGCGCTGCCGCAAACCCTTCCGCAGGGGCACAGGTCTCAACAACCACACCCGGCTGCGTGCCAAAGCGCGCATCCAACGCCCTATCCTCAAATTCTGGCCCAAGCCCCGGCACCAGCCCGGCCCCCACCAACACCTCCTGCCAGCCCGCCGCGCCCCGCTGAAATTGCCGTATTGGCAGCGCGTCAAAAAACTCATTCGCAACAAAAAACAAGGGCGCGTCGGGTAGGGCGGCAATGTCATCCACCCAGTTGACCGCCCCCAGCTTTTCCGCTTGCGTGGCGCGTAAGGCGGGCGAAGTTTCGATCAACCAAACCTCAGGCGCAAACCCCGGCACCTTCGCCGTGGCGCGCAGCATATCGGCCATCAGCGTGCCGCGCCCCGGCCCAACCTCGGCCAATACAAACCGCGCTGGCGCGCCTGCATCCATCCAAGCCTGTGCCAACCACAGGCCCAGCAACTCACCAAACATCTGGCTGATTTCGGGCGCAGTCGTAAAATCCCCGGCCGCGCCAATCGGGTCGCGCGTGGGGTAATAGCCCAATGTCGGATGCCCGAGCGCCAGCGCCATATACCGGTCAAGCCGCATCGGCCCGGAAGCGGCTATTTCCGCCGCAATCAGCGCATCCAGCCCGCTCATGCCACCTTGCGGCGGGTCAGCAGCAGCGCCACCCCAATCAGCAGCATCGGGGCAGAAAGGCTTTGCCCCATCGTCAGCCCATAATCACCAAATTGCAGCACATGGCCCACGGGGTTATCAGGGGTAATGAACTGGCTATCGGCTTCACGGAACTGCTCAACAATCGTGCGCGCAATCCCGTAGCCCACCAAAAACACACCCATAATCCGCCCCGGCGCGCGCAGCCATTTTGCGCCCCAAACCAAGGCAATCAGCACAACGCCCAGCGCCAAACCTTCTAGTCCAGCCTCATATAACTGGCTTGGATGCCGCGTGCAGAGCACCAGCCAATCTTCAGGGCAGGGCGGCGCATCGGGGAAGAACATCCCCCAATCGGCAGTCGTTGGCCGCCCCCAAAGCTCGCCATTTATGAAATTCGCAATCCGCCCCAAAAACAGCCCGAAAACCGATGAGGCCGCGATCATATCAGCGGTCGATAGGAAGTTGATTTTGTTGCGCCAGCAAAAAATCGCCGCGCCAAGCAGCACACCCAGCACGCCGCCATGAAACGCCATGCCGCCTTGCCAAACCTTTACAATATCAACCGGATTTTCGGCAAAATATGACCAGTTGTAAAAGAACACATAGCCAAGCCGCCCGCCGATGATGATGCCCAGCACCATCCATGTCATCAGGTCTTCAACCTGCCGTTTATCCATCGGCACCTTGGCCCAAAGGCGGGGGCGGTTCACCAGCATCACCGCATAACGCCAGGCCATAAATATCCCGACGATATAAGCCAGCGCATACCAACGAAGCGCAAAGGTCATCCCGCCTATGGCAAATGAGAAGATCTCAGGGTCAATGTCAGGGAATTGCAGCATATACAGCATCTCGGCCTCGCCTATGGTTTCGGGCTGACAGACCAATCTCGCCGCCTAAAGTCAAGTCCACCTTGGCAAAGCCCCGCCAATTGCCCATATAGGGTGAAAGCCGAAAGGAAACAGCATGCAGTCCAGCAACCGTATATTTGACGACCTATCCAAGATGATGTCCAACGCGATGGGCGTGGCCCAAGGGGCCAAAACCGAAGCCGAAACCGCCATGAAATCGCTCATGGATCGCTGGCTCGCCGACCGCAACTTCGTCTCTCGCGATGAATTCGACGCCGTGCGCGCCATGGCGCAAAAGGCACGCGAAGAAAATGAAGTGCTCAAGGCACGGATTGACGCGTTGGAGGGTGGGGCGAAAACAAAAGCCTAGTCTCGCATTGAAGCTGCGCGTTTTGAGTGGTGTAAATTCCTGAATAAGCCGGGGTCCATGGTGCGCAATAAATGCGCACCCTACGGTGCAGCCGTCTTGCCCCCCCAAACGCCAACGTAGGGTGTGCATTTATTGCGCACCAACCCGCATCACCAACACCATCTCCATCGCCAACCACTCACAACCACATCCCTCCGCATCAACCGGTGCAGTGCCACCCGCTGAAATGAGCGGCCCCACACGCACCGCGTGTGAAAGCCCCACCATCGCTTCCATTGGATTACCGCTAGAAATGAGTTCGCGATCAAGTTTCGTGGTGCCCACCAGTTAGGCGGCAAGCCTAACACAAGGCCCGCGCCGCACCGATAGGTGACCAATGCCATTACATTCCGGGTTAGACGCGTTGAGTGCGGGCGAAGGCGATGGACAAGATTTGGGCAGTTGGAGCCGCAATATCGCCGAAGTGCCAATACATGGAAAAACCGGCCACGATCATTCAGCCGGTGCCGCATTTGGCTGGTCTATCGCAAGCCTTAAGCGCCAGATCGGCTGTTAGCTGGCCTTTGAGGCCCCTTCAGCGACCGAGTCCTGAAAGCTTTTGGGATAGGATGTTTTTGTCGTTTGCCAAGCGGCGGAAAAACCGGGCTGGCGCAGACGCGAAAACATGCCGTTTTCATAAGCTTGCCAAACCTCATCATCAATCAAGCCCTGCTGATGTTGAACATAGGCACTATATGTCAGCGACATGACAACAGAAACAAGTTCGCGAAACTTAAACTGTTCCACAGCCAAAAATGCGCGACTCTCAGCGCAGCTTTCAGTAAACAGCTCTGCATTCTCAGCCAGTACCGAAAATACCTGCGCCTCAAGCGACATCAACGACTGAACGGTTGAACCTTAAATTACCTGCGCGTTGCGCCTAATTTCATAGACAAGAAACACCACGGATATCAGCCCGCCCGCCACGCCGATGATCGACGTTATCGCTGTGATCTGGCCCCAATCCATATATATCCACGAACCCAGTTTCGCCCAAAACCCAGTTTGGGCAAGTTAAGCAAGAGCGTGTAAGTTTCCCTCGGATCTGTCAATCCGGTATTCGACAGCCTTGCCGGGCTCGTTGGGCCCGGCCCTATAAACAACAGGGCCACCTACATTGGGCGGTCGATGACTAGTCGCAAACCACCACTTCCTAAACGGGTTCGATGCCGGAATGACAATTAAAAGCCGCTAGGGTTTCAACGCAGCCCGCAGGACCAGAACGCCACACCTGCCCCTAAAACTGGCCCATCATCGCCCGGCGTTTAGCCAATTTTGAGCTAAATTTGTTGGCGTCTTTGACCGTCGTGTCAAAAGCCTTTTTTGCGTCGGCCATGGCTCCGACCAAATCCTTGGTTTGCTTCAAATAATCGGTCTTAGCCTTTTTGTATTCTTTCAAAAAGCTAGTCAGTTTTTTATCCAAATCTTTTTTCAGTTTCACCGCTTCTGCGGTTTCACTGACATCAAGCGCCGTATTCAGAACGGCGGTAAACGCGCCAAACATCTTGGCATCCTTCTTGTTCAGAAGGTCACCAACATCAATCGCGGCGGACCCCGCATCATAGGTAGCCTTCAGCGCCGTCGGCGGCTTGGCCTTGTCAGTGGCGGCGTCAATGGCCAAGCCAACCACTTGGGGCGCAACCGCGATGCTAATGCGCGCCCCCAAACCAAGCGGGCCAGCCAATAGCGACCCCGCCGTAATTGCCGCATTGAACGACATCTTGGCCGCGCTACCAATGACCTTGTTTTTGGCTTTCGCCAAATCCTTAAGGATAGTCGCAAGCTCGGACTGTTTTTTCTTGAACGTCCCGCCATAGCCCACAACCTGCCCCAACACATTAACAAAGGCGGTTACCTGTATTCCTAGCTTTGCGTCAGCAACAGCCTTGAACACCACATTGGCTTGTTCCAGCAGGTCGAGCGTGTACATCAACTGCTCATAAGCTGATTGTATGTCGTCTAGCGTGTCAGATTTTTCATTTATGCATAGGTTAAGCTCATCGTTGAAATCGTCATATGATGTGTCAGTGTCTTTGAGCACCGACTTATATTGTGACAATGTCGAGCTATTGCAAAACCCAAGGGCCGAGTTTGAGAGCAAACGCTTGGCTTGGACAATTGCAGCATCCGCATCGTTATCAATCTCGCCAAAATACCTGACAACAATAGGGGCATTAACGAATTCCGCTACTTCCGCGGGTGTTGATTTGGCCATGTGCAATTCCCTAATAAATTGATCATAAAATGAGGTCGCCGGAAATGGCTTGTTCGAAGTGTTTTGAATAATACGTGGATTATGATTGCCGAGAGTTGCGTTTCAGGCAAGCATTATTAATTTGATGAGGTTGGGGGCCTAGGCTCAGGACACAAATAGTCTGCTCCTCACCGCCAAAATTTCTTTTTTTTTAGCCTATACGTTTGCAATACCGCCAAGCCAGGCGGCACGATGCTTGCTAGGCGCGACCACAGCACAAGCTGCATTCGGTTCAGCCAAGCCAAATACGAGGCCGAAATCCCAATTCCCGGCCTTAATCGCCCGCCCGCGTCATGCCGAAAAGGCGGTATCGGCTGCTAAACGTCGCTCACAATCGCGTCCATCTCCATCTCAATCAGCTATTCCGGGTTCACAAACCGGCTGACAGCCATAATCGTATCGACAGGCCGAATATCGCGAAAATATTCTTTCCGCACATCAATCGCCGCTTTCCAATCATCAATATTGGTTAATATCACCCGAGTCCGCACCACATCATGCAACCCCGATCTGGCCCGTTCCAGCGCGGCCTTCATAACCTCAATGCATTGGCGCGTTTGCGCCGCCACATCGCCCACGCCCACTGTTTTACCATCCGCATCAACCGGTGCAGTGCCGCCCACCGAAATGAACGGTCCCACGCGCACCGCGCGTGAAAATCCAACCACAGCCTCCATTGGGTTGCCGTTGGAAATGAGTTCTCGATCAAGCTTCATGTAACCCTCCTGCTAGGCAGCAAACCTAACACAAGGTGCGCTCACCCGCGCCATCCTTACAAGCACCGCGCCCCGTTCCATTCTGGCCGCCGACCAATCCGCCGATTTTCAGGCCCCGTGCTAACTTACTTCAACCCCCTACCACGGCTCTAGCCCCAGCAGTTTCTCCCCCAACGGGCTTAGCTTTGCGGTCGCGGCATTCTTCTTCTCCCAATCGCGCGGATCACCGGGGAAATCGGGGCGGTTGGGGTGGTCCAATTCGCGCCAAAGCCGCACGCGTTCTGCCCGCTCCGCCTCATTATCTTCATCCGAGGGGAACATCGAAATATACTGCGCCATGCGCACTTGGTTAGCCGAGAAATTGGGCCGCACCCCATGTGCAAGCAGTGAGTTGAAAATCATCAAATCGCCGGGGTTCAAATCAACGTTCTCGCGTTCCAACCCGGCCATATCGGGCAAAATCGGGTTGCGGTTATCGGGCTGGGTTTTTACCCAATCCTCAAAATGCTCAAACAAATACGGCACGCATTGAAACCCGCCCGTGTCCTTGTTTTGCGGCTTCAGGCTCAGCACGCCCTGCACACCAATTGGCAAGGGGCGCTGGGCGGTATCCACATCCCAATGGATAAACCCATCCGGGTTGCCCGATTTGTCTTTGCGCGGCGGGTTCAGGTTGGCGCGGTCAATGGCCACCCATAAATCCATCCGGTCCCAAATATCTACAAACGCATCGTAAACGCGTGGGCTCATCCGGTTATCCCACAGCAATTGGTGGTTATAAATCTCTATCATCCCGGCATTGTTCAGCTCAGCACGCACATGCGCGCGGCGCTGGGGCGCATACCAAGTGCTAGGTTCATCGGGGTCTTTCTCATCAAATTCCCATAACAATTCCGCCGTGCGCGCGGCCTGTTCAGCCGAAACCGCAGCCCGCACAATCACATAGCCTTTGGTGATCCAATGCTGCCAATCCGCTTCGCTAAGCACACGCAAGGGCAGGGTTTTCTGGATATCCTTTAGCTGCGTGGTCACCTTCAAGCTCACAGGATGGCTTATGTCTTTGGCGGTTGGATGTGTTTGCATGGTTATCCCTATAGCGCCCAATCGGCGCAGTTTACGCGTTGGCTTAATTAATTTTGAACCGCCGATGGGCTTTGGTCAAATATATTCGCTATCTTACGCGCCAATTGCGGTGCGCAATAAATGCGCACCCTACCAATACCTTTGCACCATAACCCGTAGGGTGCGCATTCATTGCGCACCATCAACCACCCTATCACTTGCAAAACTCCCACACATCATATAACCAGTTAGTTATGGAAGCAGCGACCCATCTACCTCAACCCAATCTCGACGCCATTTTTTCCGCCTTGGCAGATCCGACTCGTCGGGCCATCCTTGCGCGGCTTGCGCAGGGCGAGGCGTCGGTGAACGAACTTGCTGCCCCATTCGCCATCAGCCAACCCGCCGTGTCCAAGCATCTCAAGGTGCTTGAACGCGCCGGGCTTATTGCGCGTGGTATTGACGAACAGCGCCGGCCGGCGCGCCTGCAAGCCAAGGTGATGGCCAATGCCGCCGCTTGGCTTGATGATTTCCGTACCTTCTGGAGCGCTAGTTTTGATGAACTGGACCACGTGCTTGAAGGGCTAAAAGCCGAACAGAAGGATCAACAGAATGACTGACCTACCGATTTATTCCATTACCCGCGTCTTCAACGCGCCGCGCGCGCTCGTCTGGCGCGTCTGGAGCGAGCCTGACTTGTTATCGCGCTGGTATGGCCCCGGTGTAGACACAATCATCCACGAATTTGACCTGCGCGCCGGCGGTGTGTGGCGCAACGAAATGGGGCGAAAAATCTGACCGCTCCAAGACGAGCTTTCAAGAAGTGATCACGGGCGAAAAAATCATCTGGCACCACGCCTCAACTGATGCCGATTGGAACGTCGCCCCAGCCAAATGATGCCCGACTGGCCGCAAGTCTTGCTAACTGAGGTGACCTTGCCCGAGGCTGACGGCCAAACCAGCGTCACCCTCACCCTCACCCAAACCCCGATGGGCGCATCAGACGCCGAAATCGCCTGCTTTTCCAAAATGATGGGCGGCATGGATAATGGCTGGGGTTCTGGCTACAAAATCATCGACCAGATTTTGGCCGAGCTATAAGCCACCACATAAAATAAGCGACCCCGGTCTGATTCCGGGGCCTCTCGATATAGGCCCGCAAATTTTAAACTTTGTAGGCCCAATTCGCCCTCATCCCATAAAAAGCTTTACACAGCCCGGTTTTGCGCCCACCATATATCGTATGTAGTCGGGCGCAGACCCCGACAGATAGTGACCCCCTCAGCCCCTAGTGGCGCAAGCCATGTGCGGGCCAATTACGGAGGCCGGTATGGGCAATCTTGATCGCCTGATGAGCAGCGATGACCTTCACCCCATCGACATTGTCGAAACCCTCGCAACCCATCATGAGTGGGATTTTGACCGCGTTGGCGATGATCAGATTGCCATGGCGATTGAAGGGGCTTGGCGCACCTATTCCTTATCACTCGCATGGTCGCCCTATGATGAAACGCTGCGCATCATCTGCACATTTAATATGGACCCGCCTGAAGCCCGCATGCCGGCGCTCTATCACGCTATGACGCTGGCGAATGATGAAAGCTGGCACGGCGCTTTCACCATTTGGCAAAGCCAAAAGATGATGGTGTTTCGCTATGGGCTCAACCTTGCAGGCGGGGCCAGTGCCTCGGCCCAGCACATTGATGATATGGTCGGCGCAGCGGTCATCGCCTGTGAACGTTATTACCCCGCCTTCCAACTGGTCTGCTGGGGCGATGAAGACCCAATCCGCGCCATGGATATCGCCATGGATGAGGCTTACGGCACCGCCTGAACCCTTTCGCACCCGCGCGCGCCCTGCTAGCGTGGTCGCCAAATAGGGGGCCTCATGCTGGACATCATCAATCAAAACGGAATGCTATTGCTTGGCTGTGGCAAAATGGGCAGCGCCATGCTGGCAGGCTGGCTGCGCCAAGGTGTGCAACCCAGCGCCGTTTGGGTGAATGACCCGCAGCCGTCAGATTTCGTTACCAACCTCGCAAGCCAGGGCCTGCACCTGAATGCTACATTGCCCGCGGCCCCGGCCCTTTGCGTTATTGCCGTCAAGCCGCAAATGATGGGCGCCGCATTGCCTGCCATCGCGGCACTTGGTGCGGGCCAAACACTGTTTGTGTCTATCGCCGCTGGCACCACCTTGGCCGCCTTACAAACCGCACTTGGCGCATCGGCCCGCATCATCCGCGCCATGCCCAACACACCTGCCGCCATATCCAAAGGCATCACCGCCATCATCGGCAATGCCCATGCAACTGACGCCGATCTTGCCTTGGCCGAATCCGCGCTCGCCGCCGTCGGCCAAGTTGTGCGCCTTGATAGCGAATCACAAATGGATGCGGTCACAGCCCTGTCTGGCTCTGGCCCTGCCTATGTTTTCCACCTCATTGAAACCATGGCCGCTGCCGGTGAAGCACAGGGCCTACCCGCCGCGCTCGCCCTGCATTTAGCCCGTGCCACCGTGGCCGGTGCTGGGGCCTTGGCCGAAGCCGCACCCGAAACACCCGGTGAATTGCGCGTTAATGTCACCAGCCCCGGCGGCACAACTGCGGCTGCATTGGCCGTGCTGATGGACCCGAATTCAGGCTTCCCACCGTTGTTAAACAAGGCCATCGCCGCCGCCACTGCACGCGGTAAAGCCCTTGGGCAACCCTGAAATGTTGCGCCGCAACATTGAGGAATGCTGCGCCCAAATGACAAAAATGGTGCACTGCAACATAGCGCTTGACATATGCTGCGCCGCACCATATATTCTCCTCATACCGCAAAAGGAGTGGACCAATGTTTGACCCAAAAGACTTCATGTTCTCACCAGAGAAACTTGCCGAATTCATGTCCGGCGCCACCAAAGGCTTTGACACTAAATCCTTTGGCTTTGACCCGAAAGCCTTTGGCTTTGGCGGCAATGATATGATGGCTGCACAGCAGAAAAATATGGACGCACTGACCGCGGCCAACAAAGCTGCCGCCGCTGCCTACCAAGATCTGTTCACCAAACAGGTTAAAGTGTTTCAAGACACAATGAGCGAAGCACAGAAATCTGTCGCTGGTTTTGACGCCTCCAAAATGGATGCCGACTCAACCAAAGCCCGCACCGAACTGGCCAATAAAGCCTTTGAAAAAGCCATGGCGAATATGTCTGCAATGGCCGACGGCGCGCGCGTTGCCAATACCGAAGCCTATGAAATCGTCGCCAAGCGCGTAGCTGAATCGATGAAAGAACTTCAGGACGTTTCCAAGAAGTTTTCTGCCTAAGCGATCCTCCCTCGCTGGATTAGCCGCTTGCCTTTTGGGGCAGGCGGCTTTTTAGTGCGCGCAGGGTAAACGCGGGCGAACATGCTGGATTTTGATACATTTCTAAAGGTTGATATTCGTGTCGGCACCATTGTGCAGGCCGAACCCTTTCCCCAAGCCCGCAAACCTGCCATTAAGCTTTGGGTTGATTTTGGGGCCGAGATTGGCATCCGCAAAACGTCGGCCCAAATTACCGCGCATTACACGCCGCAAACCCTTATCGGGCGGCAGGTGATGGGCGTTGTTAATTTTCCGCCGCGCCAAATCGGGCCGTTCATGTCCGAATTTCTGGTGCTTGGCGTGCCCGACCCGGCTGGTGGTATTGTCCTGCTCGCCCCTGATCAAACCGTGCCCGATGGCGGGCGCATGCATTAAAGGTAAACCATGGCCGCCCCCCGTATTATCGTTACCCGCAAACTGCCCGACGCGGTTGAAGCCCGGTTGAAACGTCATTTCACCGTCGCGCTTAACCCGTCCGATAAAGTATTCACCAAAACCAAAATGATCTCGGCGCTGCAAAATGCCGATGGCATGCTGGTCGCCGTCGGGGATCCGCTCGATGCCGAGGTGATGGCGGCAGGTGGTAAACGCAAAGCGCAAATTCTGGCCAATTTCGGCGTCGGCACCAACCATATAGATCTTGAGGCCGCCGCTACCGAAGGCCTGCTCATAACTAACACCCCCGATGTGCTCACCGATGCCACCGCCGACCTCGCACTCACCCTCATGCTTAACGTCACCCGGCGCACTTGGATGCATGAAAACCGGCTGCGTGCGGGTAAATGGGGTGGGTTTTCGCTGGTTGATGGGCTGGGCACCAGCCTACAGGGCAAAACATTGGGCATTATCGGCATGGGCCGCATCGGCACCGCCGTGGCCCTGCGCGCCTATTACGGCTTTGGCATGAAGGTCGCTTATTTCAACCGCTCGAAGGTCGAAGTTCAACGCATTCCCGGCGCGCAGCGCACGGATACGGTGGAAGACTTGATCGAAACCTCCGATGTCATCAGCCTCCATTGCCCGGGGGGTGAGGCGAATCGCGGTCTGTTTTCCGCCAACCGCATTGCGCTGATGAAACCATCCGCCTTTCTCATCAACACCGCACGCGGTGATGTGGTTGATGAAACCGCCCTTATTGCCGCACTTATGGCGGGCAAAATCGCGGGCGCTGGCCTTGATGTGTTTGCAAATGAACCCACAGTGCCCGAAGCCCTGCGCACCCTCGAAAATGTCTGCCTACTGCCGCATATCGGCAGCGCCACAATTGAAACCCGCACCGCCATGGGCATGAAAGCCGCCGCCAACCTCATCGCCCATTTCGCCGGTAAGGACCTGCCGAATAAGGTGGTGTGACGCCCACCACACAAACCACGCCGTCCCGGGCTTGCCCCGGGACCTCGGCTTTAGGGGTTGAGGTCCCGGGTCAAGCCCGGGACGGCATAATGCTATGGCCGCAACGCCCCACATCAAGCCCGCCACGCCATCGCGCCAAGCCTAACCCTTATCCCCCACAGCCTCACGCCAATGGCGCCGACATAGGCTGATATAGGTTTCATTGCCGCCGATTTGCACTTGGTCCCCGGCTGTGGCCACAGTGCCATCCTCGGCTTGGCGAATGACCATCGTGGCCTTGCGTCCGCAATGGCAAATGGTGCGCACCTCGCGCATATCATCGGCCAGCGCCAGCAGGGTGGCCGAACCGGGGAACAGATTGCCCAAAAAATCCACCCGCAGCCCGTAGCACATAACTGGCACATGCAAATCATCGACCGCGCGCGCCAATTGCCACACCTGATCGGGGCTTAGGAATTGCGCCTCGTCTATCAACACACAGGCAATGTCGCCTACGGCCATCCGCCCCTTCACCATCGCAAATAAATCGCTGCTGGCGTCAAACGTATCGGCAGGGCGGCCAATGCCAATCCGGCTGGCAATTTTCCCCTCACCGGCGCGCTTATCAAACCGCGCGGTAATTAGGTAGGTATCCATGCCATGTTCGGCATAGTTATGCGCGGCCTGCAACAGAATGGTCGACTTACCGGCATTCATTGTGGAATAGTTGAAATAGAGTTTGGCCATAGCGGGTTTTTGCCCAAGCCGTGGCAAGGTTCAAGGAAATTCTGAAAGGCTTGTTCAAATGTTCAAATCAATCTTGCTGGCCACCGCGCTGCTATGGCCTCTATCCGCTCAGGCCGAGCCAGCGCGCAACTTCGCTGAACTGTTCCATGCCAGTGGCATAGATGTGGCTTATGGCACCGTTGGCGATGCTATGGCCTCGGGCACCGCAGACCTTGGGCTTTCAATTGATCAAAGCGCTGCGTGGCGCAAAGCTGCCTTGGCCGCCTTTGACGGTGGCATCGTGGTGGACCAGTTGGTCGGCTATTTCCAATCAAATTACAGCTTTGACGATTTCACCGAAGCCGCCCTATTTTTTGATTCCCCCCTCGGCCGGGCAATGACACAGGTTGAAAATGCGGCCATCCTTCTGGATGATTTGGAGCGGGTTGACCAGGAGGGCGCGGTCATCCTGAACCAGTTGCTGGCCGAAAACCCCACCCGCATGTTGCAATATCGCCGGATGATTGAGGAGAGCGGCTATTTAGACGCCGCCCTTGCCAGCACCCTGTCCATCAACCTCGCCGCGCTAAACGGCATGCAAACCAGCGGCCTTTTGCCCTTTGAGATGAGCGAGGCTGACATGCTGGCCCTGCTAGATGAACAGCGCGATAGTATTTCCGCCGAGCTGACGCGCGCCATGTATATTCAGGTCGCCTTTACCTATAGCTCGATTACCGATGAAGACATGGTCGCCTATGTCGATTTTCTCACCGGTCCGGCGGGCCTTGGGTTTTATAATGCGATGGATGTTGCAGCCAGCGCTGTGCTTATAGGCCGCGCGCGGGCTTTTGGTGAAATGTTCGCCGAATTGCTGGGCCAAAGCAGCCTGTAGAACCGGGCATGAAGGCGGGTAATTTAGTGCTGAAAATATTCGCTCGCTGGCTGTATAACCGCCGCGCAGATTGTGGTGATATGGACTTCACGTTTGGTTAATACACCGCAACCCATTTAGCCAAACCTAAGCGCAAAAAATTGCAATCCACCGGCCCTCAGGGCAGGTATTAGCAAATCATTATACCCTGTCAGCGCGGCCCGTTTTGGCCAAAGCTACACCTGCACACAGCCGCCGGGTTACAATGTAACCGCAGCGGAAAAGGCAAAAAATAGGCGAATTTGGGGTGTTTTTACGAAAAATACCCCTGTTTTGCGGTTACAATGTAACCAAAGCGGCTAGGACGAGCGGTAAAAGATATTCCCGCCAAATGTGCCAACACGCGGCAAGCTTGAAAACCAGCTGCCGGGCCGCATGCTCTCGGCATGAAAGAATAGCGCCCCCGATGTGATGTCGACTTGCCGATCAGTTAACAATGCGCGGGCGGTTGTGCTGGCGCCGGCATAGGCGGCCGGGTTTGCAAAGACATCATTCGGAATCGCGTCGCAGCGATACGAAAACTGGCACTGGTCATCAACAACGGCGCAAACTGTGTTTGGAAAGCGCGGGTCAGCCACGCGGTTCAATATAACCTCACCCACAGCGCGACGGCCCTCATCTCCAGTGCCACGCGCCTCAAAATAAAGGGCTTCGGCCATACAGGCGACATCAATGCTGCTAAATCCATTGCGAGAAAGCGAAGCATCGGCTGAACTGATGGACGCGCAGCCCGAGACCGAAACGATCAGGGCGAGGATCAGGCCGATGCGGCCCGGAAGATTTCGAAGAAAAGACAAAACGTGCTCATACGCTGTTCATATTAACGCGACTCCTAACGCCGAAGTGGCCATCCGGGAAGCCGGATGATGGCTACATCGGCGGAAACTTGCCGGTTTCTAGGGCGCGTTTCTATCTAAGTATATGATATTAAACGGTTATCCTTGCAGCGTGCGCACTGTCATTTCGCCCTCAATCCGGGCCTTCATGGCAGATACGGCCGAGATTGCCGCAGCGGCGGTGGTGAAATACGGGATCCTGTCCATCAGGGCGACGGTACGAATTTCGCGGCTGTCGTTGATGGCTTGGCTGCCTTCAGTGGTGTTAAACACCAGCGCAATATCGTTGTTTTTGAGCATATCAACAATGTTCGGACGGCCCTCATAAACCTTGTTAACCAGCGTGCTTGGGGCGCCAATTTCTTGCAAAAACGCAGCTGTGCCGCGGGTGGCAACAAGGTCAAAACCCATGGCAACTAGGTCGCGCGCCGCGGCGGCCATGGCTTCGGTTTTATCGCTATCCTTGATCGAGATGAACACACGGCCTTCCAGCGGCAAATCCGTTCCAGCGCCCATTTGCGCCTTCAAGAACGCCAGCGCAAAGGTCCGATCCCAGCCCATCACCTCGCCGGTGGAGCGCATTTCAGGGCCAAGCAATGTGTCAACGCCGGGGAAGCGTGCGAATGGTAAAACCGCCTCTTTGACCGAGAACCAAGGTGTTTTCGGGTCGGCCAGTGTCAGCGAATCCATCAATGGCAGCGGCGTATCGGGGCCAACGCCTGCGGGGTAGTCGGCCCGCATCGGGAAGTTGCTGAGCGGTTCGCCGGCCATCAGCCGGGCGGCGATGGACGCAATCGCGCTATCGGTCGCCTTGGCCACAAACGGTACGGTACGGCTGGCACGGGGGTTCACCTCCAGCACATAAATATCACCATCTTTGATGGCGAATTGCACATTCATCAGCCCCACAACGTTCAACCCTAGGGCCATTTGCACGGTTTGTTTTTTTAGCTCGGCCACGGTTTCAGGCGACAGGGAATGTGGCGGTAGGCAACAGGCACTATCACCCGAATGCACGCCAGCTTCCTCAATATGTTCCATGATTCCAGCAATATGCACATTTTTGCCATCGCTGAGCGCGTCAACATCAACCTCTATCGCGCCCGACAAATAGCGATCGAGGAGCACCGGGCTTTTACCCGAAACCGTTACGGCGTTGGTGATGTAGCGCTTAAGCTGGTCCATATCGCGCACAATTTCCATGGCGCGGCCACCCAGCACATAAGACGGGCGAATGACCAGCGGAAAGCCAACACGTTTGGCAATTTCCAAGGCCTGCGCATCGGTACTGGCAATGCCGTTAACCGGCTGCTTTAACCCCAATTCGTTCAGCAGTTTTTGGAACCGCTCACGGTCTTCGGCAAGGTCAATCGCATCGGGCGTGGTGCCCAAAATCGGGATGCCAGCCTCGGCCAAAGCATTGGCCAATTTCAGCGGCGTTTGCCCACCAAATTGCACAATCACCCCATGCAGATGGCCGTTTTCCTGCTCAACCCGCAGAATTTCCAGCACGCATTCCAGCGTCAGGGGTTCAAAATAAAGCCGGTCTGATGTGTCATAATCTGTCGAAACCGTCTCGGGGTTGCAGTTGACCATGATGGTTTCATAGCCGACAGCCGACAGCGCATAGCAGGCGTGGCAGCAGCAATAATCAAACTCAATCCCTTGGCCAATCCGGTTGGGGCCGCCACCAAGAATGACAATTTTATTGCGGTCAGACGGGCGGGATTCGCATTCAACATCACCCATCGCCGTGGCTTCATAGGTGGAATACATATAGGGCGTTTGCGCTTCAAATTCGGCGGCGCAGGTATCAATCCGTTTAAACGCGGCATGCACGCCCAGCTTGGTCCGGGCGGCGCGAATTTCGGTTTCGGATTTGCCTGTCAGCTTGGCCAAACGTGCATCGGAAAAGCCGAGCATTTTGACAGCGCGCAGGGCTTCGGTGGCAGTGGGCAGGCCATTGGCGCGAATCTCAGCCTCGGCCTCAATAATCTCACGTATCCGGGCAAGGAACCATGGGTCAAACTTTGTAACTGAATGGATCAGATCATCGGATAGCCCTTCGCGCATAGCTTGGGCGATAACCAAAATCCGGTCGGGCGTGACTTTGGACAGCGCGGCAATCATCGCGGCTTCGCCCTCGCCTTCAATGGCGATTTCATCAAACCCGGTCAGCCCGGTTTCAAGGCTGGCCAATGCCTTTTGCATGGACTCATGGAAGGTGCGGCCAATGGCCATCGCCTCACCCACCGACTTCATGGCGGTGGTCAGATCATTCTTGGCACCGGGGAATTTTTCAAACGCAAAACGCGGGATTTTGGTGACGACATAGTCGATGCTCGGCTCAAAGCTGGCCGGGGTGACCTTGGTGATGTCATTGTCCAACTCATCCAGCGTATAGCCCACGGCCAGTTTGGCGGCGACCTTGGCAATCGGGAAACCCGTCGCCTTGGAGGCCAGGGCGGATGAGCGGCTCACCCGCGGGTTCATCTCAATGACCACCATGCGTCCATCGGCCGGGTTCACCGCCCATTGCACGTTAGAGCCACCGGTTTCCACGCCAATTTCGCGCAGCACGTTGATGGATCGGCTGCGCATCAACTGGTATTCTTTATCGGTCAGCGTTAGGGCGGGGGCGACGGTGATGCTATCGCCGGTATGCACGCCCATCGGGTCAATATTCTCAATCGCGCAAATGATGATGGCATTGTCGGCCTTGTCGCGCACGACCTCCATCTCAAACTCTTTCCAGCCGAGCAGTGATTCATCGACCAGAATTTGCGCAACCGGTGAGGCGGCCAGCCCGCTCGCGCAGATAAGCGCATAATCTTCGCGGTTATAGGCCACGCCACCGCCGGTGCCGCCCATAGTGAAGGCGGGGCGGATGATGGCGGGCAGGCCGACAAAATCAATCGCATCCATGGCCATGGCCAGCGCGGCCTTACGGTCATATTTGCCGGTTTCAAGCTTTGGGGCGGCGATTATGGTCGCCTTGGGGTTTTCAATGCCAATCCGGTCCATCGCTTCGCGAAACAGCTTACGGTCTTCGGCCATTTCAATGGCCTCACGGCGGGCGCCAATCAGCTCCACATTGAACTTTGCCAGCACGCCCATATCATCAAGCGCCAGCGCAGTGTTCAGCCCGGTTTGCCCGCCCATCGTGGGCAGCAACGCATCTGGGCGTTCTTTTTCTATGATTTTGGCGACGATTTCGGGGGTGATCGGCTCAATATAGGTTGCATCGGCCATGTTCGGGTCGGTCATAATTGTGGCGGGGTTGGAATTGACGAGGATGACCCGATAGCCTTCCTCGCGCAGGGCCTTGCAGGCTTGCGCGCCGGAGTAGTCAAACTCACAGGCTTGGCCAATAACAATAGGGCCAGCGCCAATGATCATAATCGAGGAAATATCGGTTCTTTTCGGCATATCAGCCCCCAAATGCACCCGGTTGCCAGCACCCGCGCGCAATTACACCCAAAGGGGTGCAGATTCGGGGGCGTTGGCAAATTTGGGTGGTTATAGTCGCTGCGCGCGCGTGCGCAACCCTGATTGAGGGGGCGTGGAGGTTTGTGGCGCGAATGATCGATTCGTTACCCAGCTCAAGTGTGGCACGGTTTTCGGCTCGATCTAAGCAGCACTATGAAATATGAAATCGTTAGGATGCACATGGACAGAGTTCCTACCAGTTGAAGCGGGTTGGCAGGCCAAGGAATTAATTGAACTACGGGAAGTAACGTTGCTGTCAGCGGTACAAAGACTATAATAAGTATGATCATGCCTTGCCTTT
>Ga0105053_10004749_pt1 | contig 19765 bp, 15 predicted proteins | sample BON01_FD_78093 | JGI IMG/M metagenome (GOLD analysis project Ga0105053, IMG submission 78093) | Freshwater microbial communities from Lake Bonney liftoff mats and glacier meltwater in Antarctica - BON-01 | ecosystem: Environmental > Aquatic > Freshwater > Ice > Glacier meltwater | place: Lake...
GATGCTACTCCAGCTTACAGTCTGGTGAATGCCGATGTGAAATCGGCGGTTCGTTCGGTGGCGATGAGCACGGAGCTGCCTTTTGTGCTGATCGCTGATCGCGTGGTCAAAGCGACGACACCCTCAAAAATCCAAGCGCGTTTCTTTATCGATAACAAGGATGGGCACGCCAGCGGCGTAGCCGCCGAGGGGCAATTCACGATCACGCGACCGGGTGCGATTTTGGTGGGGAAGTCGGCCATGGCTGACGGGGCCCCGGCATCGCGCGTAGGCAAAGAAGATGCGGGTGACATGTCGGAGGTATATCCTTTCGTGGAAATCGAATCTGGCGAGTCGCTCATCCCTGTGTTTTTGACCGTGCTCGTGCCGCTCAAAACAGGTGAGAGCGCGCCGGAAATTTCGATCGAACCAACTGGCGAGCTTGTCTGGAAAGTCACGATTACGAAAGGTCCACAGAGCACGATCATCGAAGCTGATCTTGCGGTGAACGAACCTACTATCAGTTTGGTTAGGTGAGTTAAATTTGTGGTCTGTCTTGCGATATGGAGCGCAATCACTTGGATTTATTTCATGAAAATCTGCTTTCTACTGGTTTTAGTTTCTTTATTCGCCGTGGCCTGTTCGGACCAAAAGTCTGGCTCGACCGGCCCGCTTGCAGTGGGGGGGAGCGCACCTACGGTGTCGGGTATCACGGATTCTGGAGCGTCGCTATCGTTGGTCGATGTTTATGCTCAGCAGGCTTACACGCTAGTCTATTTTTATCCTAAGGCGGGCACCTCCGGCTGCACGGCCCAGGGGTGTTCGTTGCGCGATGCTTACGAAGATTTGGCGTCCAAGGGCGTCGCGGTGGTGGGAGTGAGCACTGATACGGTGGCCGAGCAGAAGGCATTTAAAGAGGCTAATGGATTTCCGTTTCCGCTTATTGCCGATACTGATCAAAAGGTGCTGCAAGCGTTTGGTGTGCCCACTTATCCTGGGTCTAATTCCGCTCAACGTCAGGCGTTTCTGATTAAGGATGGTAAGGTGGTCTGGATGGATCAAAAGGCTTCGACCAGCCGTCAGGCGGCCGATGTGCTTGAGGTAATTGCTGGAGGTTGACCCGATCGCTTGCCATTCGTGGGATTCTGTCTCGTTACCTTGTTAATCGGAGGAACATGATTACCAGTTGAGGATGAAACCCCGTGTTTTTTTAGCCCTCAGTATTTTTCTTTCCATGAGTCTTTTTTCCAGTGCAGCTCCTTTAGCCGTGGGTGATTCCGCGCCGGTAGTTTCCGGAACTACCGATGAGGGTAAGACTCTTGTTTTGGGTGAGGTGTATGACGATCAGGAATATACTCTGGTCTATTTTTATCCTAAGGCCGATACACCGGGCTGCACTGCGCAGGGTTGCTCGCTGCGTGATTCCTACGAGGCGCTTTTAGAAAGGGGTGTCGCGGTGATTGGGGTCAGCATCGACAGCGTGGCTGATCAAAAGGCATTTAAGGAGAAGTATCGCCTGCCGTTTACTTTGATCGCTGATCTCGACAAGCAGGTGGTGAAGGCCTTTGGAGTTCCTTCGATGATGGGCTTTGCCAAGCGGCAGGCTTTTCTGATCAAGGGCGGCGAGATCATCTGGACTGACTACAGTGCATCGACGGGCCAACAGGCAGAGGATGTGCTGAAGGTGATCGGCCGCCAGTAGTTTACTTACAGTTCGTCGTCGGGAGAAGAGGCGAGCACAGAGGCGTTGGGGTCGAGTTGCACTCGCTTGATCCAATCTTCGATTAAGGAATGTTGGTGGGTTTCGCTCATGGGCCACGGGGCGGCGACGAGATCGATCACACGAAGTTCCCCATCCTCGCAACGCACAAAATTGCGGGCATGGAGATCGCCGATGAGCCAAGGACGGTCGTGGAGGAAAAAGAGTCTCGGGTGATCACGATTGGCGCGAAGAAAGCGGGAAGGGATTTCGATGAGTTCAGGCGGAAGGCGTTGCGACATGTCGTCGCCTTGCTGGAGGGGATCACCGAGGGTTTGCTTGGCGGCGATGATGCCTTCCGGCGTTATGCCAACAACCTCAGTCGCCGTGCCGTGGAGAGCGTGTATAAGCAGGAGTTTTTCGAGTAGGCCTTGGTAGTCGCCGAGTCCGGCTTCGGCTAAAAATGAAGCCTCTTCCCCCGGACTGAACTCGAAAACACTCCCGATGCATTTTTCCTCACGGGGAAGGTAGAATTTGTAAACAGAACCGTCGCTGGAGGCATAAGCCCACGCTTCCACACCACCACCGATACGATGGAGCTTTGCGTTGGGTTCTTCGAGTGGATTCTCCGCCAGAGTATCGAAGCCGAAATCTTCGAGAGGAATGATGGGTAGGCGGCGTCGGAACTCGCGAATCGCGTTTCCCAGATCGGCCCATACGTCACCTGCTGCTTCGAGCAGGATTACTTCGTCTTCTTCGAGGAGGACGAGATCGCGGTCCGAATCTGTTCGGAGACCGCATTTTTCTGCTGCCGTGCAGAGGCGAGCGAGCGCTTCCAATCGTCGCTTGTGATGGTCTTGAAGAGAGCCTCTTTCGAGCGTGCTCGGGAGGTGTCGACCCCGGATGAGCGTGGGTTGTTCGGTGAAGGAGTCTTGCATGATTCCGCCATGGGCGAAAGGTCTGGCCGAAGCTGGCGGATGGCAAAGGGAATTTGCCGACAAGTTATTCGCAATGGCCGTTTAGTCTGAATCTTCTTCGGATTCTTCGAGGACGGTCTCAAGGGGGGTAACGAGAACTTTGTCCACTCGGTGCCGGTCCATATCTACTACTTCGAAGCGAAGAGCGTTCCAATCGAAGCGGTTGCCTGCTTTGGGAATGCGGCCGAATTGCGTCATGACGAATCCGCCAATAGTTTGAAAATCGGCTTCGTTTTCGTGCGGAAGAGTGGAATTGATTTCGAGAATTTCCTTAAACTCAGAGATGGGAAGGGTGGCGTCGATCAGCCACGAGCCGTCTTCTCGCTGATGGGCGGAGGGAGGTTCGCTGTTAGGGCCGATATCAGGAAGATCGCCCACGATGGCTTCGAGCACATCGAGAAGAGTCACGAGCCCCTGCACGGCACCGAATTCATCAGTGACGATGGCAATGTGTTTACCGGTTTTTTTAAACTGTTCGACCAGTTGGATCGCCGTGAGATTTTCGTCCACGGTGAGCGGTGTATCCAAGAGGTTTTTTAACGAGGCAGGAAGGCCCACGGCAGAATGAGCCCAGAGCGATTTAACGGAAACTAGGCCGACCACCTGATCGCGAGTGCTCTGATAAACGGGGAAATAGGAGTGGCCGCTGGTGACGATTTTGCGCCAATTAACTTCCTGTGGGTCGTCGAGATTCAAGAAGACGATTTTCGGCCGAGGGGTCATTAGTTTGGTGATCGCACTGTCGTCGAGCTCGAGCACGCTGTTGACCATTTCCTTTTCCTCGGGTTTGAACACGCCGGCGTGTAGGCCTTGTTCGACCAGATCACGGACTTCCTCGTCGTCGATAGAATGAGCCGCAGTGCGGGTGCGCAGGCGGAAGACCCGAACGAACAACGCCGTCGCTGATTCGAAGATCACCAGAATGGGAGTGGCTAGATTAGTGAGCACGCGCATACTTCCAGCGAGGAAGCGTGCGACGGTTTCCGGATGGGCTAGCCCCAGGCGCCGAGGGATGAGTTCGCCAAAAAGGATAAGGAAGGCGGTGAGTCCGAGAGTCACAAGTAGGAGAGCCAAAGTGTGAACCCACCCATTGAATAATGGATAGACTTCCAATTTGGCTGCGATGGGGCCGGCAAGATAGAGTGCCCCAATCACCCCTGCGGACATGCTGCTAAAGGTCAGCCACAACTGAACAAAAGCCAGAAATCGGGTGGGGTTTCTCACCAGCGTCAGCACAGTGCTGGCGGTTTCGCCTTTTTCCTCATTCTCCCTTTCGAGTAAAGTCTTTCGTGCGGATACCACAGCAGTTTCTGCCATGGAGAGAATTCCATTAGCCAAAACAAGAACAAGGAGGAGGGAGAGCTCCAACGGCAGTCCAAACATGAAGGAGCGGAACGATAGAGCTTACGACCTGCGAAGCAACACTGATCGGTTGTTACTACCCGGAGATGCTTGTTGTCGGGGTGTGAATCGTGAGCAAAAGAGGATGCCCGTTCGGGTTACTACGAGATATGATCCCCCCGCGATTGCTCGCGTGCATTTGAGTTCATGGCAAACAAGCTATCGTGGCATCGTGCCAGAGGATTTGCTGGCCGGTTTGTCGGTGGAGAAACGAGCGTTGCAATGGAGCGGGAGGTTTACGAGCCCATGTGAAAAACCTCCAGTGTTAGTTGCACAGTCGGACGATGAAATCGTGGGATTTTCCGAATACGGTGTATCCAGAGATAAAGATATGCCTCCGAATACGATGGAACTCTATGCGATCTACTTGTTGCAGGATTTCCAAAGCCTCGGCTTTGGGCGTGGGCTATGGGAGGCGTCCTTGAAGGAAATAAGAAAGGCCGCCGCTACTGCAGTGACGGTTTGGGTGCTTGAGGATAATACTAAGGCTCGGGGGGGGATGAAAAGATGGGGTTTGTTTACGACGGAACGAGCAAGGAGGTATGCTTGAAAGAATTGCGTTACCGCTTTGAAGTTTGCGCGCGCTATATGGAATTGGATACGGTGACCAACGATGAATCTAGGTAATCATTCCGCCGATCCCAGCGGTAAGCAGCCCAACATTATTTGCATCGTGGTAGATGATTTGCGGTGGGACGAACTGGGATGCTCGGGCCATCCTTATGTGCGCACGCCACACATCGATCGTTTGGCGCAAGAGGGCACGATGTTTCGAAATGCTTTTGCGACGATTCCACTGTGTTCTCCGAGTCGGGCCTCGATATTGACCGGACTGTATCCGCATGGGAATGGGATCGTGGATAATGTCGATCGCAGTGTGGAGAGTCATCGATTGGCGACCTTCCCCCAGCAGTTGCAGAAAGCGGGCTACGAGACGGCGTTTATTGGTAAATGGCACATGGGAAATGATTCCTCACCGCGACCTGGTTTTGATCATTGGGTGAGCTTGCGCGGGCAAGGCACCTCGAACGATCCGGAGATAAACGTGAATGGTGAAACGCTGCACTTAAAGGGCTATACGACGGATCTGCTCACGGAGCGCACGGTCGACTATTTGCGCGAAAAACGCGAGCAGCCGTTTTGTATTTGCTTGTCGCACAAGGCGATGCATCCGGAGACGGCGCAGGGGCCTGATGGCAAGTTAAGCGATCCGATCGCTTCAAATTTTGTTCCGGCAGAAAGGCACCGGAACCTCTACGAAGGGGTGTCGATTCCGCGTCGCCCCAATGCCAATTCCGCAGGCAAGGGTAAGCCTGCTTTGAGTCGAAGCTTGGATGGCGTGCTTCCGCTGAGTATGGAAACGGGTTCAAGTGACGAGGTGATTCTGGGACGTCAACGGATGTTGGCGGCTGTCGATGATGGGCTCGGAGAGATCTACCAAGTGCTCGAAGAATCTAATCAGTTGGATAACACCCTAGTCGTCTTGACGAGTGATCACGGCTATTTTTACGGAGAACATGGTCTGAGTGTGGAGCGGCGATTGGCTTATGAAGAATCGATTCGAATCCCGTTGTTGATGCGTTGTCCCGGGATCGTGCCTGCCGGTGTGACGCGCGATCAACTGGCGACCACGGTTGATCTAGCGCCGACTTTTATTGAACTGGCGGGGGCGAAAATCCCCGATGCTCTGCACGGCGAGTCTTTGAAGGCTTGTCTGGATGATTCGACCACTCAGGGCCGCGATTCGATCCTCGTGGAGTATTACAGCGATGTAGTTTTTGATCGGATTCAGAACATGGGTTACGAAGCGATTCGCACGGCTGATTGGAAATACATTCGCTATGTCGATTTGGAAGGGATGGATGAGCTCTATGATTTACGATCCGATCCCTACGAAGTGAGTAATCGGATTGGTGATCCAGCGGCGACGTCAGAATTAGAAAGTCTCAAAATACGATTACGCGAACTCGTGGCGGTGACGGGTGGGCCAGTGCGATAAAAAGTGAATTGTGGTCATGAAACCTCACTGTGCGGCCATTCCGGTTGAGCTTGGAACGGCGGTCGTTGCGGCTAAAGTAATTCTCTCATGAAAGCCTTTCCCGCAGTCGTCTCTTCCTTTTTGGAAACACGAACCAGCCGCACCAATTTATTGGCGTTGGTCAAGTTGTTGGCGGTGCTTTTCGCGTTGGTCACATTTTACAGCATAGGGTTTCACTATTTGATGGCGCACGAGGGGCAGGAGCATACGTGGATCACGGGCCTCTATTGGACAATGACGGTGATGTCCACGCTCGGCTTTGGTGACATCACTTTTCACACGGATGCGGGACGGTTATTTTCCCTGCTCGTTTTGGTGACAGGAGTCGTGTTTCTGTTGGTGCTGCTCCCCTTTACATTTATCGAGTTTTTCTACGCTCCCTGGATGAGGGCGCAGGCTCAGGGACGGGCGCCCCGGGAATTACCAGCAGGAACAAAGGGGCATATTCTGCTGACGCAGCTGGAACCAATCACCAAATACCTGATTAAGCTACTGACCAAACACCGGCATCCCTACTACATTATTGCCCCGACACTAGCCGAAGCGTTGGAGCTGCGTGACCAGAATTTCCCAGCAGTCGTTGGCGAGTTTAATGATCCGGAAACCTACCGTCGACTGAGGGTCGGTCAGGCAGCGATGGTGGTGACGACTCGGAGCGATGTAGTGAATACCAATGTGACTTTTACCGCACGGGAAACAGCTCCCGATATCCCGATCGTGGCGACTTCAATGAGTGAATCAGCCCGAGACGCTTTGGAATTGGCCGGCGCGACACGAGTATTGCGATTAGAGGTGATGATGGGTCAAGCGCTCTCCCGTCGGGTAATAGATCGTGATGCTTCTGCTCATTTAATCGGGGAGCTGGACGGATTGCATATTTCAGAAGCTAGCGCTGGGGGCACTGCTCTGGTGGGAAAGAATATCGCTGAATCTGGTTTGCGCGATGAGGCTGGGGTGAGTGTCGTGGGGCTTTGGGAGAAGGGTAAATTTTTGCCGGCTGGTCCCGAGAGCGAGATTGGTGGGCATACGGTTTTGGTGTTAGCGGGCACGCCGGAGCAGATTGAGCGCTACAATCAGAAGATGGCTAGCACCGATCGGGGAGAGAGTCGGGTGGTGATTGTTGGCAGTGGACGGGTGGGGCGGGCGACGGCGGATGCGCTCGACGAGCGGAAAATCCAATGGAAGATGATCGAAAAAATCGAGGAGAGGGTGCCTCATCCAGAGAAAGCGATCATCGGTGATGCCTCCGAGCTCGATGTGATTGTGGCTTCGGGAATGCGAGAATCGTCGACAGTGATCATCACGACTCATGACGATGATCTGAATATTTTCCTCACGATCCTGTATCGGCGGTTACGTCCAAATATCCAAATCATTTGCCGCTGCACCAATGAGTTAAACGTATCGACCCTGCACCGTGCGGGGGCCGATCTCGTGCTTTCCTATGCTTCGATGGGAGCCAATTCGATATTTAATGAATTGCGGAGCAGCGATGCACTGCTTTTGGCCGAAGGCGTCAATGTCTTTACCGTGGCCGTGCCGCCCTCACTAGAGGACCTCACAATTGCCAAATCCGGGGTGCGTTCAGATACGGGTTGCACGGTGATTGCAGTGGAAATTGCCGGTCGTCGAATTGTAAATCCTCCGCCTGAAACAATCCTCCATGAACACGCCACCATGGTTTTGGTCGGCGATCTCGATGCGGAGGAGAAATTCATGAACGAGTTTGTGCGCACTAGCCACTGAGGCCGATGGTGGGCGCAGTTAACTCATTCGCGTAATTCTATCTGCGACATCGTTGCGCAATCGATCGACGCGAGCTTGGGCGAACTCGGTCACCGATAAAGTCTCATCCAGGATCAGCGGAGAGAGATCAATGGCCCAAGTGACCTCGCTAAATTCATCGCTGGCGTGGGAGCTGTGAAAAGTAGCGTTGGCTTGGCGGCGACCTATGGCGGCGCGATCGTAGTGTTTTCCGCCCGCTATTTGGGAGACAAACACTTGCATGAGCTTTATAGCCAGTTCGGGATGCTCACTGGAATCGAGGGCGACTTTTTCGTCATCGAGTAGCCAATCGAGCCCTCGCCATGCTTCGATGCCGAAAACCTTTTTGGGGCGTTGATCGCGAGGGAGCAGGTGGAACGCCTCGATGCATCGTAAGAGCACCGCGACGTGAGTATCGTGTTTATCGAGTGGTTGATGGAGATAAACAACTTCGGGGCGGCAGGCGGAAAATACAGAGGTCAAATCGGTCAACACATTCGCGTGACCGGCTTGCTTTACGTCTGCACTGGGGTAGCCGAGTTGGAGTTGGAGATTGTATTGCCCCAGGCGGGCCGCTTCTCGCTGCTCCTCGGCGCGAACAGCCTGCATTTGTTGGTCGGTGTAATCGGCGAAGGGTCCGGTGCGGGAAGAACCCGAGCCATTCGTCACGGTGACTCCAGTGAAGAATCGATCAGGATTGTTGTAGCATTCCACGACTGCCGGATAGGCGTTGATCTCGATGTCATCCTGATGGGCGATGACGCAGAGGTGTGTGGTGCGAGCGAGCGCCACGTCCGGATCAGTTCCGTCGGGGGCATAGATATCGGACTGGGGGTGGGATAGCTTCATGCGGTGGAGTGCACTTCGGCGACGATGGCGCTCATTACATCAGTCTGTTCTTCGATACTGCGCATGAGAGAGAATTGGGTGCGAGTGCGATCAAGATTATGTTGGGTATGCGCGACTTTGTAGTAGGTATCCCCCTGCAGGTAATCGGTCAAAAAGCGGAGACCGTTTTCATAGGTCATGAGCTTACCTGCAAACCCGAGGTGCTCGCGCTCAGTCGGATTGAGCACCGAGCCGACCTCAGATGCGAGATAGCCTTCTACCAACGCTCGAAAGTAGGGTAGTTCGAAATGCATGTTTTCGGGCTTAGGATCATCCTCATCCGTGGAACTGCACGACGTCCGAACCATTTCGCCGAAATCATAGAGGGGCAATCCAGGCATGACCGTGTCTAGATCGATCACCGCAACTGCACGGTGAGTTTGGTCGTCCAACATGACGTTATTAATTTTCGTGTCGTTGTGGGTGACGCGTTCGGAAATTTTACCCTCGGTCAACAAATTGAGTAACACATCGACATCAGCTTCCCGTGAAAACGCGAAATCGATCTCTGTGCGAACTTCAGTTGCGCGTCCGACGGTATCTGCTTCAGCCGCTTGCCGGAAGTTTTCGAAGCGACTGCGCGTGTGATGGAAATTGGGAATGGTTTCTTTGAGGCGCTTGCCGGGTAAATCCGCAAGGCTGGCTTGGAAGTTTCCAAAGGCTAGAGCGGTTTCGCGAGCTTGGGCTTCGTTGGTCACCCGATCAACGGTGTGGGCGCCTTCGATAAAGTCGTAGAGGCGCCACCAGCCACCCTGATCATCGCGAAGGTGAGAGGCGCTATTATTACTAGGCACAATACGAAGTTCTCTTCCAGTGCTCTCACTTTTCTGGCGAAGGTGACTGGTGACGCGATCGATGTTTTCCATCAAGGCGGCAACGTTTTTGAAGACGTTGTCGTTGATCTTTTGTGCGATGTATCTCTTTGAACCATTCTCGCCGAGTTTGTAGTTAACGACATAGGTGTCGTTGATGTGTCCGTTGCCATAGGGCGCGGCGTTTTGGTAGACGCCTTCGGTGGCAAAGCCCGCCAAGATCTCGGGCAGCTCGTTTGGAAAAGAAGGGTGAGTCATGCTTGTAGGGTGGTTACTGCCGTGTTGGGTCGTGCAGTTGTATTCAGAATAATTTCTGTGGGTAAATGTTCTTTGCAACTAGATCCGAGATGGCCGCGACCACATGGGGTTTGTCTTCGCGGTAAGTAACCCCAAACCAGGCGCTTTCGGTGTGTAGGAGGCTGACGTTAGCTTCTTGACGTGTGATCATGTTGGAGACGGCGGCGGGTAAATAAAATTCACTTTTAGCCTCTTCACCATGACTAGCTAGAAACTCCCGGAGTTGCTGATCCAAGCCGGCGAAGATCTCCTTGGTGAAGCCCCAGCAATTCATGGAGACGATTTCTTCTCCAGAGTATGATTTCCCGGCGCCTACTTCAGTGGATTCGATACCCGTTTGCTCAGTGATCTTTTCAAGATGCCCCTGGGTATTTGTTGCGCAGACTCCACGAGAGACGGCGCCATTTTCAGACAGAGTATTCGCTAGTCGAAATCCCACCATAGCGAAATTTGCGAGAGGCCCTGCCTTGGTTTGACTTAGAAATTGGCCCAGTTGAGCAAACGAATCCGCACCGTAAAAATCATCGGCATTGATGACGGCAAAAGATTCTTTGATCGCGTTGCGAGCGCACCAGACGGCGTGGCCGGTGCCCCATGGTTTTTCACGGGAGTCTGGGGTAGTGAAACCTTCAGGAAGTTCTTCGATAGATTGAAATACGTAGTCCACGTCGATACGACCGCTGTATTTGCTCCCGATTAGGTTGCGGAAGAGTTCTTCGAAATCGCGCCGAATGACAAAGACTACGCGACCAAATCCTGCCCTAATGGCATCATAGACAGCGTAATCGAGGACGGATTCACCCGAAGGCCCGACTGGGTCGACCTGTTTGAGCCCTCCATAGCGGGAGCCCATACCGGCGGCGAGAACGAGGAGAGTCGGATGCATAGGGATGATCTTGAAAAGATTATCAAGGTGCTGGCAATCTGGGAAGGCTAGTCGGAGTGGAGTATTTACGCACAAAAAAAGGCGGCTCCCGGAGGAGCCGCCTTGAAGTGTATTTTGCTTAACTGAGGTTCAACAAACGATTAGAAAGAAATCGTGTTGGAGAACAGCCAGTTACGCGGAGGAGCCAAGGTATAACGGCCTTCGTTGTAATCCAAGTTGGTTACATTGTAGATACCGAGGGAGGTCTTGATCTTGTAACCAAGAGCTTCCCAAGGGTAGCTAACCGTGATGTCGTAGACCGTGAAGTCACCCGCCGTCATGCCCCATGCGTTCGAACGACCGATAATGGTCTCCGAGGAGTAGCGCATACCCAAGCCAACAGATGCACCGCGGACAGGACCGTCCGTGAAGGTGTATTTGCCGAAGAAGTTGAAGCGATACTCAGGAACATTCTCAATGCGCTGACCGTAGTAGAGCGTGTTGTTGACCTTTGAGTTTGTGCTCAGAGCAGCAAACGCAGGCGTGCCAGGAGCAGGCTTAGTCTTGTCGTAGATCGTTTTAGCGGTCCACAGCCAAGAACCGTTGATGACGGCCTGGAAGTTCTTCATTGGAGACCAGATGACTTCAGCTTCAGCACCTTCGATTCGATTCTTTAGATCGGTGGTGCGCCAGCGGAAGTTACGACGGTTGTAACCGGTCGTTCCGATACCGAAGAGCGTGGTGCTACTATTGTAGGGCTCTTCAGCGTTGGAGGTGCGAGCCCCATCATCAAGGCGCTGATTGGTGCGTTCGCCGCGGAAGAGCGAAGCCGTGCCGACAATCGTGCGGTCTTCATTGGTGATCTTCGCGCCGATTTCCCAGTTCATACCGGTTTCATTCGGGACGTCGTCATAGGCACCCAGGGCCGTGTGAACAGCGATAGCTTGAGCGACCGATGTGATCGTATTACCAAGGTATTGGTAAGAACCGCCACCGTGGGCCAAAGCACTTTCATAGACCGGGGTCGCATCTTGAGCATTACTACCACCGCGTGTGCCGGAGTTGAACTTAAACGTCTTCGAAATCGAAGCGTAAAGGTTGATCTCCTTAGTGATGGCGTAAGAAAGGCCACCCATCCAGGAATCACCTTCTTGTTCGCTGACTTCGCTCTTCTGATAACCAGCACCATAGCCATACTGATCAGAAGGATACTTGACCGTATCTTGATAGGCATTCCAAGGAGCCTCGATCCAAGGAAACACCGAGATAGCGTGTTGACCGAGGTTTTCACGAGTTTCACGACGGAAACCAGCGATGAGGTCGAGACGATCATCGAGGAGGGAGGCCTGCCAGTTGATGTAAGCAGCGGACAACGTGGTTTTGTAACCATCGAGCACGGAGCGATCAGTAGTAAGAGCGACACTCACATCGGGATGGATGTCAAAACCAGGGTCGAAGTAGTTGTATACTTCGGCGATAGGTTTGATATCTCCATAGCGGTCACGGATGACAGCACCCTTAGGCACTTGACCACCTGATCCACCGAGGATGGAGGCAGCGCCAGCGGGATTAGCGATAGCATTCCATACGCCCGGGACGTGGCCATACCAACGACGCCCAGCAGTAGGATCTTCAGCCATGTATTGCTGGGTCCAGTCCGAGACGGTGTAACCGGTCAGGAGCTTGTTCTTCACGCCGAGCAGGTCGAATTTGAAGACCAAATCAACCGTGTGAATCCAAGTGTCACGGTAGTAACCAGAGGTAGCAGCAGGATTAGAATTCCAGTTGATGCCATTGGCGTGAGGACGAAGCGTGCCTTCGATCGAATCATACATCGCGTCCTCATGGGTGAAGACATACTTGCCTTCCATCCATTCAAACGGTGCGAAGTCCACTTGAGCAGAGAAAACCTCTACGCGTTTGCTATCCTGCGAACCGCGAGATTTCCAGCCGAAGCTTTCATCATGGATGAAGTTTCCGCTGGCATCCGTGTAATAAGCACCCCGTTCTACGCTGTTGTAGGTAGGGATGGAGTAGTCACCGGTAGTGGCGCGTTTGTCGTTAATATAAGCCCCATAGTTTCTATGCCATGGATGTGATTTATCACCTGCAACGGCTTTCCAGCCAGCGAAGTCAGAATAGATCCAGTCGAAGTTGTTTTCGAGAAAGGTCTCTTCGAGGAATTCCATTTCGAGGATCACAGTGACGTTACCCTGATCGAATGGCTTCAAGGTTAGCGCAGGCGTAATATTGAAATTCTTATGGAACTCCCACTTACGATCACCCTGCAGGTCTTGCCAAGCACCGACCACGCGGAACGCGGCTTTCTTGGAGAGCACCGCATTGTGATCAACCACGAGCTTGGTGCCCTGATTGTCGTCGATTGAGTAGCGGAACGTCGTCGGGATCTTCGTGAACGAAGGACGCTTGGTGATGTAATTGATCACGCCACCAGGGTAGCCTTGACCAAAGAACACCGCGGCAGGGCCCTTTACGATTTCCACGCGCTCAACATTGTCGAGATTGTAGGAAATGTAACGGAAGACGCCATTACGCATCAGGGTGTTAACCGCGAAGCCGCGCATCGTGAACGTGCCTCGAGGGGTCGCTTCATTGGAAGGACGTTGAGACGCGAACAAGCCGTCACCCGAGGCAGCAGCTGTGTAACGGAAGATGTCCGTGATGGACGTGGCATTGGTGTCGTCGAGGAACTCACGTGAGAGCACGGAGACGTTCATTGGGACTTTCTGAATTTCCATGCCGATACGGGTAGCCGTAGCGGAATTGGTCTTCAGGTAGCCGGAGTCCTTGTCCGTGGCGACTTCGAACGCTCCAAGCGTTTCGACGTTTTCATCGGTAGCAAGCGCATCATCGTCGGATTGCTGTGCATTTACAGGCACAATCGCAACGGCGAACAGCGCTGCCAAACAGGTAGCCAAGGTAATCTTGGCCCTGTGCTTTGGATAGCTAGGTTCTGGTTTCATGTATTTTGTTGGTGTTTTTTGTAGTTGCCGGTCCTTAGGTAGACCGGCTTTGGGTTTTCCGGGATGGCTATGAAACCATCCCAAAAAGTGGGAAAGTAATTTGACCACAGGTAATCGACGCGCGAAACAGGCGCAGCTTAGGCACTTCAATCAAGCACTCTTGTGAGGTGTTGATGAGTGCGGCGAAGCCGTCCTATCGTCATGCCGAGGTGCGTGCAGTATAAACACAACCGCACCTGCGGGTCTTATGAATTTAGCGGTGGTGTGTTGACCAAATACGCTTTGGTCGTGCGGGTTTCTCTAATGAATTTGGGTTTCAATTTGGGGGTGGTTTGTCCAATGAGGGATTGGGTCCCTCAATAGTCACTCTCATGTAAAAGCTACGTTACATCTGAATGCAAGCCCCTGAATTATGAATATTCAAAGGTGGAATTGCCTGCCTGCCTACCCCATCATGACCGTGAAATCAGACTGGGAGAAATCATGCAGCCGGCGCGACCGAGAGCTTGAGGGTTTTCGATGCGCCAAAGTAATTGATCGACTACTTTGTGCACCAGTGTGGACAGATTGATATCAAGCGCTGCGGGGAGATGATCCAGATTGTGATAAATCACAGGGTTGTAGTTTCCGAGAATTGCTTCGTAGTCGGTCCCTGGATTCAGGCCGACTTGGCGCATCGCGCGAAAAAACGATCCGCAGGAATGGTCGACGGGCACGTAAAGCCCTGTTGGTCTGGGTTTTGAGCTTAGCACACGTTTGGCCAGCGATTTGCCCTCATGGTGAGCGGGAGCATGCTGTAAATAGCTTATCTCGGGCTGCAACTCTCCCAATATCGGGAAGTATTTAAGACCGAGCTCCTCGGCGCGCGCTGCAAATGCGGCCACTCGCCACGCAATGGCGCTATAGGAGGGTTCGGTGCTGATAGCCGCAACTGTCTTGTGCCCTTGTTGGTGAAGGAAGTCGGCGGCCATTCGTCCATTCATTACATTATCGGGCTCTACATAATCTCCGGGGTATTCTGTTGAGCGACGGGTCATGAACCAAATATGGGGAGTATCGCCGAGTTTGCGCATGCAATCCTTGGTGGGCTCTCCACCCAGTAAAATAATGCCGTCGATCTGCCCCTCCAATACCGCTCGGGGAGGTTCGTTCGCCGAGTGAGAATAAAGCACGGAAAACTCGATCGGTCGGCGTTCCAATGAAGATTGGACTTGGAGGAGCTGTTCCTGAAACCAACTCAGGCTGGGGTTTTTTCCCTCACCGATAAACCACACGCCGATCTGTTTAGGAGCGGCGAGGCGAGCTTTGGGGCCGCGTCGACGATGAAGAGGCGTCGGGGTATAATTGACCTCGACCATGACGGCTTGAACTCTAGCAAGCTTATCGGGCGCAACGAGATGAGGTTGATTTATAACACGAGAAACTGTCGCGGGGGAGACATTGGCTTTCTGGGCGATTTCAGAGATCAGCATGGGGTAAAACGGCTGTAATGATTATTTCAGAAATTCATTTGGTAGGTTGTGAAAGAGTCAACCGCTATGTCTTCAGATCGATTATTGAGCATGGGTTTCGTCATTGTCTCCTGAAGCTCTCTTTTACCTCTGATTGGAAGAATGACAAATATCATCATCAGTGTTCGTGATGCCCGAAATTCGTGAAAATGAAGATCATGAAAATTCATTGGAATTGCGGGTTGAAATACCTGTGAATGCCCCCACAAATTCACCCTTTGAATCCCAAAACCCCTTCATTGATGAATCTAAGGCGAGTTCTCTATCGTGCAACCTGTGTTGCTGTGCTCCTAACCCTCACGGCTGAAATATCAGTGGTGACCGCCGCAGAGGCACTTTCATTGAAAGATGCCGATGTTACGCGCCGCTATTTGGAGCGGAGGGAAGCCGTCATCGCCAAAGCTGTGGCGACCGTCGATCCCGATGCGAAACCCCTGCCATTGGGCCATTACATGGGTATCGCCGCCTGCTTGCAAACGGGGCAACGGGTAGATGAGGCCCTCAAGCGCCTCGGGCAATTGATGGAGCCCATGCCGACGGCAAATATGTTTTGGGCCTACCCGATGGTATCGGTGATGATGGCCGGCCACGACAATCTCGATCAGGCCTCCTGGCAGCGTATCCAGGAACTCTGGAAAATCTACTGGCCTAACCGCGGGGACACGGAGAATCACTGGGCGATGAGCTACGCGACCCGCTACTTGGTGGCGCAGACCTGGCCCGAGGCGGGACCGGAGGATTGGTTTAATGGGAAGTCTTCGGTCGAAAATTTAGCGGAGGCTAAATCTTATATCGAACACTGGATCAAGATCACGACCAGCTACGGTCAGGGTGAATACGACTCTCCGAATTACATCGAGGAATACATCATCCCGATGGCCTTGCTGGCCGGATGGGCGGAAGATCCCGAGTTGCGGCAGAAAGCCCACATGATGTTGGACTACCTCATTTACGACTATGCGGTTGAGCAGGTTAACGGCTCCTACGGCGGCGCACACAGCCGAGTATATCCGAAACAAATCATGGTGCCGGGCAATGCCTACAGTTCCACTCTAGGTTGGTTCGCCTTTGGTTTGGGCGACACTCCGGCCGCTCACCGTGCGGGCAACATTCTGCTCGCTCTGAGTGGCTATGTGCCCCCGCCCATCCTTGAACGCGTGGCCCGCGACCGCGATGAGCCTTACGTCGAGCGAGAGCTGAAACGCACCCGCTGGCGCATGCGCAATGCCGGTCCGCTCTCCTTTACCATTCACGACAAACGCACGATCCCAGTTTACAAATATAGCTATGTAGCCCGCGATTTTGTCCTCGGTTCGACGCAGGGCGGATTGTTGCAACCCATCCAGCAGCAAACGTGGAGCCTCAAGTGGAGCACGGATCAGCCGCTGGCTGAAGCCGCCAATACATTCTTTGCGGTCCAGCCCTATTCCTCACCCTTGGAGGGCACGATGTTTTTCGGTGCCGATTGGGACACGGTCACCGATCTGATCGCCCGGTCGAAGGTCGATTACGACTCCGAGGACAAGCTCGCGAGCGGTTCGCCCTACGAACAGGTCTTCCAACACGGCTCCGCGTTGATTGCGCTCCACGACATTGCGCCCGGCACCCGGTTTCCGCACATCACGACATTTTTCTCACGTGATCTGAAAGATACCGTCGAGGACGCCTCTGGGTGGATATTCGCTCAAGGCGGCCCGACCTACATCGCTTACCGTCCGTTTGCTCCGGGGGTCTGGAAACCTAATGATTGGACTGGCCTACTCGCCGGCGGGGCAGGTGCCTGGATCTCAGCTAATGCTGACCAATGGGGCACGGGTCACAAATGCCTCGTCAGCGACTCTTTGAAAAACGGTTACGTGGTCCAAGTGGCGCCAGTTAGTGATTACGCCTCGTTTGCCGATTTCAAAGCCGCCGTGCGAGCCTTGTCGATCAGCTTCTCTATTAAGGAGACCGCCGAAGTGACCTTCACCGCGTTGGATGGCACCGAGTTGCATGCCCGCTATGGCGATACTCCGACCGTGAATAATGAGCCGATCGATTACGAGAATTGGCCGCTCTTTGATAGTCCCTTTGCTTACGAAGAGAAAGGCAGTCAGCGCCTCGAAATTCGTCAAGGTGGCGAACGCTACCGTCTGGATTTCTCTCGTTCTTCCATTCTCAAAACCGTCGATCCCATCCATTGATGAAAACCCCGATTTTCTTTCTTCTTTCTTTCGTCGTGGCCTTGGCTCCGGCCGGTGCAACGTCCCCTCAATCTCAGCACGAGCTTTATGCCGCCGTTGCGATGACGGGGGCACAGAAAAACAGTTCCACGCCGACCGATTCGGGACTCTACCGACTGCAATCTGATGGTTCGTGGCAGAATTTTGGTCCACGGGTTCTGGGAGTTAATTCCGTCGCCGTGCAACCGGGGAGTGACGGGCAGGTCATGCTCGTGGCCTCCGGCGATGGGATTCTGCGCACGACAAATGCAGGCCAGACCTGGCGGCTGACCACGGGGTGGGATGTCATGGACGTGCGCACCTTTGCGGTGAATCCGTCCAATCCAAACGAATTTTATGCCAGCACCTGTTGGGGCCCCTTGCGCAGCACCGACGGTGGCGCGACATGGCAGCATGCCCAAGCAGGACTAAACATGCTTTATTGCCAAACCGTGGTCGCTGATTCGCAGACGGCGGGTCGCGTGTTGTTGGGCACGGAAGATGGCATTTACCTCTCAACTAATGGCGCTAAGACGTGGTCGCGCACCGATTCGCCGCCCGCCACCGCGTTGCGAATGGTGCAAAGTGCAGTTGATCCAAAAATCCTCCTCGCTGGCACGCAAGGTCGCGGGGCTTGGCTATCGCACGACGCGGGTGAAACGTGGACGCCGACAGATCCGGGCTCTGCCCAGAATAACCTTTATGCGTCGGCGCTTGATGCGCACTCCGCAGCCAACATGGCCGTGGGCGGCTGGGGAGTCGGGGTGCGGGTTTCCGTCGATGGCGGTAAAACTTGGTCTGATCGCTCTGCCGGATTGCCCACGAAAAATGTTTTCGTGCTGTCGTTTGATCCCGACGTCGCGAACAGACTTTGGGTTTCCACCTTTGAGCAGGGTTTTTATCGTTCCGACGATCTCGGGAAGACTTGGGAGGAAGCGGGCCTCTACGGTTCCTACGGTTTTGATTTCGTATTCGTTCCTGCTTCCCCGTAACGCCTGCTCACCACTTTTATTGCACCAACGTGTCCGCTTCATCATTTGTAAATTCTGCCTCGTGGATCTGGTCCGCCGAGGGTTCCCATCTCGCCCCCGCTCCTGAGGAGTCGTCGCCATCGCACTATCAAGTGCGGTATTTTCGTCGCACTTTTGAGGTGGCGGATCCGACTGCAGCGAGCCTGCACGTCGATTTGTCGGCGGATAGTCGTTACCTGTTTTACTGCAACGGCGTCTTCCTTGGTCGCGGTCCGGCTAAGGGCGACATTGTCCATCATTTCTATGATTCGTTTAACCTGACGCCGCATCTGCGCGCCGGTAAAAATGTGCTCTCCGCGATTGTGCAAGACATGTCGCGCGTGGCGCATCGACCGGCTTTCTTGGGCCCTCCTTGTTCGGTGATGACATACACCGGTGGGTTTGTGCTCGAGGGCACGCTTCAGGACATGCAAGGCGAGGCGATCATCGATCTGCGCACCGATGAGTCTTGGAAAGTAGCGGTGGATAAGGCGTTTCGTTTTCAGAACGAAAACACGACCTTTGAAGGCTACCTGGGTTACTTTGAGCACCGGGTTTCGGGCTTGATTCCCGAAGGCTGGACCGGCGCGGAATTTGATGATTCGGCGTGGCAAAGCGCTCATGTGTTATTCAAGGCCGAGTTGAAGGAGAACCGCCGCGATCCGGCGAGTCCTTACGGTTTGATGCCACGGATGATTCCGATGCTTGAAGAGGGCGAATTGGAAAGATTCCCCGATGCGTATCTGAGTGGAGGGGAGAAAGTTTCTGCCGAATGGACGGCGCTCTTGGAAAAAGATCAGTCACTGACGCTTGCTGCTGGCACGACGGTTGATCTCGTGCTCGATATGGGCGCGCTCACGACGGCGTTTCCGAACCTAGTCACGTCAGGAGGAGAGGGTAGCACGGTAAGGTTGAATTATGCCGAAGCCCTGAGACTGCCTTGGAATACTCCTGGAGCAAAACTCCTCGGGAAAAAGCAATCGCTGGAAAATCTGGCCGCCCACTTCGCCGATGAAGATCGCGGGTGGACCTTTGATCGACGTGGCGAGGTGACGGGTTGGGGCGATATCTGGGATGTTCCCGGCCGCGATGAGGTTTTCGAGCCTCTGCATTGGCGCACCTTCCGCTACATCGGATTGAAGATCGAAGTGGGTGACACGCCCTTTACGCTTCACGCGATTAAGCAGCGTTTCACGGCTTACCCCTATCACGTTAAGGCGAAGTTTGATTCGTCGGATCCCGATCTTAATAAGATCTGGAACGTCGGCCTGCACACCATGCGCATGTGTTCGCATGAAACGTATGAAGACGGTCCGTATTACGAGCAGATGCAGTATGC
>Ga0105053_10004752_pt1 | contig 19760 bp, 16 predicted proteins | sample BON01_FD_78093 | JGI IMG/M metagenome (GOLD analysis project Ga0105053, IMG submission 78093) | Freshwater microbial communities from Lake Bonney liftoff mats and glacier meltwater in Antarctica - BON-01 | ecosystem: Environmental > Aquatic > Freshwater > Ice > Glacier meltwater | place: Lake...
CGGCCACGATTAGGATCATTCTGGTTCCAGCATGAAAACTGCCACGGCTGAAGGCAAACTTCCGAAATCGTATTAGGCCAGTTGGGATATGCCATCCGGTTCAAAACCACATGGGCGATTGCGATCGCGGATTCTGTATCATTTGCCTTGGCCTCCCCCAGGAGGGTGCGGGCAAGGACTTGAGTTTCATTATTCATCGGTAAACCTCTTCATACCATTTCATCGCAGATTTCAGCACTTCCTTGTCCTTGGCGGACAGGGTTGCCATAAAGTTATTTCGTTCTTTCAGGGGGACGGGTTGCAGCGGATTTGCCCGCTTAATGTACCCGGCGAGGTCTTTTCGATTGACCCCGAGTTCCTTCATTTCCAGAAGGTATTTTGCCTCGGCTTCCTTGTCGCCATATCGCTTGGCGGTTTTCCAGTAATAAACCACCCGCGATTTCGCCGTTGTATAGTTCGTGCTGCCCTCGATCCCAAGCCGGTCGTTGTTGAAATCATAGGCCAATCCCCGAACCCGGTTGTAGGCGTTCTCGCCCGGATCGCGGCTGTACAGCACGGAGTTTTTCCAAGACTGCAAATACCCTCGGGATGGTTTCCCGGCCAGCAAGTCATATTCATTTTCCATTGAAATGGTCCGGGCTACATGGCGCCATCCGTCTTTGATGCTGCGCGGGGTGAATACGTCCGGGTAAAAACTTTGCCCCGCGAACAATTCGATAGGCGTCTTAACGTCCGGCCGAACACTACTCACCAGTCGGTTCACAGGCGCTTTTGCGATGGACTTCCCGACATCGGAAAAATCAGCCCTGCCGCTTTCAATTTTGAATATCTCGCCCAGGACATCCTCAAAGCCGAACCAGCCGAGATAGTCGGACAAAGCGCCTTGGATCCGGATCGTCTGTATCTCCCCGCCCCACCGGCCCAAGTTCAAATGCAGCCGGGCGCGGGATTCCTCGTCGAGGTCATCTTCATCGTCGCCAAAGAAGATATTGTTGAATGCCTGCACCGCCCCGTAAAAGACTGCCATCCGGATATACAAATATGCAGTCGTGCGGGCGCCCTTCGCAAGCGTAAGCCCGGCCGTTGTCGGGATGCCCTTTTTAAAACCACCCTGTTTCCAGGCATTCGCATTCAGCCGCCAGTACCGCTTGGTGTTGATCTCCATCCATGAATAGAACGGCGCGAAATGCTTTCTAATCCCTTGCCCATAATGGGAAACATTACCGTAGTCGCCTACCAGCTCCCGAGCGAGCAATGCAGCACGATCATTTGTGCCCGTCACCATATCCACAATTTCGGGGATGCTGGCCCCGAAACCAATCTTTACAGGGTCTTCGCCTGCGTTAATGCGGTCGCGATAGTCGAGATACGCCGCGTACCGGGCGATATTTTCCCGGAACATCGTTACTTTTTTCATTCCGCGCCAAGCCTTGCCGACGGTCTGCGCAGTTATTTTAACGGGGTTGCCGCCCGACGGGTCAAGCAGGTGGTCAAACTCAGCCAGGTCGTTCACATCAGGGATTTCCTGAAGCGTCAAACCGCTATCGATAACGCCCCGCTCAATAGCTTCCTGCATATCCGCAGACGGCCTTCCGCCCTGCAGCATAACAGACTTCAGTTCTCGGAAAGCCTGTCCCCACCGTTTGATAGATTGCGGGTTGCCAGCGATAACAGCGTCAAGGTCGCCAGACAGATTGTTCAGATTATATTTGATAAACCGGCGCGGATTGATCAGCGTCCAGATTTTCCAACTTCGCAGTATTTTACCGCTTGCGAAGACAATCAAATTATCAGTATCCGGGTCGCGGATGGTGTCAAGCGTGTGGGCAAGCTCTTCCGGCAGGATCATTTTGTAACGATCGCCACCGACAACCAGCGTGTCTGTAAGGACTTCCTTCAATTCCGCGCCAACAATCCCGGCGATATCTGCCGGCATATAGTCTTCGGGGGAGTCCGCAATTGTGCGGAGAAGTCGCGCTTGCGAGGATTCAGACAACGTTTGCGCCGTGAACAGTATCTTCCCCTCCTGGGGCTGCCAAGAGACGTGCCCTTCGGGGGCAAACCCCATTTTGATCAGCCCGTCGATGTTCATTGGATTCGCGTATTTGTCGCCGAGCAGACCCTTTCTCCATGTCTTTTGCGCGTTCACATATTTGAAAACAGTGGCCGCGCCAATAGATCCTTCGAGTCCATTATCCAAAATATAGGCAAGGAATGGCAGCACGCTTTCGCTGTCTGAAATACTGCCGCCATACATCAGTTTTTGAGCCACAGACCTGTATTCCGCGGGGACAACAAGCTGGCCTGATTTTATCGCCTTTTTAACGTTATCAAAACCAATAGCGATGTTGCGCTTGAACGCCTTTGAAGCTGTTTCTAATGCGGGGTCGCCAGCAAGGATTTTTTGGACTTCCGTTTCGTTGTGGGCCTTGGCGGCGGCAAGGACGGAATCCCGGATATTATGCTCAGACTTCTTTATGTGGTCGATCGTCTTGGCAACAGCAACGTCCGTATACGCCTTGTGAAGCCAGTCGAATTCCGCCTCAAGGTAATTGGTATTGATATCCTTGTCGGATCCTTCCCGGCCGTGCCAAAAGGTTTCTCGCAATTTGCCCGGCGTTGACTTGGAATAATTAGCCCGTTGAGCCCGGGCATACTCCAGCACCATATGGCGGTAGTAGGACGGGTTGGAAACCTGCTCTTTCGTAAGCACTCCCGCATCAAGCAAATCCTTCACGACATCTTCGGATATCGCCTGCCGCTTTCTAACGGCCGCCATAACCTCTGGCTTCACTGCCAAGGCACGGTTAATAACATCCAGTTCCGCGTTCACGTCATCCTGTGACTTCAACCCAAACGGAAGGTCATGCCCAATCCCGGCCTCCCACGACAAGTCGTCAAAAATAACTTTCCGCTCGAACAGCGCGAAATCAGCCGGTGTCATATCCTTGGTAAGGTCTTTCAATATTCGGAGGACTTTATCCCGGCTGGCATCGTGCGCGGCCTCAAGCTTCCGAAGCTGCTCCTTCACGTTGGCGTATTTCGGGATTGTCGGAAGATGCTCGTAATGGCGCGTGAAATTATCTGCGACATGCTGAAGATGGTCTTTCAAATTGTTGATTTTATCGCGGAGAGTATTCGGGCCGGTTATGCCGCTGGCTTCCTCATACCGCTTTTTGACTTCCTCGTTTGCGAACTCAGGCCCGCCCTTCCGGGCAAAGGATTCTGTCGTTCCAGACTGCGTGGCCTCGCGGTTGCCGACATCACCCTTGTCGATCGACCGGAAAATATCATCGGAAGTCTGGAACCCCTGCCCCTTCATAGCGTTCTTTACCGCTTTGAAGAAATTCGCTGCACGACGGAAAGCTCGCTGCAAAGGCCGCGATACTGAATTCCTGTCCGCGACATAATTCGCGAACATATTGGCGACGACTTCTTCATGAATTTGGGCCTCGGTCAGCCCCGCGTCGGCATAGTCCGCCCGAACCTGTTCCATGCCGGACTTGTTGGCTTTCGCGGCATCAACGAGGGTCTTCCATTCGACGCTTCTAAAGACGCCAAGCGACTTCAGGGCGTGGACGGCCTCATGGTGAAGCACCCAATCCTTGTTTTTCGTTGCATCCATGGCAATGCGGATCAGGTTTTTATAAAAAACACCGTCGGCAAGACTGAAAGAGCCGTCTTCGTTCTTGGCTTTGATTGCCTCGACAAGTTTCAGGCCGACCTTATTGGACAAACCAAGTTCGGACAAACGCGCATTGAGGGCCTTCTCAACAGCATCGATGTTCTCTTCCGCCTTGGGGGTGAGCCCTTCGCGGCGCGAAAACGCATCCGTTTGCTTTCGCCCGTTAACATCAAAAAGGCCCTCATCAGGGGCCTTTTGTGTTTTGTCGGAAGTTTTCTTCCCTTGCGTTTTTTGCTCTATTCGCTGTCGATCAGTTATAGGCGCGACACCGGGCGTCAGGGTTTGTTCTCCTTGGGAGGTTTTTTCGGATTTTAACGGTTCGGCTTTTGAGGCCGATTTTTCGGCCGCCGTTTTTCCATCTGGATTAGGTTGGTCCCCAGGGAAATCACTTTGCGCAGTTTCCCCTTCAGCTCGGGATCCTTCGTTTCCGCCAGTTTTTTCTTCAGATGGTCTATCTGTGCTTGTTCCATTTTCTGATATTACCTGATTTTCTCCAGATGCCCAAACCGAATCTGGCAGGCTGTCAACCCATGCGTCCATCAGTTCGTATCTGGCTTGATAATTTTTCTCGTCCTGGTCCGTCCAGCTGTCTTGGTCAATTAAAGCCTCTTGATTGGCAATGCGGTCCCAAAAATCAGCCTTCTCGTCATCGGTCCAATCAACGGTTTCTTCTTCAAACTGCTGCTCGTACTGCTGCTTATAATGGTCGTCCGTCTGAGCAAGCATCATGTCGTTGCGGGCTTGGCTGCCTTCCGGATAAACGTCGTTCCCGAACAACCCTTCTTCGATCGCGTCAAGGATCTCGCTTTCCGTCGGCCGGCGAAAATTCCCATCCTCGTCATAACCGAAATATCCAGCCTGCCCCAAAGCCTCGCCCATCCCGTCAACGGATCTTCCGCTTTTTCGAACGATCGGGCCAACGCCGGGGATGAACCCACGGCCTTTATTGGCATCACGGCCGCGCTTCAGGTTATGCCCTTCGTCGTCACGAATGCCGCCATTGCTGGCAATAAATTCCAGCACAGACATATCCGTTTTTGAGAAATCGCGGGAGGGGCCTTTCCGTGTGGGCGGGACCACCGTTCGCGGGCGGCCATATTCATCCTTCGGCCATTTTTGGGACTTCTGAAATTCGCGCATTTGCTTTTTGGTGGCGATGAAATCTTTCGGCGGTTTCGCGTTTTTTGGAAGCGGCTTGTATTGCGGTTCTGTGGAGTCCGGGGCGACATCCTCCGCGACAGGGATTTCCGGCGCGATAACAGCCTCGGGAGCCGCAGCCGCGCTAGTGTCCACAGGTCCAATGTTGTCCGTTTTCTGGACATTCTGGACAGGTGGACTTGTCTGGTTCTCAGGGGAGAATTTAATGCCAAGGCTTTTTACAACCGGCGCGGCAAACTCGTAAGGCTTGCTGCCGTCATCATACTGGATTTGGAAGAAATCAGTATCCTTGCCAAGTCGCTGGCCGACATAAGCATCAACAACGGTCCCTGATTTCTTGGCGCCCTTGTGATCCACCGTGACCCGCTCACCAACCTTCGGCACATTATTGGCCTCAAGTATTTTGTTCGCAGCATCTACTTGCCTAACTTCGGGCGCTACTTGCCCAACTTCCGGGGCCACAGGAGGCGTGTCGGCGGCTTTTGCCTGTTCGGGGGCCACAGGAGGCGTGTCGGCGGCTTTTGCCTGTTCGGGGGCCACAGGTGCCAGAGATTCCGCTACGGGGGCCGGGGCCCGCTCCGCCGGCTGGTTTACAGCGGGTTTAACCACATCTTCTGCCGGAGCGGTCGGAGTGGTCGGAGCAGCTGCTTGAATGACGTCTGCAGCGGTTGGAATTGGGTCTATCTCGATGTTAAGCCGGTCAATCGCCTCGAATGACGCATCCAGCGGCGGGGATCCATCGTCATACCGTATCTTTATCCCGTCGCTTGTTTTGCCAAGTTCCGGGACTTCGGTCGAAAAAGCGTCTTCAACGGTCCCTGTCTTTTCTTCGCCGTTGACATTGACAGTAACCCGCTGACCAGTCTTAAGGTCGCTATTGCGGCCAAGGATGTCATCTGCTGCAGGCGTCCCCATGATCTCCTTGCCCTTGGAAATCAAGTCATCAGGGATCGGGGAAGCATGATCTTCCGGGGTAATGTTAGCCGCAGCTTCCTCTTTTACACCGGACCGCTCTATTGCAATCGATGGAGCCGCGACTACGCCGCCGGCAACACCACCAAGGGCGGCCGCGTCAACCAGCCTGTTGGCGACGTCTTTCCATTTATATGTGCCGCCCTGTGACGCCGTTGCCAGCATAGCCACACTTTCCTGCAAGGCTTCGGTCGATGCCTCGGCCACAACCCTTTTCGCAATCTCTTTGGTGATGCCGGTTTTTGCGGCTTCCGTAACCAGTTCTTCAGCAACCTTTTTCTTCAGACCAAGTTTTACCAGATATGAAATCGCGCCTTTTGGAACAACCTTACCAGCGCCGACCATATCAAGAGCGCCCGCCACGGTACCGGCAGCCAAAGCAACCTTTGCATCGTAAACGCCTTGTTCCTTCATTTCCTGCGCGACATCGCCGGTATTCATAATGCCGCTTGCAACCGCGCCGGTCGCGAGGATGCCAAGGGCGGCCGCTCCGGAAACAGGCGCCGTTACGGCTGCGGCTGCCACAGCTCCAAGTCCCGGAACCACCATGGCCGCATTTTCCATTGACTTCTCAACAAGCCAGCCACCCATATCAAGGATGCTCTTTTGATCAGTCAGGCTGCCCTTGTAGGTTGGAACATAGCCACCTTCTTTAATGTCCTTCTCCTGCTGCGCAACAATGCTATCGCCAAGATGCGTATTGAACGGCAGAACATCTTCGATAGTCTGAATGCCCGAACCCGTCATACTTTGCGCCTGATCGACACCGAACGCTAAAGAGCCGTCCGGATTGTCATTGAAGCCGATTCGCTTGTTAAAGTCGGCACGGTCCATATCCGAGTATGATTTCTTGTAAAGCCCTTCCGCAAGCTGACCGTCCGTTAAGTCACTGTATTCAGGGTATTTTTGGCGAAAATCTTGCAAATTTGCCATCTAAAAACAACTCACTTTATTTGCTTTGTTCGTAATTCTCACTATCATCGTGTCAACTTTGGAGGGTTTTGAAATGATCCGGATAATTGTCTTTGTTCTGTGTTTGCTGCCCGGCGTTGCTTTTGGGGCGACCTATAACTTTACGAGCCAAAGCACGTGCTTGACAGAGGGTGGCTACGTTCCTTGCGAAGGGTATCTGGCATTCTCTATCGACCCGTCCCAATACGGAATTTAGAATGCCCCCATAACTCATGGCGGTAATCTTATTGTTACCCTGAACGGAAATTGGGCTTTCGGGACATCCGTTGGATTTATACCGGAGCCTGCCGCGAATTATGACTGCACTGACGTATGTGCTTGGGCAACGACCGATGCCGCCGGCTCCTTACAAAGCTTCTCATTCTGGTGTTACAACTGCGCAGGCGACGGTGAAGGGACATGGACCAGAGAAGATGGCGGCTCCTATGTATCAAGGGCCCCGCTTGGCATCAGTGGTGATTTATCCCTTGTACCTCTCCCGGCAGCGTTACCTTTGTTCGGCGCGGGGTTGGCGGGGTTCGCATTTATCAGACGGCGGCTAAACATCCGACAACGCACCGCCGGTTAGTGTCGGCCAACTTGCCGCATTTCCATTTTCAAATACATCGGCGGTCACGCCGCCAACTGTTGCAGTAATAGCCTTACCAACAGCAGAACCATCAAAGAACAGGTCCCATAGCGCCTGCGATGTTGCATGGGTTGGAATGTCGCTGCCATACCAGATATAATCCCACATCTCAAACGTACTGGCCAAACCGCCAGAACCATTTACAGCGTTCATATATCGCGGCATTTTGTAAGTGTCAGACACACCTAGAGCTATGTCGTTGGCGCCAGTAGTAGTAACCGGAGTAGCTCCATTCTTGGAAACCCAAAGATAATAATTATCTGCATCTGCCCAAGCTAAAAATGACAGGACATCATTAACGGCAACTCCTGCCGAGAGAACGCTTGCGAGAAATGCTTGACTTCCAGAGGCAGTAATCTCCCCCTTGAATCTAAAGTTAGTGAATTGCCTGACATATGTGTCAAAATCCGTTCCTATTACATATGCATAACTTGTGCTTTTGACTTTCATCCTACCAGCAAGGCAAATTTTCTGTGTCGCTGTTGGCGCGGTGAAATCATGGTAATCTGTAGCCTCGAACAAAACTTTCATTGCGCTTGAGGCGGCAGTTGTGGTGACGCTTTTGCTGTCGGAGTCCGCACCGCTGCCGACCGAGTTTTTGGCCCGGATCAGAACGGCGGTAGATACCCCGTCCGTAAACGCACCTGTTATTGTGAAGCTGGTTGTACTGCCGGAGCTGGTCCATGATCCGGCTCCGACCTTATACTCAATATCTGTTATTGTTGCACCATTGGCGGCGGGCAATGAAATGATCGTTACGTTAGCGTCACCACCAGAGGCTGCATCGGCGATTGACCACATACCAACTGTAAAGGCATCGGGTGCAGTCGATGCGGCAGATGTTGTGACACTTTTGCTATCGGAGTCACTTCCCGAACCAACGGAATTCGCCGCACGAATTAGAACGGCGGTAGATACCCCGTCCGTAAACGCACCTGTTATTGTGAAGCTGGTTGTACTGCCGGAGCTGGTCCATGATCCGGCCCCAACTTTATATTCGATGTCAGTTATTGACGCGCCATTGGCTGCCGGGAGTGAATTGATCGTTACATCGGCATCCCCACTGGTAGCCGCATCAGCAATCGACCACATGCCAACAGTGAAGGCGCCTGGGACTGCCGTTGGGGTCGCAGATTTGGAATCACTGGCACTGGCCGCCGAACCGTTGGCGTTGACCGCTCGCAGGGTGATGCTGTATTCCGAACCGTATGTAAGGCTGCCAATATCAAAGCTGGTCGTGCCGCCGGAGCTGGTCCATGCGCCCGATGCAATCCGGTATTCGATGTCGGTTATTGCTGCGCCATGCGCCGCTGGGAGGCTATTGATCGTGACTGTAAGCGACTGAGCCGAACCCTTGTCAGCAAGATCCCAATCACCAACCACCATCGCTTCCGGCAGGCCGGTTGAAGTGACGTTTTTGGCGGTGGACGCGGCACCGCTACCTTCTGAATTGACGGCGCGAAGTTTGATCGCCGAAGAGCTGCCGTCCGTAAGGCCGGTGATGTTGAAATCATCAATTCCGCCAGAACTTGTCCAGCTACCAGCACCGATCTGATACTCTATATCGGTAATTGTTGCGCCGTTTGCGGCGGGGAGGCTGGAAATTGTAACTGCCGCCGTTCCGCCCACCCCTGTATCGGCAATTGACCACATTCCGCTTGTGATTTGGCTTGGGACATCAATTACATTATTGGTGACTGCCGTATCCGTGAAGCTCCCCACATTCAGCGTATCGCTATCAACATAATCGCCCGTTGCGCTATTGTAGCTGATGGTCAGCGGATCGCCATAAACGACAGTTTCCGTAAATGTAAAAACAATGGTAGCCGATGGGGAGCCGGTCGCAGTTGCCAAAGACGTGACCGACACACCGCCAATTTTAATCGTGATGCCCGTCGCATATGCTGCCGAAGTGATAGCCTTGTCAAAAACGGCTGTTACCTGGCTAGGCTCGGCGTCCGATACCGTAGCTGAGATCAATACAGCCGGGACAGGTACCGGCGTGAATCCGCCGTTCCTTGACGCGCCACCAATATGGCCGATATTTCCCGGCTGTAAGGATCTAAACATGCGTTATCCCATCTTCGAAATGTAAAGGGAGCCTGTGCCGGACGCGAGAATCGCCGATATGCGGCAATTGGCGTCTACTTTGAAATATTCGGGGTTTTCGCCGCCCAGGGGCATATCGGTAGCGGCCGCGGCAATCGCGCCTTCGCCAATAGCCACGAAGGCATTTACGGTTGACTAGAGGCGGTAAACCCCCTCGTTGAATACCGCAGAATTCGCGACTGTGGTTGACAGGGAAAGGATGACGGTCCCGTTCTCGACAGGACGCAAAGCATTAATAGGAACACCATCGGTGTCCTGCATCAATTTCATGGACATTTTAATTCCTTAGTTTTTAGGGATAAGGTGGCGGATACTAGCGGGGTCGTCAGGCGAATACGTGGTAATGCCTTTTTGAACGTTCAGGTTATCTTGGTAGGCTTTAGCGGGATCGACCGCTTCGCCGGCGGAGCCAACTTGAGACTGAGTTATCGAAGCTGCGCGATTTTTTTCACCCTCGCTGCGGTTGGCGTTCAATTTTCTTTGAAGCTGCCAGTTTTCATTATTGATTTTCCGGTTGAGTTCTTCTTTCCGGGAGTCGATTTCCATAATCTTCAGATTAATCTTATTCCGCTCGGCATAGTCCGCCTGATCAAGGTTCGCTTTAAGTTCCTCTTTCTGGGCATCAAGCTGCGAGGCAAGACGATCGGCGGCGGCCTCATTGTTAAGTGAGGAAATCTTTTCAGAACTTGCGATCTCCATCGTCGTCAGGTCTTTCTTGCTGCCCAACTGAGATGCAAGCATATCCTTTTGCGCCGTGATATTGTTCTGCTGAATCAGGAGATCACCGGCAAGTTTCTGGTCGCCTTCTTTCAGCGCATATTTATGGCGCATTGCGAGCAACTTTTCCTGCTGGTCCAGTTTGAGCAACTCGATATCCATTTCATTTTTTGTTTTCTTGCTGTCCTTTGCGGTTTCAAAATCGCGGGTTTTTTGGTTTTCACCCGCCGTGAATTCCCGTCCGACCTGGGATTGACCCGCAACAAAATTTTGTTTTTCTTCAGCCAGCCGGGCTTCCCTCATATCGGTTCCCCGATCTATCCCGCCCTGACCGGCGCCCTTCAAGAGCCCGCCGATTAAATAATTTGCATTAACCATTTGGCTGGCCTCCCGATCCGAATTTTTCCTTCAAGCCAGGAACCTCCTTGGCAAGTTCGCCGGTTTTATCGGCCTGGATAATATTTGCGAATTCACCCTGGAATACTTCCGGATTGATTTTTCCGGCCTTGTTGGCATGATCCCCGTACAAATCCATAGCTTTGTATAAAGCCTGCTCAATCTCTTCTGGCCTAAATGTGTAAATACCGGCCTGCTCAAAGGCGTCAGCGAGGTTTTCCAGCAATTCAGCACCCCCATGCAGCAAAATGTCGGGGGTGACTTGCTGTCCGCTTTCTTCGGAGGAACTTTGCAGCTTAATCACAACGGAAAAGACGATTTCAGCCAACGAACCGGCGGGGTCATCTATTCCGGCCTTGAACCGCTGCTTAATCGCTTCGAATGATTTCGGGCTGAAAATAACCTTTAGGCCGTTATCGACAAACTTATCGTATTGAGCCTGTTCTTCAGGCGTCACATTTGGCTCTTCCGACGAAGAGTCAGTTGTTTGTTCCCCGGAGGCGCTGGCTGGCGCACCCGCAGGCATCATGCCTATTTCTTCCATAGGAAACCCCTTACTTAGACAGTGATGATCTGGCCCGTCATCGGATCAAATCGGAAAGTGTCACCGCCACCACGATACTGGACAGGATCAAACTTATCTGTTGGGGTGAGCCCACCCCGGCCGCCTCGCCGTGCGCTCAATGCGGCGATCTGATCTGCCGTCAGCAATCCCCCGTTCGTTCCGTAATTGGCGGCGACGGCCGCCCGGTCCGCGGCTGCAGCCTTGCCAATAGCTTCAGCGTTGTCAGAGGCCGCCTGTCCGGCCATGAGCCCCTGACCCACACCAGATGCGATATTGCCCAAAAATTTGCTCCCGGGCGCCGATTTAGCATAATTAACAAGCCCGTTAAGCATTCCGCCGCTTGATGTCGATGCTGGCGCGACTGCCCCGGTTGTTGCCGCGGCGACGTTCGCCGGACCGACAGGGACGCCGGCTGTTGGTGCCGGGGCCGCGCCACTCGCAGCCAAAGCACCGGCCGCGGGGGAAGCCGCCGCAGGAGCCGCTGTGCCAAGCTGTGACGGCAGGGGAGACGTTCCATACCCAAACCCCCCACTAATACCGCCGCCGATACCGCCAGCCAATGCCCCGGTCGCCATGCCGTCAGTTATCGAGCCGCCGGTTACGCCGTTGACAATGCCGCCCGCGATAGCCCCATAGCCCGCCTGAGTGACGGCGCCGGCCAAGACATCCCCCAGAAGTCCCGTCCCGGCCACATTTTTGGCACCTGCCGAAACGGCGGACCCCCAACCGCCGTATCCTGCGCCGGACATAGCTCCTGAAGCCGTGAAATAAATAGCCGCGGCAGCAAGAACCGGCACAGCGATTTTCTTGACGACCTTAACGACCTTCTTAAAAACCTTTTTGATACTCTTGAAAACACCGCTCATTGCATCATCCTCTTTTCAAACAAAATGCCCTCTTGCGCGAAACCCTTGCGCTTCAGGAGGGCGGAAAACCGGTCATAATTTTCGATCATATCCACGGCTCCAATCCGAACGCTGTAAACCTTCTGGTCCCGGGCCCACCCAAGGAAAGAGTTCATCAATCCAAACGCGCCACGCCCTGCATTTTCCGAAACATAGAATTGAAGATCAGTGGCGTATTTCACTGTCAGGATTTGATAGAGGACATCCACCGCGCCGATAAGATACCCCTCGACAGTGCCTTTGGTTTCGCAAACAAAAAGACAGCCATTCCCGGAAACAATGCAGTTTTTACAAAGGTCCTTGAACAGGTTGATATTCAATTTTATGTCGCGGTATTTTGACTTTCCGTGCGCTTCAATCACCAACTCACAAAGCCGGGGGATATCGCCGAACCTTGCTACCCTGATCATGCGGCCTCGTTCGCTGTTCCCTGACCCCAATCCAGCGTAATCCCATACATTTGCTCGATCATCCCAAGCGACGTGGACCGAAGGGCGGCAATATGCTCTAGATACTGAGTCCTTGTCGCGGCCGGGATTGACGTGTTGTTCTGGATTGAATCGAACATCTGCGCATAGTTGTTATCAATAATGGTGATTGCGCCGGTCGCCTTATCTCGGTCATTTGCGCTCAAGTTCATTTGAGCGATTTCGCGCTGAACGTCCGTCTGCTGTTGCTGCAGGTATCTATCCGCTTCGATTGACCGCTCTTGCGTCCCGGTATTGGCATCTATCGCCCGCTGCTGCGTGGCCTCGTCCGCTGCGATTGTCCGCTGCTGTGTGGCTTCATTCGCGGCGATCTCGTTACCCTGGAGGCCCTCCGTCTGTCTATACCCCTGCCCGGAAATATTTTTCTGGAATGTCTGGTTAGCGTCCTGCGCCGCTATTGGGAGCGCGGCCTTGTAAACAGCCTCCTGCCCCGCCTGCACCCCGATGGAAGAATTCAGCAAACCCCTCGCATTCGACTGCTGCGCGGCCTGCGTCCGGGCCTGCTGCATAATAGGGCTGTCTTTAGATGTAATTTCTGTGACCTTATTCGCAACGCTGTCGTCTTCCGGAGTCCACATTCCTTGATCATTGTACGCCATGCTTTTCTCCTTGTTCCCAAAATTTGGGAGTTATCTGCCAAACCAAGCAACAGCTTTTTGGATGTACGCGCCGATGCCGCCGAAAATCATTGCCAGCCCAATAAAAATCCCGATTCCTCTATTTTTCATTTGCCGATAATCCTCGATATGGGGGATTACTTCACTTTCCAGCTTTGATTTAGCGTCCCTTTGCTCGCTTTGTATGGCGCGAACAGCGGCAAGAGTTTCAATCAGTGTCGTGTGCAGCCCGTCAATTTTAGCGTACATGATCACTCTGGATTTTTCGGCCGACTCGGCTTGCGCCTGAACTTTGCCAAGCATAATCCCTAATTCTCTGGCATCATCCATTATGATTTTGCCCCTTGCACACCGCCCGTGCCGATAAAGCAAACAACGCCATCCTTTAAGTATTTCATGAGGTTTCTCCTACTCGTATATAACGCTAACAGATCCACTCTCGAACACTGCCGACCCGCTGGACGTTGTTATCCGAACCGTTGTGAGTGCTGCACTTAAGGCTTTTGTGCCGTTGGTGCTGATGAAAAGCGCTGCATCAGATCGCGACGTAACCCCGGAGCCAACCCATGTTGTGCCTGTGTGAAGAGTCAGCGTCATGGAGCCATGAAGAACAGCCGCGGCTACCTCGGCAGACCCAAACCGAAACCCGTCTGTTATCGCCGCGTTGCCCACATTCGTCCCAAATGAACGGAGGACAGACCCGAAATATCCGGTTGCCTCAATGCCGCCGGAATCGCCAAGCTGCACAATCGTATTATTGGTCCCGTTAGTTTTTAGCGCCGATATCGTAACAGTGACGCGTTTTGCCCATGATGGAATTGTGAAATCAAGTTCAGTCTCTAAGCCGGTCGCTGTTTGGGTCGCAAGCTTTTTAAGTGATCCGCCTTGCTCAACCGCGTCCAACGCAGCCTGAAGCCCCGTCACATTCGCTATTGAGTGCGCATGCGAACTGGCGGCCTTGCCGTCCAATGCGTCCTGCAGGCCGGTTACATCGCCGATGATGTGGGTATGGGACGCCAATGCTTTGCCGTCCAGTGCCGTTTGTAGCCCGGTCACATTGCCGATTATATGGGCATGCGAAGTAGCGGCCTTGCCGGACAAAGCCGTGGCTGTCGCGCTGGAGATAGGTTTATTCGCGTCAGATGTGTTGTCAACATTTCCAAGCCCGACATCGCTTTTCGTCAAGGAGCCCAAAGCCGCAGCGGAAGCAGCGGCAGCATCCGCCTCAGATGCGGCGGTTACGGCAGAGGCGGCGGCAGCGTCAGCCGAATTTGAGGCAGCAGCGGCAGATAAAGCCGCGCTGGTTTCTTCGCCGTACGTTTGCGACATAAGCACCCAATTGGTGCCATTATAGCGGACCTCGATAACGCCATTTACAACGATATCATTCGCCACCAGGTCGTTGCCGTCAACCCGCTTGATCACCGTCGCGCCGATGCCGTCTACATTCAATGTACTGGCGCCGGTATTGGATGTCGCGGCTTTGAAAATAACCTGCTGGAACATCTCGTAGGACGTGATCGTATAAGGAAGGGCGAGGACATAAACATTCGCGGATCCGGTATCTGCGGCCGCTGAAATGGCGCCCTTCTTCATTTCCTCTTCTGTCGGCAGTTTTGCGAAGCCGGCCTCAACCGCTACCGCCAGGTTATTGACAGCTTCGGCCCGAGCCAAAGTATGCTTTGCAGCTAATTCAGTTGCATTGTAATAGCTGTTTGTCATTTTGCCCGACCTCGAAATGTGTAAGAAAGTGTGGCGCCATGCAAGGTATGTGGCGGCTCATAGGTAAGGTCAGACGCAACAACGATGCCGATGTTCTTGCCGATACCCTCAAGATCAGCGCGTGCTATTCCTTCAAGCTGCGTAGACCAATAAAACTCATTCCAGAATGCCTCGTCCCAAAAACCACCGCCGCCAACAACATTATATTCCGTACTCATTTGAGCCGGCAACTCGGTTGACCCGTAGTCATATTCAGATGCGATTGACAAAACGGTATTTGGCGATGCCTCCATTTCCAGAAGCATGTCGATATATCTTTTGTTTTGCTGCGGGGATCCGAAATGTGTGAAGGCAAATCGGACAAAAGCGGTAATGCTTTCTCCGTCGAAATTATTCCCCGCGCCGTCCCGATAAACGTATCCATCGTCAGACCCGAACAAAATCCATTCCTCGCCGTCATCGTCCTCGGTAACGCCTGCGTAATAAATCGTCTTGCCGTAGGAGATCGGCAGAAATTGCGGCAGGCCGGAACTCATATCCATGACCATTCCTGTGCCGCCAGAATAAAATATCCGGTACTGGTTCGTTGATTTTATGCGCGTTGTCGCGGTAATGGATTCAGCGGCAGCCCGTTTCGACAAAAACCAAGGGTCCACTTTTTTGGAAAACTTACCGATTTGAAAATCGCCGAAATTTTGCACAGTCTCAAGGGACCCGACGCCATTGATATCCACATGGATAGCCTGCCCGGCAATTTCCTGCGCGGCCCATTCAAACGCTCCGGCCCTGCCACTCAATCCCTTCAAGTTCCAATCGGCTGAACTGCTCCCATAAAGAATATGTATTTTGCTTTTCGAGTAAACCGCCATAACACCGGAAATATCAGGGAGGATTCCCGTTATGTCGCTACCAACGCCCAATTCGGCGGCTCCCAAGACAACAGACCATTCAAGCGGGGATCCAATGGCGCTATGCTGCAGAGAGCCGCCGGGGAATGCCAGAAACAAATGCTTTTTAAAGGCCGCGATATGCCTTGGTGTGTCGGTCGTCATGCCTGTTCGAATTGGCGTAAAGGTCGTCCCATCGAATTCAAAGGCTTTTGAAACGCCGTCCACGCCATACATGCGCTTGGACGAAGAATTCCCGTAGAAATTATCAGTGATAAACTGAAACCGCCCGCCGGGCTCAAGTGATGTCGCTGCGGCTGCCCCGCTGCAAGTGCCTGACCCGCCGCCGTCGGTTGTGATCGTCTCCGCGGCCTGGAACGTTCCCGTATCAGACTGAATAACCAAATACCCGGCCGCGTCACTTGTCGAGAAAGACCCGCTTTGGACGACAACCCTTTTTACCGTTCCCGTCGCGCTTGATGTCCCGCCGGTTACAGTCTCGCCTTCAAGGAAGGCCGTCACTCTGCCAGCCGTGAAATCTAGCGTTTTTCCTTTGTTGATCAACGCCCATCCGGAAGATGAGGATTTATACATATCGCAGGCCGTCCCGCCGATATTGTCCCGGAAAGCATAAACGGTATTATTATACCGCCAAGCGCCGCGAAGCCGTCCGGATCCGGGGACTTCCGAAATATCGTCTCTTGCCGCCTCGATCGCGGCGACCATCCAATCAGATGCGAGAGTATCGTTCGGGGCGGAAGCCTCCGTCAAAACTCCGTTCAACACCATCTTGGCAGAGGCGGAAACCTCCAAAGCCTCGTTATCCGAAAAAGTCCCGACAACATTTCTTAGAACCAAGTACCCGGCTGCATCGGATCCGCCGTAGGAGCCGCTTTCGATGACCGCATCAATCAGCGCCACCCCTGTTGCATTCGAAGTTCCGCCCACAACAGCGTCACCTTCCGAAATTGCTGCTTGGCCTGCGTCAAATGTCAGATAGTAATATTTTGCTAAATGCGGCTGCGGGTGCCCATCAAACCGCTCATGCCCATAAATTCGGCGATACCCGTTTGGAACAGGTTCATAATTTTCGGCAGCGATGCAGGTGGATTCCTTTTTAACCAACGCCTGCGTGACGACATCAAGGCCGCCCTTGAAAATAAATGTATGAGTTCTCGGCTCGGCCATTACGCAAGAGCCCTTGAGCCAATAACCATTGTTTCAAGCTGTTCGCGCTCAAGATCCCCGACAAGTTCATCATATTTGTCCATCGATGTTTTAATGTTCAAAATTGCCTCGTCATGGATATTCAGATTTTCGAGGGCCTTATATACAATCAGGTCATGGTACTTGGCCGGCATTTCGGGAACGTCGGCATTTGCGGCAAGGGATTGAGGGGATTTCATATATTCCCCCCGCACCGTGTAGGACGCGTCAGGATTCGGCCCGAAAACAATTTCATTCGCAGGAGTTATTGAATAATGGACAGGACGATTAGCGACCTGAACACCGCGGCCATACCGCCGACGCCAGTCCTGCCAGTCGATAAAAAAGATATCCGTTTCGTCAACAGACCCGAGGGAGGTTTTGTAAATCGTTGTGCTGCCCTGATCCGTTATCCATTTTGACAAACGTGTCAGCCCGAATGAAGCCGAAGTATATCGCTGCGTACCGGAAGTGACGGCAACGCTGAATTCCGCCCGCATCCAAAGCCACTCAGAACGGGACCGCTGGATGTCACGCCAAGACCGCTTTACCCAATAGACGATCTTGGCAAGACGCCCCGTTTGCGACAAGACTGACGCAGGTTGGACGCCCTGAACTGTACCGGATTCCCTCGCGGTGTCCTGACATAGTTCAAGGAATGTAGACATTAGGCAGCCTGCATATCTTGTGATTGCGACCAGCGAAGAATACCTTCTTTGGTCAAATGCTCGCCGCCCTTAACCACATTAAAGGGGTGCAACTGCACATCCCCCGCGGTCAAATCCCCTGTTTGGGGGTTGCGGGAATATTGCGTGGTTTTCGCGTTCTTCAACGCGATCACATATCGCAGAGGAACATCAATATCCTCGCCCCGCGGCAGCATCATCATGGATCCGTTTACACCAACCTCAACAGGCCGGTCGCCACCCTGCTCGGGCTGCAAGGATATATTGATCGTCACCTTTGGATCATTCCGGGATGTTTGTTTGGTTGACTTGGCAAACGGCGGGGGCGCGGGAGTATATGATTCCGCGCTTACAGGAATATCGCCCGACAAGTCCGGCGCCTTGATTTTTGAGATTGGGCCCGTAATTCGCAGCAAATGTGCGTGCAGGGCATCCATAGACTCGTCCGCGGCGATATCCGGAATTTGATATGTCACATTCAAAAGGTAATGCAGTTGCTCGCGGGTAAGGTCAGCAACGCTTACTTCGACATACTCGATTTTGTTGCTCATGTTAATTCCCTACCAATTCATACGAACAGTCGGAAGCGTCTAAAACCCCAATGAGATTGGCGGGGATTTCAGTCTCCACTCCAACAGGGATTTTTGTCATTCTGCCGTTCAACGACACAGGGACTTCCCGGCTTTCTGCAGCGCCGGTGATCAACACCTTAACGGTTTTAGCTTTTGCGGGGCCCGGAGGGTTTTTTGCGACCGCAACAGGCTTTGCAGCCGGAGCCGCAGCGGGCTTTTTCACTTCGATTTTCTTTTTCGTCATAGCAAACCTCAAAAAAAGAGTGACCGGCCGAAGCGGATCACTCTTGTTAAAATAAACAGGAAGGCTTTTGTTAGTTGCGGATCGCCCGATAAGCGATAGTCTCGCCATTGGCATTCAAATCCGCGTCTGTACCGATCGTAAAGCCCGGGGCGACCGTGCTTGACCCGGCATACATTCCGATGCCGGCAGTCGTGAGTTTCGTCCGGGTGCCAGCGGCGACCGTCTTGTAAGCGGAAGGATCAGCCATACCGGCAATCCATTCGCCTTTTTCAAAGCCTGCGGCACTATCAATATTGATGATTTCCACATAATCAGGGATCCATCCAAGCGGGACAGTGATCGCAGCTCCGGTACCTTCAACGGTACCAATTTTAACGTCTTTCATTTATCTATCTCCTAAATAGAAAGGGCGCCCCGAAGGACGCCCCTGCATTAAAAATAACCAAGATTTTAGAGGTCAGTGACAGCCACTTCAAGACGGGCCATCCATGCCTGGTTCAAAATCACGGCGGTGTAGTAAGCCTTCCAGGAGACAAAGCCGCGCTGCCCAAGCGGATCGGATTTATCAATCGTGTCAGGATTGATAACCCGGGGCGTCATGGCATTTGCACCTTTCAGCGGCACATTACCGAAGGCATTCCGACCAAGGAAAAGGACGGGATACACATCGACATTTGTCGCATCCAGCGCAACCATGCCGTTCAGCGTGGTGGAGCCGGTTGCGAGATTTGGCTCAAGCTCCGGCGAAAGGACATAACGAACGTCCTCAACCGTGCCGATTTCCTCCGGGGCCACAGGCTGGCGGCTACCATACTGCGCAACAGGGATAAAGCCAGCCATGGTCCGGATGTCGGCTTCAACGTCCGTATGAGCCAAAGCGATGTATGATGCCTCAATCGGGTGAGTATCGTACATGACGGACCCGGACAGGATCTTGGTCAGCTTCATGGCCTTGTTCGCCTTCAGCGCCCGGGTAACAGCCCGCTGCTTGGTAAGCGAAATCTTTGTGTTGACACTGCTGGGACCAGAACCGTTGGCATAGAAAACGTTCGTGCCGCCCTTGAGGACGCCATACGTGATCATTTCCATGGTCAGCGCGGCTTGCTCGCCCGCCAGCATGATGGCATCCTTCAAAACAGGATCTTCCGACGTGTCATTCACCTTGTCCGTGATTTCAATCGGCTTGCCATACTGCTTGAGGGTCGCATTAACGTCCTCATACGCCATTTTC
>Ga0105053_10004753_pt1 | contig 19756 bp, 15 predicted proteins | sample BON01_FD_78093 | JGI IMG/M metagenome (GOLD analysis project Ga0105053, IMG submission 78093) | Freshwater microbial communities from Lake Bonney liftoff mats and glacier meltwater in Antarctica - BON-01 | ecosystem: Environmental > Aquatic > Freshwater > Ice > Glacier meltwater | place: Lake...
GCTCTTTAACCTCGAAGAGAGATGGAGCCTGTGGGTAAACACTTAATTGAAACCGCCGTATGCGACATCGCACGTACGGTGGTGTGAGAGGACGGGGTTCGTAAGGCTCCTCCTACTCGATCCCTTGTGTGGGAACAACAATGACTTATGAAAAAGAGGAGTGTAAACATGAAGGTATTAATTACTGGTGGTTCAGGTTTTGTGGGATCTCATTTAGCCGATCGACTATTAGCAAGAAAAGACCAAGTTTTGGTGATTGATAACTTTACTACGGGTCGACGAGATAACTTGAAAAGTCATCCTAACTTGGAAGTTATTGAACAAACGATTGCTGATACTCAAGCAATGGAACAAATTTTTACACGTTTTCAACCTGACGTCGTGGTCCACGCTGCAGCCTCTTACAAAGATCCAGACAATTGGGTTGAAGATTGCCATACCAACGTTTTAGGCACAGTAAATGTGGTTGCTGCTGCGAAAAAGGCCGGCTGTAATCGTGTGGTGTATTTTCAGACGGCTCTTTGCTATGGTTTAAACCCTAAAGAGCAACCTGTTTCTTTGGACCATCATTTCGATGCACGTGGAAGTAGTTATGCGATTAGTAAAACAGCGGCTGAGCACTACGTAGAGCTGTCTGGTTTGGATTTTGTTTCTTTCCGTTTAGCCAACGCCTATGGTCCTAGAAATATTAGTGGTCCATTACCAACTTTTTATCACAGACTTACCTCAAACCAGCCCTGCTTTGTGATGGATACTCGCCGCGATTTTATTTACATTGAAGATTTAGTGGATTGCGTAGAACGTGCTGTAGATGGCAAAGGTGCAGGTTACTATCATATTTCCTCTGGAAGCGACTTCTCCATTAAAGAATTGTTTGATGCCACAATCTCTGCGTTGAATGTTAAGCTTGATAAAGAAGTTGAAGTACGTCCTCGTCACCCTGACGATGCTTATACCATTCTATTGGATCCTTCACGTACCAAAAACGATTTTGCCTGGGAAGTCAAAACGCCTTTAACGGCAGGTGTGAATGCGGCCATTAACTACTACAAAGAATATGGTATTGACCAAACGTTTACTCATTTGCGTGCTGCTGAAACAGAAACGGCATAAGTAATGATTGCATGGAGCTGATTCGCTCAGCTCCATGGTTTTTTATTGGAAAGGAAGAAGAATGACTGAATTCTTGGGTAAAACAATCTTGGTAGTAGGGGGAGCAGGATTTGTTGGTAGTAATTTAACCAATAAAATTCTTGCAGCAGACCCAAAAAAAATAATTGTCGTGGATAATTTATTATCAGCTGATATATCACAGGTTGCAGAACATCCGCGCCTAGAGTTCATTCATGGTTCTATCGCAGAAGATAAAATTTTAAATAATTTGCCCCAAGATTTGGATTATGTGTTTCATTTAGCAACCTATCATGGCAATCAAAGTTCAATTGAAGATCCTTTGAAAGACCATGCAAACAACACCCTTACTACTCTTAAGTTATTTGAGAAAATCAGCAAGTTTAAATCCCTGCAAAAAGTGGTTTATTCTTCTGCTGGCTGTACAGTAGCCAAGAAAACATTTGATCATGCTGAAGCTACAGTAGAACAAGAAGACGTTTCTTTGTATTTGGATAGCCCTTACCAAATGTCTAAAATTTTTGGTGAATTTTATGGCAACTATTACTTTATGCGTTATGGTATGCCTTTTGTGAAAGCACGGTTTCAAAATGTGTATGGTCCCGGCGAAATTTTAGGGGCTGGCGATTGGCGAGGCAACGTCAATACCATCTGGAGAAATGTTACTCCTACATTTATTTTTAAGGCGTTAAATCAACAGTCTCTGCCCTTAGAAAATAATGGTATTGCCACTAGAGATTTTATTTATGTCGATGATATTGTGGATGGACTTATAGCTTGTGCCTTAAAAGGCAAAGCCGGAGGGGTTTACAATATTGCATCCGGAGTGGAGACTTCCATTCGCGAATTAGCTGAACGAATTAATGAAGTGACTGCAAACCAATCGACTATAGACAATATGCCTGCGCGTACCTGGGATCGATCAGGTAAACGTCACGGAGATACTAGCAAGTCAGAAAATGAACTTGGATTTAAAGCGAAGGTCTCTCTTCCCATGGGATTGCAAAAGACTGTCGATTGGACAAAAGAAAATATAGATACAATTAAACGATGTATGAAAAAACATGAGCGCTATGTGCCGGAAATTAAGACGCTAACGTAACGTTTCGGTTTTAGAACTCTTATCAGGAGTAAAAGTATGCAATTTATCGATTTAAAAGCACAATCCAATCGTATCGAAGAGCGATTGTTTGCTCGATTAAAGTCGGTTTTAAATCATGGCGCATTTATTATGGGCCCGGAAATTGTGGAATTAGAGCAAGCATTGGCTAGATTTGTTAATGCTAAGCATGCCATAGCGGTTTCAAGCGGTACAGATGCTTTATTAATTGCACTAATGGCCCTGGATATTGGTCCTGACGATGAGGTTATCACAACGCCGTTTAGTTTCTTTGCTACAGCCGAAGTGATTTCTCTTTTAGGGGCAAAACCTATTTTTGTGGATATTGACCCACATACGTATAACATCGATGCTAATCTACTTGAGGCAGCGATTAATAAAAATACAAAAGCAATAATGCCGGTTAGTATTTATGGTCAGTGTGCTGATTTTGATGAAATTAATGCTATAGCTAAGAAACATGATTTACCCGTTATCGAAGATGCGGCGCAGAGCTTTGGGGGTACTTATAAATCTCGTCAATCCTGCGGACTAACAACCATCGCCTGTACGAGCTTTTTCCCATCCAAACCCCTGGGTTGTTATGGAGACGGTGGGGCTTGTTTCACCAATGATGCCGAATTAGCTATGCGTATGAATGAAATACGTACGCATGGACAATCGAAGCGCTATTATCATACTCGCTTAGGTATAAACGGCCGCATGGATACTCTGCAAGCTGCTATTTTATTAGAAAAACTGGCGATTTTCCCTGAGGAAGTGGAATTACGGCAGGTTGTGGCACAAGGATATGAAGAGCTCCTTCCTAGCAATGTAAAAAAGCCAACTGTTAAAAGCTTTAATACCAGTGTTTTTGCTCAATATACAATCGAAGTTTCGAATCGCGAAAACGTTCAGCAAGAACTACAAGCACGTGGAATTCCTACTGCTGTGCATTACCCGTTGGGTTTACATATGCAACCGATTTTTCAAAAAATGTACCCGGGAGTACAACATTTTCCACATACAGAAAATGCAGCGCGTAGAGTGATGAGCCTCCCAATGCATCCCTATCTTAGCAATGAAGATCAACAAACCATCTGCCAAGCATTACGTGAAGTGTTGATTAAAGAAAAAGAGCTCGCATAAAGCATAAGTCAAAAACAAATATTAAATAAAGGTGTAGAGCATATGTTAACTGGCTTCATTGAGAAAGTTAAAAATAAAGAAGCAATTATTAGTATCGTAGGTTTAGGCTATGTGGGCTTACCTTTAATGTTACGATTTGCGGAGGTTGGTTATCGGGTAATTGGCATCGATGTCGATGAGCGCAAAAATGAGTTATTGAATAAAGGTAAATCGTATATACAGCATATATCTTCGCAACAGGTTTATAATGTAAAAGACAAAATTTATGCTACATCGGATTTTACGGCCAGCTCAGAAGCGGACGCTATCATTCTTTGTGTTCCTACCCCATTAGATAAGTATCGAGAGCCTGACTTAAGTTATGTTCTGCAAACAACCGATGCGTTGCTACCTCATTTGCGTGCAGGCCAGCTGATTTCCTTAGAAAGTACAACTTATCCAGGAACTACAGAAGAAGAATTAAAAACTCGAATTGAAAGTGTAGGGCTAAAGGTAGGGCAGGACATTTTCTTAGTGTACTCGCCAGAACGGGAAGATCCAGGCAATCCAAACTTTACGACCGCGACCATACCTAAAGTGTGTGGGGGCGATACACCACAATGTATAGAGGCCGGACATGCTCTTTATTCCGCGGTGATCGATAAGGTTGTTCAGGTTTCTTCAACCAAAGTAGCAGAGATGACCAAGCTTCTAGAAAATATTCATCGCTCTGTTAATATTGGTTTAGTCAATGAAATGAAAATACTTGCTCATAAAATGGGTATCGATATTTATGAAGTGATTGATGCCGCAGCAACAAAGCCATTTGGTTTTGTTGCTTATTATCCCGGCCCTGGTATTGGTGGACATTGTATTCCTATTGATCCCTTCTATTTAACTTGGAAGGCAAGGGAATATGGTATGCATACCCGGTTTATTGAGCTAGCGGGTGAGATTAATAGCGGAATGCCGCATTGGGTTGTGAATCAAATAGCCGATGCTTTGAATTCTCACGAGCGCTCTATCAAAAATAGTAAAATTTTAGTTTTAGGAATTGCCTATAAACGTAATGTGGATGACATGAGGGAATCGCCTTCATTGGAGATAATGGAATTGTTACAAGAGAAAGGTGCGCATGTGAGTTACTCCGATCCGCATGTACCGTTTTTCCCGGCGATGCGCCACCATCATTTCGATTTACATAGTGAAGAGCTTACGGCCCAAGGGCTGCAAGGCTATGATTGCGTGGTCTTGGCAACTGCCCATAATGCATTCGATTATGATTTGATTGCTAAGAATGCCAAGCTTATTGTGGATACGCGTGGTGCTTTTAAGAAATTCACCCAAAATAATATTGTGAGTGCCTAAAATGAATAAAGCACCTAAGATTATTTCCGATCGCAAAATAAATATTGCACTGGTGGGATGTGGCAGGATTGCTAAAAATCACTTCCAAGCGATTGAACAGCATAAGGATCACTTAACACTAACTGCCGTTTGCGATACTGACCCGGCCGCATTAAATGAAGCTGTTCAAAAATATGGGGTTGACGGTTATAAAACCCTAGGGGACCTGTTGCAGCATTCCAATGCCGATTTAGTATGTATTTGTACTCCAAGCGGTCAACACCCTGAGCAGGCAATCAAAATTGCAAAGTCCGGTCGGCATGTTCTCACTGAAAAACCCATGGCTACGCGCTGGCAAGATGGTTTAAGAATGGTCAAAGCGTGTGATGAGGCTGATGTTCGCTTATTTGTTGTGAAACAGAACCGTTTGAATGCCACTTTACAATTGCTTAAAGCGGCTATCGACCAAGGTCGATTTGGTAAAATCTACATGTCCAATATTAATGTATTTTGGACCCGTCACCAAGATTACTACGAGCAGGGTGGCTGGCGTGGTAAGTGGGAGTGGGATGGTGGCGCATTTATGAATCAAGCAAGCCACTATATTGACTTAATCCATTGGCTTTTAGGCCCTGTGGAGTCCGTGCAAGCCATGATGGGAACCTTAGCAAGGAAAATCGAGACGGAAGATACTGGAGTACTCAATATTCGTTGGCGTAATGGGGCAATGGGGTCTGTTAGTGTCACCATGCTTGCCTTCCCCAAGAATTTTGAAGGTTCAATCACCATTTTAGGGGAAAAAGGTACAGTCCGTATTGGTGGAGTGGCGGTTAATGAAATTCAACATTGGGAGTTTGCAGATCAACATCCTGATGATGAGCAAATCAAAGCAGCGAGCTATCAAACTACCTCGGTGTATGGATTTGGCCACCCTTTATACTATGCTAATGTTATTAATTGTTTGCAAGGTAAGGAAGCCCCCTTAGTTGATGGTCGTGAAGGCCTTACCTCACTAGAGGTGTTAATAGCGGCTTATCGGGCAGCGCGCGATAATGTTACTGTACATCTCCCTTTGGAGTTATAAGCATGTCATACCATGCCCATGAAACTGCGATAATTGATACGGGTGCCACCATCGGTGTGCAAACCTATATTTGGCACTGGGTGCATATATCTTCTGGTGCAACCATTGGGGATCGCTGCAGTTTAGGGCAGAATGTCTATGTTGGTAATAAAGTGGTCATTGGTAATAATGTAAAAATTCAGAATAATGTTTCTGTATATGATAATGTTACGCTAGAAGATGATGTGTTTTGCGGTCCAAGCATGGTGTTTACTAACGTCTATAATCCGCGCTCGAGTATTTCTCGAAAAAGTGAGTACCGCAGTACCTTAATAAAGAAAGGTGCCACCTTAGGCGCAAATTGTACAATAGTATGCGGTGTAACCGTTGGTGAGTATGCATTTGTAGGTGCGGGAGCCGTGATCAACCGTGATGTTCCGGCTTATGCATTAATGGTCGGTGTGCCAGCACGCAAGATTGGCTGGATGAGTGAGTTTGGTGAGCAGCTTCATTTTACTAAATCGCTTGAAGATGGTTCCTCGATTGCTATATGTCAACAAACCGGTGTTGTTTATCGCAAGCAAGGAGACCAGGTTGTAAAGGAATTTTTATGAGATTATGTACCGTAGTTGGGGCTCGCCCACAATTTATTAAAGCCGCCACCGTTTCAAGAATTATCGCTGCACAAACAGCGGTTCAGGAAATAATCATTCATACCGGCCAGCACTACGATGACAACATGTCAAAACAATTTTTTGATGAACTCAATATACCTACGCCTAATTATCAATTAAATACGGGTTCGGGTTTGCATGGCCAGCAAACTGGGCAGATGCTTGCAAAAATTGAAGAGGTTTTATTACAAGAAAAACCGGACTGGCTATTGGTATACGGTGATACAAATTCCACACTTGCGGGTGCTCTTGCTGCTGCAAAATTACACATTCCTGTTGCTCATGTGGAAGCTGGACTGCGTTCATTTAATCGTAAGATGCCAGAAGAAATAAATCGCATAATGGCTGACCATGTTAGTACAATTTTATTTCCACCTACTGAAAATGGCCATCGACAACTGCTAAAAGAAGGGATTAGTAACGCACAAATTTATAATGTTGGCGATGTAATGTATGACGCAACTTTATATTACAACAAACGCAATACTACGCGTGAAACCCTTGTAGATAGATTAAATATAAAGAGCAAGCCATATGCTCTAGTTACCATACATCGAGCCGAAAATACAGATTCTCACACCCGGTTGATCCATATTTTTGATGCTTTAATTGAATTGAGTAACGAGATGGCGATAATTTTACCGTTACATCCTCGCACACTCGCTATTGCTTCAAAATTGGAACTGCTGCCTAGACTCGAGCAGCACATCCAAATTATTGAGCCCGTCGGCTATTTGGATATGTTGGCTCTGGAGCAACATGCAAGCTGCATCATTACAGATTCAGGCGGAGTACAAAAGGAAGCGTATTTTAATCGCGTACCTTGTATTACATTACGTGATGAAACGGAGTGGGTAGAACTTATAAGTAACGGTTGGAATCAATTGTGTTCACCAAATACTCCATTTTCATTATTGAATGTAATAAAAGCGGGCTCGTTTGAAAAAAAACCAGACGTTACTCTTTTTGGGGATGGCGATGCTGCCAGAAAAATCGTTAAGATTTTATCTGAACATCCCGGAAATAATTATCCTAATTATATTGAGGTACACACGTGATCCCTTTTGTGATGGCGCCATTTAAAGCTATACACGCTCATTTTGCATTGCTTGAGGGCACTGTTCGTACAGAAATTGTGCAAAAATATGCAGGCTCAATCATTGGATTGGCATGGGCGTTTCTTTACCCACTTATTTTGTTTTTTATCTATTCTACATTATATCTCGTGATATTTAGGATAAGACCCAGCGATATGACCACCAATATGTATGTGGTATATATTATGAGTGGTTTATTGCCTTTTCTTGGCTTTGCTGAGGGCTTGAGTGCGGGAACAACTTCTCTTTCTAGCAAGAAATCGTTACTACTCAATACGGTTTACCCTTCAGAGTTTATTCCACTACAAGTCGTTTTATCCAGTCATATGACATTATTTGTGGGCATCTTCCTATTGCTGGTGGCTAATCTATTCTTACTTCATTCCTTGAATTGGACGGTTGTAATTATTCCCTATTTAATTTTATTACAGTTGATGTTTACAGGGGGTGTAGTTTGGGTATTATCCATTTTAAACTTGTTGATTAAGGATATTCAACAATCCTTGTCATTTATTACGATGCTCTTAATGATTATGAGCCCAATTGCATACACGCCGTCAATGGTTCCCAAAGCACTAAAACTAATGCTCTACATCAATCCCTTTTCTTACTATGTTTGGTCCTACCAAGATTTGTTTGTAAGAGGTGTGGTTTCATATAATTTATTGATTGCAACCTGTATTAGTATGCTGAGTTTTACTTTGGGATATCATTTTTATAACAAATCGAAAAAGGTATTCTATGAATTTGCCTGATGATGCCATCGTTTTCCAAAATGTATGCAAAACCTATGGATTGTATACAAGTAAGTGGCAAATGGTAAAGGAAGCACTAGGCTTCAAGAACAAAAAAGAAGTTCAACAATTTTTCGCCCTTAATAATGTCAATCTTACCATTAAGAAAGGGGAGCGCATCGGCCTTGTAGGTAGGAACGGTGCAGGGAAATCGACTCTTTTAAAGTTAATTACTGGAAATTTTGCTCAAACTAGCGGCACAATTGTCGTTAATGGGCAAGTGCAAGCCTTGATGAATACGGGTGTTGGGTTTCATCCAGAATTTACCGGCCTGGAAAACATTAAGGCCTCACTCTTATACAATGGCCTTTCTAAAGACCAGTTTGATGTAGCAGTCGAGGACATCATTGATTTTGTTGAACTAGGCGACTTTTTGCATCAGCCATTAAAAGTCTATTCATTAGGCATGCAGTCTAGGTTGTTTTTTGCTGTGGCAACCGCAATTCAACCAGAAATATTAATTATCGATGAAGTGCTAGGGGCTGGTGATGCTTATTTTAGTGCGAAATCAGCGGAGCGCATGAAAAAACTAACGAACTCCGGGTGCACATTAATTCTTGTTTCTCATTCTGCGCAACAAGTCCTGCAATTTTGTGATCACGCCTATTGGCTTGAAAGTGGTGAAATTGTTATGCAGGGTGAGGCAATTGATATTATTAAGGCCTACGAAGAATATACCAAAAAATTGGAAAACGAAGCGAATTCCAATTCAAACCCTCAACCTATTCAATCAAAGTCCGTTATTCAATCAAAATGGTTAAGAGATAAGTTACTCAATGAAGTGCTGATGAATCATAACGTGATGAATAATCCTATGGGTCAAAATGCCAATCCATTCGCTGACTCTGCCAAACAAATAGGAATTTCTCGCTGGCCTTCATTAGAATCAGGTTTAAAAATTGAAGATATACGAGTCCTTGATGCTTCTGGGAATGTGATTAACCAAGTTGGTGTTAATCAAACATTAGACATTGAAATTTCTATATTGGCTGAAGAAACTGGACAGTATGATGTTTATTTTGTGATTTTGTTATTTACAGAGGACGGGCGTTGGTTAACTCGGCATGCAAGTTCGCTACAGCAAGTTAAATTAAAACAAGGGGAGATTTATACTACCCATTTGCAATATGAGCAGGTTTTATTAGGCAATGGTAAGTATATGTTTTCTGCGGCAATTTATAAAATATTAGATTTAAAGGATTTATCTAATGCACGTTATTATGATTTATTATCAAGAAGTTTTGAATTTAAAGTAGTGGGAGAGTATTTGGATGACACTACGGTGTTTCATCACCCTGCACGATGGAGTTCGCCAGCAAATGGCCAATCCCGTCCTGCAGTCACAGCTCAAAATCAAACCATGATTGAGGTACAATAGATGATGATATGTCCTGATTGCCACAAGGAGCTTGAGGAAAATAGTTTAGGTTGTCAAGCTTGTGAATGGAAAGGAAAAATTCAAGATGGTATTCCAATTTATTTATCTTCACTGGATAGTAATGATGAAATGTTTAAACGCTATTTATCCAATTACGAAGAGATTAGCGAAGATGATTTAGAAGAAAGTATTCAAGATCATGACTATCTACGCGTACAAAATGAAAAATTATTTTCCTACATACCGCCGGTTAACGATTTAAATGTGTGTGAAATTGGAGTAGGAAAAGGGCTTTTATTACAGCATCTTTTAAAAGAAAAGCCTAAAAAATTAGTTGGGGTGGATATTAGTATTCCCTATCTCAAAACGATTAAGCATATGAGCGAAAACATAGAGTTAGTGGTAGCAAATGCCGAAAATATTCCTTATGAAAATGAATTCGATGTCATTATTGCTGCTGATATTATTGAACATGTATTTAATGTTGGGGATTTTTTATATTGCGTGAATCGCGCATTAAAGCCAGGGGGGTGTTTTATCGTAAAAACCCCAAATAATGAAGATATTAATATTTATTCACGAATACGAGGGTGTAAATACAATTTTGTACATCTTCGAAATTTTAGTAAAAAGACATTGAAAACGGTGTTGATGGGTGCGGGTTTTCAAGTCGACAAAATTATATATGATGGGTTCTATGCTTATAGAAAACGTTCCTATATTAAAAATCGACCATTTTTAAATACACGTTACGATAATTATTTTTCGAAAAAATATGTCAATGTCCATGAGGTTAATAAAATAAATAACCATATTGGACGACTGTTGATGAATCCAATTGAAATAACAATGTTATCGCGCAAACCTTTAGAATCATCTACAGCCTGATTGTCTTATGGCCTTCGTTCGCAGGAGGTACCTGATAAAATCGGCAAAATTTAGTTTACTTTAGTTGAGGTTGAAATTTTTATTCATGTTAGATAATGCTGATTCCATAGTAATGTTAACCTGGTCTGACTGGTTCAAAGAATTACGCAGCAATCGTTATCATTATGCCACCCGATTTGCCAAAATCAAGCCGGTGATCTTTGTTCAACCCGATTTAGCAGAATCGAGATACTTTTTTGAAGAAACAGGCATTGAGAACATCGTTGTTTTACATATCCCTAATACGTATGATGCTATACAAGAACAATTGTTTAATAAAGCACTGACAGAGCGTGGTTGTATTCAACCGATATTTTGGATTTACAATTGCAACTTTCAATCGCTTCTGGCCAAGCGTTACTCAGTATTAAATGTTTTTCATGGAACAGAAGATTACCTAGCCTCAGACTCAAGAATTAAATTCCAAGATAAAACGTTGATTGAGGCGTATCTCAATACCATTTCCCAATGTCAACTTATTATTACCGTCTCCGATGGAGTAAAAGAGAGTTTTGAATCCAATACGGATTTTGACGCTAAAATTGCTACGGTTTATAATGGATGTGATTATTCTTTTTATTGCCCCATTAAAAATCAAGCGGCACCTATTTCCCCCAGCTCAAAAATTGCATTTTACCAGGGAAATATTTTTGACAAATTGGACTATGATTTACTATTAAAATTAACCAAAATGCTGCCGGATTGGACATTTAATTTTTGTGGGAAAGTTCTATTTAATGAAAAGGGGTGGCAGCAATTATGTGCACAACCTAATGTTAATTATTTAGGACTTATAACTCCAGAAGAGATAAGAGCCCAAAGTTATCTTTCGACAGTAGGATTGATTCCATTTGTGCAAAACGAATGGTTGATAGAGCGTTCATTTCCATTAAAAACATTTGAGTACTTAGCATCAGGTTTACCTGTAGTTAGTATTCCCATTAAAAATATATTAAATTTTTCTGATGTCATTCAATTTGCTGAAACAGCACAGGAGTTTGCCGAACAGATTAATCATGCAGCACTACAGCGTGCGGATGCTGAACATACAAAAAGGAGGCTACAAGTTGCCTCCCAACAAGATTATGATATTCGATTCCAGGAAGCCTTGCAGATTATTGAGAGTACTATAGCAGAACAAAACAACCGCAAACTAAAACTCACGATTGGTATTCTTTATGAACCCTCAAGCGTAGTAGTTAGCACTATTGAGGAACATTTAAGTAGTTTTGCTTTATTTTCAACTCATCACATCATCTACATTCCAGCGACTCAAGAATTAAAGTGTGCGATTAACCTTAATGTATTTGATGTTGTTGTGATCCATTATTCCATTCGGGTAAGTGTTCGCAGTAGCAACTTCATGCTATCAGCAGACTATATTAATGCAGTTAAAACGTTTGGTGGTTATAAAATACTATTCATCCAGGATGAATATGAAGGAACCAATATTGCCCGCTCTTGGATAACGGAACTAGGAATACACAGCGTTTATACTTGTGTGCCTCAGCAATATAAAGAAATTATTTATCCCAGAGCACAATTTGTGCATGTAGACTTTATTAGCAATCTAACCGGCTATATTCCGACAGTAAACTCCAATCGCAAGAAATCCACCAAAACCTCTGCAAGGCCAGTCTTAATAGGTTACAGGGGACGCTCTTTACCGTACTGGTATGGAAGGCTAGGTCAAGAGAAATTAGAAATTGGGATTAAGGTAAAAGATTACTGTCAATCCAAAAATTTACCAGTGGATATAGAATGGGAAGAATCAAAACGTATATATGGTCCAAATTGGTATCAATTCTTAATGAGCTGTCGTGCAACTTTAGGCACTGAGAGTGGATCAAATGTTTTTGATTTTGACGGAAAAATTCGCGCAAACATTGAAAAAAAACTCACCAACAACCCAAGTCTATTATTTGAAGATGTATATGATGAATATATAAAATCGAATGAAAATATCAAGATGAATCAAATTTCGCCTAAAGTGTTTGAGGCAATCTTATTCAAAACCGCTTTAATCTTATTTGAAGGCGAGTATTCCGGTATATTAACCCCAGATATTCATTATCTTCCTTTAAAAAAAGATTTTAGCAATTTGGATGAAATTGTAGAAAAGATTCAGGATGATGAGTTGATTAATAAACTCACTCAGAATGCCTATGAGGATATTATAAAATCAAACCAGTATTCATATGAAAAATTTATAGCTGATTTTGATGAGAATTTAAGATCTAAAATTACAAAGAGCATTAGAAATCAAAAAGAATTATATTTTCTCACCTACTCTGCAGATAAAAAAATTGGTCGTGAACATTCTTTGAGTTTAATTTCGGCAACGATCCCTACAAATCATGCCTTAACATTGGACGAGATAAACCATCTTCAAATTGGTCTAGATCGTAAACTGCGGTCTGAATATAAAAAAGTTTTGTGGATGCTGCCTGCAATATTTACGGATGCAGCTTTAGATTCGTTTAAAAGAGGAATCCTCGCTATCCTGAAGGTAAAACCCATAGGAGTAGTAGTAAAACTTATTCCACGTCCTATTAAAAACGTGGTAAAAAGATTGGTGCATAAATAAGGCAGCACTTAAGACAAGCTAAGATCAAGGCAAATTTGATTTTAACGAAAAAATCGGCAGTTTCATAAGTCCTGTAAGCGTTATAGACGTGCTTATCATGTAAATCCCATGTAAGAATTGCTATAAATTATTCCATCATTCAACGAGAAAATTATGTGTGGTATAGCTGGTATCTTTTCCCCAAACAATGAAAAATCCCCTTCAGAAGTATTGCTGTCGGCCATGATTCAAACCATTGCACATCGAGGCCCTGATGCTCAAGAAATATGGATAAATCAGGGAGTAGGTTTAGCTCATGCCCGTTTGAGTATTATTGATTTGGCAACGTCTGCTAATCAGCCCATGGTAGATTCAGACTCTGGTAATGTCATTGTCTTTAATGGTGAAATTTATAATTATATTGAGTTAAAAAATGAGCTCATTGCTCTGGGCTATATATTCCAAACTAAAAGTGATACAGAAGTAATATTAAAAGCTTACAATCAGTGGGGGGTAGATTGCCTAAATCGCTTTAACGGAATGTGGGCAATTGTGCTATTTGACCGCAAGCAAAATGCAGTTTTTTGCTCAAGAGATCGCGTTGGAATTAAGCCATTTATTTATGGAGTTACAGCTAAAAATGAATTAGTCTTTGCTAGCGAAGCGAAAGCAATCACCCAGCATTTTTCCGAGTTTAACCTAGTAAACCAAGAATTTCTGCAGGACTTTATAGAGCGAGATTTTTTTGCTTGCTATAAAGAAACCTTTTATAAAAATTTATTTAACTTATTACCTGGGCATTATTTCTTTATAAAACCTGGTGAAATACCGAAGCAGATTCGTTATTGGGCATGGACCCCAAAATTGGATATATCCCATATGAATGAGAGGGATATCCAGGAGAAATTTGAACATCTACTGACGGATGCTATCAAGCTGCGTTTTCGCAGTGATGTTCCTGTTGGGTCATGCTTAAGCGGGGGCCTGGATAGTGGAACAATCGTGGGCATTGCGTCTAAATTATTCGACAAGCGTATCCACACTTTTTCTTGTATTTACCCAAATACACCTGCTTTTGATGAGTCACATTATATTCATGCTTCCGTCAAAAAATTCAATACCATTCCACAATTTGTTGAGCCGAAACATAACGATTTTATTTCCATGATGCGTGATTCAGTTTATGAGCAAGATGGCCCGACAGGTGGACCATCCATACTTTCACAACGTGCAGTGATGGAACTCGCAAGTCAAAATGTAAAAGTTGTGTTAGATGGTCAAGGTGCGGATGAGCTTTTAGGTGGTTATCACTCCTATTTCCGTTACAGCCTCTTATCCCAGGCTAGAGACATTAGAAGCAATAAAAATTTGAGTAGCGTATTAAATTATTGGAAGAGTTCGGCAAAAATTAAAAAAAGATTTCCAACGGGTACTATAAATATTCTTAAATCTATGGCCTTAACCCAATCGCCTGTGTCATTTTATACACGCAATCGAGAAAATACGCAGTTGGGCTATTTCCAAGAGTATGAAAATGATGATTTAAATACTATTTTACTAGAGCATGTATTTACCAACCTAACCAACTTGCTGCACTATGAAGACCGCAATTCAATGCGTTTTTCAATTGAATCAAGATTACCATTTCTTGATTATCGATTGGTGGAATTTGCTTTTTCACTCCCAGCTAAATATAAGATTCGGGGGAGTACAACAAAATGGTTATTACATGGATTGGCTTCTTCTATTTTGCCCGAAGAAGTGTTAAACCGTAAAGACAAAATGGGTTTTACTACACCAGCACATCAATGGTTTCTCCAAGATGAAAACTTGGCCTATTTTAAAGGGTATTTAAGTGAGAAAAATTCACTTTACCAATCACTTTCCTCGGGAATGCGTGATTATTTAAATAACTCATTTAAACTTTTATCCGAGCACAAACACTCTTCACCTGAAGGTGCGGGAGACATTAATGCGTTGTGGAGATTTTTCACGGCAAATATGTGGCAAGAGTCAGTAGCCGCCTAATTTTTTTGATATTTTATTAAGGTCTGATGACAATTGAATATTCTTTTTTTATGTAACAAACCAAAAGTTGGGAATGATGCCAACACGATTGTGGATCACATCGAGGCTTTTGAACAATATTCACAACATAAGATTTGGATTTGCTCTAATCTGGGTGATATACCTCTAAAATTAGGCTTAGAGAAGTTCGATGTAATCATTATTCATTACTCTTTGTGCTTATTGCACGACTATTTCTTAACCGCAAAAGCCAAACAAAGAATACGTGAGTATAAAGGCCTAAAAGTAGTCTTTATTCAGGACGAATACCGACAAGTCAATCGGATAATTGATGCATTCGCATACATGGAGCTGGATGCTATATTTACATGTTTTCCTGAGGAAGAAATGGAGCGAATTTATCCTCAATCTAAACTACCCGGTACTGCGAAATATAATAACTTAACGGGATATGTCCCAGAACGGTTGACTCAAATTAGAGGGCAAACACCTATTGCAGATCGGCCATTACATGTAGGTTACCGAGGTCGTAAAGTTCAATTTTGGTTAGGTGAGCTGGCTTACGAAAAATGGAGCATTGTAGAGAAATGGCAAGAATACACCCAACAATCCAATTTAAAGTCTGACCTTTCCTACCGCGAGCATGATAGGATTTACGGTGCAAATTGGATTCAGTTTGTTTCTTCCTGTAAAGCCTCCTTAGGGGTAGAGAGCGGGGCGAGTGTTATAGATTTTACAGGCGATTTGGAAAAAAATATTGATTATTATCAAATGACCCACCCTAATGAATCATTTGAAAGCGTGCAGAAAAAATTCTTATTAAGTCATGAAGGGAAATATAAATTAAATCAAATTTCCCCACGCTGTTTTGAGGCCATTGCTCTTAAAACGGTTCTTGTTTTATACGAGGGAGAGTATTCAGGAATTCTGGAGCCTGGTCGTCATTTTATACCTCTGAAAAAGGACTTTAGTAACATTAGTGAAGTCGTGAGCAAGCTACACGATAATGAGTATTTACAAAATATGGCCGATGTTGCTTATGAAGAAATTGCCCTTAATCATAAGTATAGTTATCAAACTTTTATTCAAAACTTTGATGACATTATAAATAACGAATTTACTGCGCGAGCAAAAAAGCGAGTTGCGGCTCCTTATAACCAGAGTGATTATGACAAAGCGCTTCAATCCATTTCATTAAAAAGTAAATTCTATAAAAATAGATTAACTATTTTTCAAAAATTACCCCCATCATTGCGTCTTGTTGTTAAAGGAATTTTTCGTCCCAAAACAACGTTAAAATTATTTGCAAAGCAGCTCTGCATGCTTCTCAATAAAAAGAAAAACAGTTAGCGCATAATAATAAACTGTTGGCTAGCTAGTGCTACTTATTAAATAGGTTATTAAGAATGTGCGGAATTTTAGGTCTTTACAATTTTGAATTTCCCATCGCTCCTCTGCTTCTTAAACAACATCACAGAGGTCCGGATGCAGCAGAGCATTGCACGTTAACGATGCCCAACGGTAATGTATTACAACTGGGTCATAATCGCTTAAAAATTATTTGCCTATCCGATACCGCTAATCAACCTATGTGTGATGAATCTGAGCAGCATTTTTTAGTATTTAATGGTGAAATTTATAATTATCTCGATATTCAAAAAGAATTAAAATCGTTAGGAATTGTTTTCCGAACTACTTCAGATTCTGAGGTTTTACTGTTGGCTCTAAAGCAGTGGGGCATGGCCGCATTAGAAAAATTTAACGGAATGTTTGCATTTGCATATTTTAATAATCATTCGAAAATTCTCTATCTTGTTCGCGACAGGTTTGGGGTAAAGCCTCTTTATTATTTTTATGATGGCCAACGTCTTATGTTTGCCTCAACGAGTAAAGTAATAGCTGACTCTTTAACCTTACAGCCGGACTATCGTTATTTAAAAAAAGGATTGCAATACGGTATTTTTGAAGATGACTCTGAATTAACCGCCTATCAAGATTTAAAATCCATTTTACCTGGAAGCTATCTTCAATTTTCACTGTCATCTTCCTCTTCACTACAGATGAAGTCCTATTCGTATTATCAATTGCAAGCCCAAGTAGATGTAGCGAATGAGCTAATTAGAGACTGGAATTATAAGCAGGTGCAAGAGTCTGTGATCGAGCTGTTGACTGACGCTAATCGGCAACGACTGCGAGCTGATGTTCCTATGGCAGTCGCTTTAAGCGGTGGGTTGGATTCATCCACCATTGCAGTACTTGCTAAACAGGAATATTCAACTATCCAGGCGTTTTGTTTTGGCGATCCTAATGATAAATATTCTGAAGGGTTACTTGCTAAGAAACTCGCGAATAAACACCAAATTCAAACACAATTTGTATCTCCAACGGATGAGGAATGGAAAGATGCTTTTTGGCAGACCTTAGCGCATCAAGATGCCCCTTATGCAGGTATCAGTGTCGTAGCTCAGCACTTGCTTTATAAAAAAATCAAAGAATACGACTTTAAAGTTGTATTGGGTGGGCAAGGTGGAGATGAAGCATTCTTAGGATATCGGAAATTCCAATTATTTTATTTAAAAGACTTGGTCGCAAAAAAGCAGTGGTTGCAAGCGACTCAATACTTCGGTGGATTCAGTCAAATGTTATGGGCTGAACGTTCAAGGTTGCTTCAGTTTTGGCGTTTACGCTCAAAATACGCGACTCAGCAACACAGCAGTTCTGGGCTTCAGCTTCCAGGTGAAAAGGTTGATTTGAGTCTTGGATTTGCAGGCAATATGCAAACCAGACAAATCGCTGATGTATTACAATTTAGTTTACCGACTTTATTACGCTATGAAGATAGAAACTCTATGGCGCAGAGTATTGAATCACGGTTGCCCTTTATGGATTATCGACTAATTGAATTGGCTTGTGCAATACCCGTAAATATGAAATTAAAAAAAGGCTATGGGAAATGGATAATTCGTGAGTCTATGGCTGATTTAGTGCCCAATGAAATACGCTTAGCGCGCTATAAACGCGGTTTTGATGTAGTACAAGGTGAATCCGTATTTAACCTCTTAAGTGGTAGCATTCATAAAAAATTAAATGAAAAGAAAGATTATTTTCAGCAATTTCTTCCCGGTAAAGATTTGTACGGTTATTTCAACCCAGTGCAGTTAAATCAAAGCCCACAACGATTCACTGAGCTAATGACTTTACTTTGGTTGGGAGAAAGAGCGTGAGTAACTCTGTCGCCAAGACCATCTGGTATTGTCATCATTATGCAGGTTCTCCTTCTATAGGGATGTCATACCGGCCTTATTATCTCACTCAAGAATTTGCGAATGCTGGTCATAAGGCTTATGTGGTGTCGGCCAGCTTCCACCACTTGTTACGAACGACAGAGGAACAAAACAATTCCGTAGCTTTTCGGCTTGTAGATGGGGTGCCTTTTATCTACTTGAAGGTCAGAAAATATGTTGGAAATGGAGTAAAACGGTTTGCCAACATGTTAGATTATGCCTGGGGATTTAGACGATATTTAAAGGAAATTGTGGCAATCACGGGTAAGCCAGACATCATCATTGTTTCCACTTCGCACCCCTTTCATTTTCCAATTTTGTTTAAAATTGCAAAGCGATTTAATGCAAAATTAATATTTGAAGTACGTGATTTGTGGCCTCTTTCATTGTTAGAGCTTCTTAAAATACCAAGCTGGCACCCCATTATAAGATGGCTGGCAAGGATTGAGCGCCAAGCCTACAGAAAATCGGATTATGTTGTGTCCTTGTTAAGCGATGCATTTCCTTACATGGGTACAAAAGGCCTGCAAGAAAAAAATTTTCGCGTCATACCTAATGGTACTAGCATGGAATTATTCCGCTACCCAGCTGCCCTGAATACGCACACCCTTAATAGGGTAAAGAGCTTGCAAACACAAGATACCTTTCTATTGGCCTATGCGGGGGCAATTGGAGAGCCCAATGCCCTAAAATATCTAATAAAAGCGATGGCATTTATCGCAAAACGAGAGCTACCTATACAATGTATTATTTTAGGGGATGGAAATCTTAAGGCGGAGTTGGAAAAGCTAATCGAGCAAATGCAGCTGAATAATGTGCACTTCCTTGCATCCATACCGAAATATGAAATCCCTGCATTTTTAACTGAAATGCATGCCCTGTATTTGGGGTGGAATGACACTAAGTTATACCAATATGGCGTTAGCCCCAACAAAGTATTTGATTATATGATGGCAGGCAAACCCATTATTGAATCGGGTGGGGCACGAACATCTTTAATAGAAGAAGCGGGCTGTGGCATCCGCTGTCGACCAGCTGATCCAGAAGATATAGCCAACGCGATTATACAGGTGTACAAGATGTCAGTGGGCACTAGAAAAGCGATGGGTGAGCTAGGGGTTAAAGTGGTAGAGGAGCGTTTTAATTATTCAACCTTGGCAGCGCAATACATGAAGTTATTTGCATAGCCCATGAACAATTAGTGGCTCTTGGCGTCTTTGCGTTGAACTGTATAATATTA
>Ga0105053_10004759_pt1 | contig 19730 bp, 20 predicted proteins | sample BON01_FD_78093 | JGI IMG/M metagenome (GOLD analysis project Ga0105053, IMG submission 78093) | Freshwater microbial communities from Lake Bonney liftoff mats and glacier meltwater in Antarctica - BON-01 | ecosystem: Environmental > Aquatic > Freshwater > Ice > Glacier meltwater | place: Lake...
CAGCTATCCGTATCATCCCGCCGAGCATCCGCAATACGGGCTGTCCACCTACAACTGGCACGCTGACGGCTCGGGCGTGGCGCTTTCCACCATGCGCCGGCCGATCCTCACCTTCCGCGCGGGGCAGGTGGCCTATCCCGACCAGCGCGGCTCCGGCCTGCGCCACTTCCCCGCCGACATGCACCTCGCCGCCTGGCTCGACGCCATGGGCATCGCGTGGGACGCCATCACCGACCACGACATCGCGGCCGAGGGCGTGGCCCTGCTGTCGCGCTACAAATGCGTGCTGACCGGTTCGCACCCGGAATACCACAGCCTCGGCACGCTCGACGCCTTGCGCGACTATACCGCCGGCGGTGGTCGCCTCGCCTATCTCGGCGGCAACGGCTTCTATTGGCGGGTGGCCGCGAGTTCCGCCGTGCCCGATACGCTGGAACTGCGCCGCACCGAGGGCGGCACCCGCGCCTGGGCCGCCGATCCCGGCGAGTATTTCCACCAGTTCGACGGCGGCTATGGCGGGCTGTGGCGCCGCCAGGACCGCGCGCCGCAGCAGCTTGCCGGCGTGGGCTTCTCCGCCCAGGGCCGCTTCGAGGGCTCCTTTTATCGTCGCCTGCCGGAAAGCTTCGCGCCTGAGGTGGCCTGGATATTCGACGGCGTGAACGGCGAGGTGATCGGTGATTTCGGCTTCTCCGGCGGCGGTGCCGCGGGCTTCGAGCTCGACCGCGCCGACCCGCTGCTTGGCACCCCGCCCAACACCGTGGTGCTCTGCCGCTCCGAGGGTCATCAGGCGCATTTCGGCGTGACGCCGGAAGACGTGTTGCAGCCGCGCGAGAACAAGATGAGCAACGAGCCGGACCCGCTGATCCGCAGCGACATGGTGTATTTCGAAACAGTACGGGGCGGCGCGGTGTTCTCGGTCGGCTCCATCACCTTCTGCGGCAGCCTGCCGTGGAACGATTTCGACAACCAGATCTCCACGTTGGTGCGCAACGTGGTGACGCGCTTCATGAAATAGGTGCTGCTCGATGTCGCCTCCTATGGCGGCCTGTTCCTCTCGGCCCTGTTGGCGGCGACCATCCTGCCGATGCAGTCCGAGGCGGTGCTGGTCGGGCTGATCCTGGCCGGCCAGCACCCGGTGGTTTGGCTGCTGGCGGTCGCCAGCTTCGGCAATGTGCTGGGCAGCGTGGTGAACTGGGTACTTGGCCGCTTCATCGAACGCTTTGCCGGCCGAAGCTGGTTCCCGGCCTCGCCCGCCGCCCTGGCCCGCGCCCGCCGTGGCTACGCCAAATGGGGCCGCTGGTCGCTGCTGCTGAGCTGGATGCCGATCATCGGCGACCCGATCACCGTCGTCGCCGGCATGCTGCGCGAACCACTGTGCCGCTTCCTGCTCCTCGTCAGCCTCGCCAAGACTGGCCGCTATCTCGTGCTTGCGTGGCTCACGCAGCAGGCGATGTAGGGGGCACCGCCGCGCGCTCACCCCTCCCGCAGGACCAGGCGCGGGACCGCCGCCAGCAACCCCCGCGTCGCCGTGGCCTGCGGGCGAGCGAAAACCTCGTCCACCGCCCCGTGCTCCACGATCCGCCCCGCCTCCATCACCGCGACCGTGCCCGCCACGGCGCGCACCACCGCCAGGTCGTGGGCGATCAGCAGGTAGGCCACCCCCGTCTGCTCCTGCAGGTCCAGCAGCAGGTTCAGCACCGCCGCCCGCACTGACACGTCCAGCGCGGATACCGGCTCGTCGAGCACCACCAGGCGCGGCCCTGTGGCCAGGGCGCGGGCGATCGCCACACGCTGCCGCTGCCCGCCGGACAGCTCATGCGGCTGCCGGTCGATCAGCGTGCCGGGCAGCCGCACCATGTCCAGCAGCGCCAGCGCCCGCGCCCGCCACTGCGCGCGCGGCGCCAGCCCATGCACGCGCAGTGGATCGGCCAGGATGCGCGCCACCGTGGCGCGCGGGTTGAACGCCGTGGACGGGTCCTGGAACACCATCTGCAGTTGCGGCCGCATCGCCCGCAGCGCTGCCTCGCCCAGGCCCAGCAGATCCACCCCGGCGAAGCGGATCGTCCCGGCATCCGGCGCCACCAGCCGCACCACGCAGCGCGCCAGCGTCGATTTCCCCGAACCCGACGCCCCCGCCAGCGCCAGCGTGGTGCCCGGCGCGATCCGCAGGTCCACCCCGTCCAGCGCCGTCACGTCCTGGCCCGCACGGCGGAACCGCTTGTGCAGCCCGGCCACTTCCAGCAACGCCGGCTCAACCATGCGGCACCCGCCGCGCCGGAACGAACACCGAGAAATCCGCCGGATCGATCTCCGGCAGCCGCGCCCCCAGCGTCGTTTCCCCCACCGTCGTATCCAGGTTCAACCGCGTCGCCAGCAGCGCCCGCGTATAGGCATGGGCAGGATGCCGGAACACCCGCCCCACCGGCCCCGCCTCCATCAGCCGCCCGCCGAACAGCACCGCCACCTCGTCGGCGAGCATCGAGGCCAGCGCGATGTCATGCGTCACGAACAGCAGGGTCAGGCCGCGCTCGCGCACCAACCCGTCCAGCAATTCCACCATCTCGTGCTGAACCACCGTGTCCAGCGCGCTGGTCGGCTCGTCGGCCACCAGCAGCACCGGGTCGGCTGCCAGTGCCGCCGCCAGCGCGATCCGCTGCCGCTGCCCACCGGAGAACTCATGCGGATGCCGCCGCAGCGCCGCCTGCGCCCCGACGATCCGCATCCTGTCCAGCAGCCGCGCCGCCTGCGCCGCCGCCGCCCGCCACCCCAGCCCGCGATGCACCACTGCCACCTCGGCGATCTGCTCGCCGATCGTCAGCACCGGGTTGAGGCTGCCGCCCGGGTCCTGGAACACCACCCCGATATCCCGCCCCAGCACCGGCGCCGCCGCCAGCCCGGGAAACGCCACTGTCCCGCTCACCCGCGCGCCCGCCGCCAGCAGGCCGCAGATCGCCAGTGCCAGGGTCGACTTGCCCGATCCGCTCTCGCCCAGCACCGCCAGCCGCCGCCCGGCCGCGAGATCGAGCGACACATCCGCAAGGGCAGGGGGGCCTGCCCCGCCATAGGCGACGCCCAGCCCGCGAACGGCGAGCATGTTCACCCCAGCACCGGGCGCGCCACCTCTGGCCGCACCACCTCTGGCCGCACCACCTCTGGCCGCACCCGCAGCGTCCGCGCCACCGCGCGCCCGGTCAGGTGCACCGCCAGCACCGTCGCCACCAGGGCCATGCCGGGGATGATCGACAGGAACGGCGCCCCGCGCAGCACTGCCCGCCCCTCGGCGATCATCGAGCCCCAGGTCACCCGGTTCGGGTCGCCGAAGCCCAGGAACGATAGCGCCGCCTCGATCAACACCGCCGCGGCCACGATCACCGCGGCCAGCGAGATCGCCGGCGTCAGCGCGTTCGGCAGCACCTCGCGGAAGGCGATCTCCAGCTTGTGCATGCCGATCACACGGGCCGCCGCCACGAAGTCGCGCTCGCGCAACGACAAGATCTCAGCCCGGGTGATCCGCGCCGGCTGCATCCAGGCCCCGATGGCGATGCCCAGCACGATGGTCGAGGCGCGTGGCCCGGTCACGCTGATCAGCGCGAGCGTCAGCAGGAAGGCCGGCACCGTCTGGAACGCCTCGGCCACCCGCATCAGCGCCTCGTCGACCCAGCCGCCGAGAAAACCGGCCAGCGTGCCCACGGTGATGCCGATCCCCAGTGCCGCCGCCGCTGCCGCCCCGGCCACCAGCAGCGTGGTGCGCGCGCCGTGGATCAGGCCGGCCAGCACGTCGCGCCCCAGCCGGTCGGTACCGAGCGGATGCGCCGCGTCCTGGAACGGCCGCAGCAGCGGGTCGCCGGCCATCGCCATCGGGTCGCCGGGCGCCAGCACCGGGGCGGCCAGCGCCACGGCCAGCAGCACCGCCAGCATCGCGCCGCCCGCCAGGCCCTCGCCGGTTGCCAGCACCCGTCGCAGGAAGTTCATCCGCCGCCCCCGCTGCCCACGCGTGGGTCGAGCAGTGCATAGGCCAGGTCGATCACCAGGTTCACCAGCATCACCACCACGGCACTCAGCAGCACCACCCCCAGCAGAAGCGGCGTATCCCGTCGCGCCACCGACTCCTGCGCCAGCCGCCCCAGGCCGGGGATGGCGAACACGCTCTCCACCACCACGCTGCCGCCGAGCATCGAGGCGGATTGCAGCCCCAGCATCGTCACCACTGGCAGCAGCGCGTTGCGCGCCACATGCCGCAGCACCAGCCGCCGTCCGCTCATGCCGCGGGCCCGCGCCGCGCGCACGAAATCCTGGCCCCACAATTCCGCCATGCCGTCGCGCATCAGCCGCAAATACAACGCCATATAGACCAGTCCCAGCGCCAGAACCGGCAGCACCAGATGCCGGGCGATATCCACCGCCCGGTCCCAGCCCGCCAGCCCGGAGGCCGTCGTCTCGATCCCGCCGCTGGGCAGCCAGCGCAACTCGACCGAGAACGCTACGATCAGCACCAATCCCAGCCAGAACCCCGGCGTGGCATAGACGGCGATCGCCGCCAGCGACAGCGCCCGGTCCTGCACCGAGCCGGGCCGCGCCCCGCAAACGATGCCCAGCAGCGAGCCGAGCGACAGCGCCAGGGCGGTGGCCATGCCCATCAGCAGCAGCGTATTCGGCAGGCGCTCCAGCACCACCTCCAGCACCGGCCGCTCGAAGGCGCTCGACCAGCCGAGGTCCAGCCGCAGCAGCGCGGTCACATAGGCCGCCAGCCGGGGCAGGGGCCCCTGGTCCAGCCCCCATTCCGCCCGCAACGCCGCCATCTGGCCCGCATCGCCGCCGCCGATCCCGGCCAGGTAGGCATCCACCGCGTCGCCTGGTGCCGCCTCCAGCAGCAGGAACGAGCCCACCACCACCAGCGCCAGCACCGGCAACGCCCCGGCCAGCCGCCGCAGCACCAGCCGCAGCGGCCGCGGCAAGCCCGTCATCGTGCCCCCCGGTCCCGCTACCCCACCAGCCCTACATCCGCCCAGTTCGACACTGCCCAGCGCGGATTGGTCGACACGCCCAGCACGGTGTCGCGCGCCACGGTGATGAAGCTGAACTCGGCGACGTTGATCATCGCCACGTCCTCCACCACCTGCTTCTGGAACGCGCGATACAGCCGCACCCGTTCGGCGTCGTCGATGGTGCTGATGGCTTGGCGGATCAGCCCATCCACCACGGGGTTGGCATAGCCGTACTGGTTGGCGAACGGCACGCCCGGCGGCAGCCCGCTCTGGAACAGCACCGTGGTCGAGATCGCCGGATCGCCGCGATACACCGGGCTGCCGACGGTGATATCGAACGCCCGGTCGGTATAGACCGCGCGGATATGCCCCGGTGAATCGTTGGCCACCACCGTGGCATCCACCCCCACCTTGGCCAGCGCCTGGCGCAGATAGTCGCCGAACTGCCGCGTTTCATTGAAGAACGGCGCCGGCAATAGGCGCAGCCGAAAGCGCACCCCATCGGCCTCGCGCGGATACCCGGCCTCGTCCAGCAGCGCGTTGGCCCGTGCCGGATTGAAGCCGTAGCCGGCCACGTCCGGCGCATGGAACACCCGGTCGTGCTGCGGCACCGGCCCCTGAGCCACCCTGGCGTAGCCGCGGAAGATGGTGCGCACCACGAAGTCGCGGTCGATCGCGTGGGCCAGCGCGCGGCGCACCCGAACGTCGGACAACTCCTTGCGGCTGTGGTTGATCTCCACCACCAGCTGGTAGGTCAGCCCCTCATAGCCGTTGCTGTACACCTTAATGCCCGGCACTTTGCCGATGCGCTCCAGGTCGGCCAGCGGCACCGCCGAGAAGGCCGCGAGCTGGATTTCCTCGGCCTCCAGCGCATTGCCCGCCGCCGCCCGGTCCGGCAGCACGCGATAGACGACCTCGTCGAGGTACGGCCGATCCTGCTCCCAGTACGACGTGTTGCGCACCAGCCGCGTGTATTCGCCAGGCCGCCGCTCGGCGAAGCGGAACGGCCCGGTGCCCACCAGTTGCCGGTTGGCCGGGTTCTTCATGATGTCCGTGCCCTCGAACAGGTGCTTCGGCACCACCGCCGTCAGCGCCGGCAGCGCGTTGCGGATCAGCTGCCCCGGCGTCGGCACGGCGAAGCGGAACACCGCGGTGTGGGCGTCCGGCGTCTCGACGGACTCCAGCTCGCGGAACACCGCGCGACCGAGATTCTGCTTCTGCTTCCACACCTCCATCGCCGAGAACGCCACATCGGCCGAGGTGAAGGGCTTGCCATCATGCCAGGCCACCCCCTCGCGCAGGCCGAAGGTGAACGAGCGCCCGTCCGCCGAGCCCTGCCACCCCGTCGCCAGAAGCGGCGCCAGCCCGTCCGGCCCGTCATAGGAAGCCTCGGCCAGCGGCTCCATCACCTTGCTGGCGACGAAGAACACGCCGTTCGAGGCGACCAGGGCGGGGTTCAGGTTCGGCGGCTCGGAGTCGGCGGCCACCGTCAGCCGCCCGCCCCGCCGCGGCATCGCCGCCCGCCCGGCGCGCGGCAGCAGCGGCAGGGCAGCGGCCCCGGCAAGCAGGGTGCGGCGGGACACGAAGGGTGCGCGCATGGGAACCTCACGGCTGGCGGTCACGGCAGGCGCGCATCATGCCTCCGGCCGGGCGCCTTGTCGCGTGCCAGCCTCCCAGCCCGGTGCTATCCTGCCCAAATCCGCTTCCCCCCGACCATGACGAGGCCCGCCATGCTTGATCGCCAGGGAAACCCGGTCCACCACGCCAACCCCGCCGCCGTCGCGGCCTACGACGAAGCCGTGGCCGCCTTCAGCCTCTACCGTGGCGACCCCCTTGCCGCCCTCGATACCGCTTGCGCCGCCGCCCCGGGCGCCGCACTGCCGCCCACTGCCAAGGCGCTGATCCTGGCGCTGGCCACCGAACCGGCCGCCGCCGCCGATGCCCGCGCCCTGCTGGCCGAGGCGGCCCCCCTGCCGCAGGATTCGCGCAGCACCGCCATGGCCGCCATCACCGCCGCCGTGCTCGACGGCGAATGGACCCGCGCCGCCCTGCTCGCCGACCGCCACAACATCGACCACCCGCGCGATCTGCTGGCGCTGCAGGCCGGCCACCTCATCGACTTCTTCCGCGCCAACGCCCGCTCCCTACGCGACCGCGTCGCCCGCGCGCTGCCCGCTTGGCCCGCCGACCTGCCGGGCCGCTCCGCCGTGCTCGGCATGTATTCCTTTGGCCTGGAGGAAGCCGGCGACTACGCCCAGGCCGAGGCCACCGGCCGCACCGCGCTCGATGCTGAACCCGGCGATTCCTGGGCCCACCACGCCGTCGCCCATGTGATGGAAATGCAGGGCCGCGCCGAGGACGGCATCGGCTGGATGATCGCGCGCGAATCCCACTGGGCCGCCGAGGAATGCTTCTTCCGCGTCCACAACTGGTGGCATCGCGCGCTCTACCACCTCGACCTCGGCCAGACCGGCGCGGCGCTGAATATCTACGACCGGCAGGTGCGCGCCACCCCCAGCGCCATCGCCGTCGACCTGGTGGATGCCGCCGCCCTGCTCTGGCGCCTCGACCTATCGGGCGCCGACGTATCCGGCCGCTGGGCCGAGGTCGCCGACACCTGGGGGCCGCACGCCGATGGCAGTACCTATCCCTTCAACGACTGGCACGCCTGCCTCGCCGATCTCGGCGCCGGGCGCGAGGCCCAGGTGGCAACCCGCCTCGCCCGCATGAAGCAAGCCGCCGCCGGGCCGGGCGAGACCGCGCGCTGGATCGGCAGTATCGGCATTCCGCTGGTCGAGGGTTTCGCCGCCTTCCACCGCGGCGCCTATGCGGCGGCGGCCGAAACCCTGCACCCCGTGCGCGCCATCGCCAACGCTTTCGGCGGCAGCCACGCCCAGCGCGACCTGATCGACTGGACCCTGGCCGAAGCCGCTCTGCGCAGCGGCAACCGTCGGCTCTCCGAGGCGCTGGTTGCCGAACGCCTCGCCCTCAAGCCGCACAGTCCCTTCACCCGTGGCTTGATGCAGCGCGCCCGGCAGGCATAGGGGCGGCTATTCCCCCGCCGCCGCCCGCTCGAAGGCCCGCAGCCCTTCCTCCACTGTCTCGCGCGACAAATCCTTGGTGATGAACACGATGCGGCTCGTCCTGGGGTCGCCTGGCGGCCAGGCCGGCAGCAGTTCCGGCTCGTGGAACATGTGCTGCACGCCATGGATCGCCACCGGCCGCTCCTGGCCCACAAGGTTGAGGATGCCCTTGACCCGCAGCAGGTTCTCCCCGCGCGTGCCGATCAGCATCTCCAGGCACATGCCGATGCCCGACCAGTGCAGCGGCTCGTCGAAGGTCAGGCAGAACGAGTGGATGCGCCCGCCCACCCCGTTGGCATGGGCGCCGCCCTTGCCCCAGGCGACGTCGTTGAGCCACGCCTGCACGTCGGCGATCTTGCCGGAGGCATCGAACAGCCCGCATTCCAGGATCGATGCCGGGTCGATATTGCCGCGATCGGCCACCAGCACCGGGGCGCCGGGGTTCAGCGCGGCGATCCTGGCCCGCAACGCATCCGTCCCGGCCGCGAGGTCGGTCTTGGACAACACGATCCGATCGGCCATCGCCACCTGACGTACCGCTTCCTCGTGTGCGTCCAGCGCTCCGAGCCCGTGCACCGCGTCCACCACGGTCACCATGCCGTCCATGCGGAACATCCGCGCCAGCATCACATCCGACATCAGGGTCTGCACCACCGGCGCCGGATCGGCGAGGCCCGTGGTTTCCATAACCACCCGCTTCACCTCGCCGGCCTGCACGCGGGGTGCCAGGTCGCGCAGCGCCCGCGCCATGTCGCCGAGCACCGAGCAGCACAGGCAGCCCGAGGGCAGCAGCATGGTGGTGTCGTCCAGCTTCTCCACCAGCAGGTGGTCGATGGCGATCTCGCCGAACTCGTTCACCAGAACCGCCGTGCCCGCCATCTCGGGCTTCGGCAGCAGCCGGTTGAGCAGTGTCGTCTTCCCCGCGCCCAGAAAGCCGGTGACGACGGTGACTGGCACTGGGGCAGTCACCGAGGTGACGGGAACCGCGCTAATGCTGGTGGCCATGACCGTACAACACCTCCGGCGACACCAGCGGATCGGCGATCTCCACCAGCGCCCCGTCGCGCGCCGCCAGGAAGAAGCAGTTGCGGCGCCCGGTGTGGCAGGCCACGCCCGTCTGATCGACCAGTAGCAGCACCGTGTCGCCGTCGCAATCCAGCCGCAACTCCACCAGCCTCTGCTGCTGGCCCGAGCTTTCGCCCTTGCGCCACAGCTTGCCGCGGCTGCGACTGAAATAGCACACCCGCCCGGTCGCCAGGGTCTCGGCCACCGACTCGCGGTTCATCCACGCCATCATCAGCACCTCGCCGGTGTCGTGCTGCTGGGCGATGGCCGGCACCAGGCCGTTTGCGTCAAACGAGATGACATCCAGGATGGTCGTGCTTTCCATGCCTGCTATATTGCACCGAATCCGCCCCCCGCCAAGGAGTCCCGGTGCCGCAGCCCTTCATCCCCACAACCGAGGCCAAGCTCGCCCACGCAGCCACGCTGTGCGAGTCGCGTGGCATCAGGCTGACCGAGCTGCGCCGGCTGGTGCTAGGGCTGATCCTCGATGCCAACGCCCCCATCGGAGCCTACGACCTGTTGGAACGCCTGCGCGCCCATCGCGGTGCCGCCGCCCCGCCCACCATCTATCGCGCGCTGGATTTTTTGCTGGAACAAGGGTTTGTGCACCGTATCGAACGGCTGTCGGCCTTCGTCGGCTGCATCGAGGCGCATGACCACGGCCACGACCACCACCACCACGCCGCCCAGTTCTTGATCTGCCGCAGTTGCGGCCAGGCCACCGAGATCGAGGACCACGCCCTCGCCCATGCCCTGGCCCACGCCGCCGAGGTGGTCGGCTTCAAGGTGACCGGCGCCACCATCGAGGCCGAGGGCACCTGTGCGAAGTGCCGCGCCCAGGCTGCGTGATCGTCGACTCAGAAGTAGGGGGCCAGGTTGGTCCGAATGCGCGCCAGCACCGGCACGGCCGGGTCGGGCAGTGCGAACGCCTGCCCGGTGATCGCCTCGAACACGTTGATATAGATGCGCGCCGCCTCCAGCACGATATCGGCCGGTACCGGCGGGATCGGGTCCTTGTACGGATCGCAGCGCGCTACCACCCAGTTGCGCACGAAATCCTTGTCGAAGCTCTCGGGCGCGGCCCCGGCCGCAAACCGCGCCGCATAGCTGGCGCCGAACCAGTAGCGGCTCGAATCCGGCGTATGGATCTCGTCGGCCAGCACGATCCGGCCATCCGCGTCGAAGCCGAACTCGTATTTCGTGTCCACCAGGATCAGCCCGCGCGCCGCCGCCACCTCGCGCCCGCGCGCGAACAGGGCCAGCGCCAGGGCACTCACCTCGTTCCACTGAGGCTGCGTCAGCAACCCGCCGCCGACGATCTCCACCGGCGTCAGTTCCTCGTCATGCCCGGCATCGAACGCCTTGCTCGTCGGCGTGATGATGGTGGCGGGCAGCTTCTGGTTGGGCTTCAGCCCCTCCAGGAAGCGATGCCCATACATCTCGCGCCGTCCCGCCTTGTACATTGACAAGATCGAGGTGGAGGTGCTGCCGGCCAGGTAGTCGCGCACCACCACCTCGACCGGCATGATCCGCAATCCCCGGCACACCAGCACGTTCGGGTCGGGGTATTCGATCACGTGGTTGGGGCAGATATCGGCCGTCCGGTCGAACCAGAACCGCGCGATCTGCGTCAGCACCTGCCCCTTGAGCGGCACCGCGGTGATGATCCGGTCGAACGCCGACAGCCGGTCGGTGGCGATGATGATCCGCCGCCCGTCCGCCAGGTCGTAGTTCTCCCGCACCTTGCCGCGGTAGTGGTTCGGCAGTTCCGCAATGGCCGCGTCGGTCAGCGCGAAGCCGGCATAGGGGGCGAGATCAGCCACGGGCCTACCGCCGCGCGTTCAATACCGCGAGGCCCTGATCCAGGTCGGCGACAAGGTCCTCCACGTCTTCCAGCCCGACATGCAGGCGCATCATCTCGCCGCCGAACGCGCCGCTGCCGGCGGTGCGGGTGATGGCGCCGCCGGTCGGCAGGGCGAGGCTCTCGAACCCGCCCCAGGAGGCGCCCTTGCCGAACAACTGCAGCGCATTGGCCATGGCGTGCACCGACTCGCGGGCGATGTCGTCGCGGAACACCACGCCGAACAGGCTGCAGGCGCCGGTGAAGTCGCGCTTCCAGATGTCATGGCCGGGCGCCCCCGGCAGGGCGGGGTGCAGCACCGCCTTCACCTCGGGCCGGCCGCTGAGCCAGGCGGCGACGTCGATGGCCGACTTCATCTGCCGCTCCATCCGCACGCCCATGGTGCGGGCGCCGCGCAGGGCGAGCCAGCAATCGTCCGGGCTGGCGTATTGGCCAAGGATGCCGGAGGTGGCGCGCACCCGCTCCCAATCCTCGCGGGTGTTGACCGTGATGCTGCCCAGCAGCACGTCGGAATGGCCGACCACATACTTGGTCAGCGCCTGGATCGAGACATCCACGCCATGCCGGAAGGGCTGGAAGTAGTGGATGCCCCAGGTGTTGTCCAACAACACCTTGGCGCCTCTCTTTCGCGCGACGGCTGAAAGCGCCGGCACATCCTGCACCTCGAAGGTGTGGCTGCCGGGGCTTTCGAGGTAGAGCACCGTGGTGTTCGCCTGGAACAGCGCCTCGACGCCGGCGGCGTCGATGGTGGGGTCGTAGTAGGTGGTCGAAATCGCCATCTTATTCAGGAAGTTGTCGCAGAAATTGCGGGCCGGCCCATAGCAGCTGTCGGGCATCAGCACATGCTCGCCGGCCTTGAGGTAGGCGAGCAGCGGCACGGTGACGGCGGCAAGCCCGGTGGAGACGATCTGGCAGCGGGTGCCACCCTCGATCTCGGCGACCACATTCTCCAGCGCCCAATGCGTGGCGCTGCCGCCGGTGCCGTAGTGCGGCTTCTGCTCGAACCGGTCGAGGCTGGCGGCGGTGCGTTCGGTCATGCTGGCATAGAGCATGGTGGAGCCGCGATGCACCGGCACGTTGACGAAGCCGCGCACGTTGGTGCCGGCCCGGCCGCCATGGGACAGGCGGGTGAAGAACCCGTGCCCCTTCTCGTGCGCGCCGTCGGTCTTGTCGTTCATCGTCTCATGTCTCCACGGGAGTGTCGGGGCGCCCGCCCCATTCGGTCCAAGACCCGTCGTACACCGCGCCCGCGGGCAGGCCGGCCACGGTCATGGCCAGGGTGAGGATGCAGGCGGTCACGCCGCTGCCGCAACTCGTCACCACCGGGCGCGCGCCATCCACCCCGGCCGCGGTCAGCTTCGCACGCAGGGCGGCGGGCGACAGCAGCGTCTGGTCGGCGGCGAGCAGGTCGGTATAGGGCAGGTTGGCGCTGCCGGGGATGTGGCCCGAGCGCATGCCGGCGCGCGGTTCCGGCACCGCGCCGGTGAAGCGGCCGGCGGCGCGGGCGTCCAGCACCAATTCGCCCGCGCTCGCCACGTTCGCCAGCAGGTCGCCAACGCCGCGCAGGCGGGTCGCGCGCAAATCGGGCCGGAACGATGCGGCCGGGGCAGGGCCGGGATCGCCGGTCTCAACCGCGCGGCCCTCGGCACGCCACATCGGCAGCCCGCCATCCAGCACCGCGGCACGGTCGTGGCCGAACAGCCCCATCATCCACCAGCCACGCGCCGCCGAGGCCAGGCCCTTCTGGTCGTAGAACACCACGGTGCTGTCGTTGGACACGCCGAGGGCGGACAGCATCTGCCCGAACCGTCCGGCCGAGGGCACCATGTGCGGCAACGTGGTGTCGGGGTCGGCGATGGCGTCGATATCGAAGAACCGCGCGCCCGGAACATGCGCTGCCCTGAACTCGGTCAGCCCGTCCTTCGGCTCGTTCGGCAGGTACTTGGTGGTGTCGAACGCCACGAGGCCGGCCCTGCCCAGCCGCTCGGCGAGCCAGTTGGTCGTAACCAGCGGATGCTGTGCCACACGCGCTCCCTTTAAGTTGCAGAAATTACGGAAGAATCTTCTTTTTCTGTAGAAAAAGAAGCAAAAAGACTTTCAACCATTTGCCCTGCGATCGACGTGTGCGCCAAACGGATAAAAATTTTTTGGTTCTTTTTTTCAAAAAAGAACATGCTGTCTCCCTTGCCTACGCCGGCGCGATGACGATGCGCCGGTTCTGCTTGCCCTTGTTCTCGATCTTGACCACCTGCACACGGCCGATCTCGCCGGTGCGCGCCACGTGGGTGCCGCCGCAGGGCTGCAGGTCCACCGGTGTCTCGTCCGCACCGATGCGCACCAGGCGCAGCCGCCCGGTGCCACGCGGCGGCTGCACCGACAGGGTGCGCACCAGGGCCGGGTTGGTGTCCAGCACCGCCTCGTCCACCCATTCGTGGCTCACCGGATGATCCGCCGCGATCAGCGCGTTAAGCGCCGACTCGATGGCCGCCTTGTCCGGCGCCTCGGGTAGGTTGAAGTCCAGCCGCGAACGGTCGGCCCCGACAGCCCCGCCGGTGACCGCGATGCCCGGCAGCACCGCGCACATCAGGTGCATGGCGGTGTGCATGCGCATCAGGCCGAGCCGCGGCACCCAGTCGATCACCGCGATGACCTCCGCGCCTACCGGTGGCAGTGCGGCACCGGCGGCGGGCACGTGCAGGATCGTCTCGCCTTCGCCCTTGACCGTCTCGACGATCGCCGTCTCGCCGCCGCTCCAGCGCAGCATGCCAGTGTCGCCGGGCTGGCCGCCGGAGCGGGCGTAGAAAACCGTGCGGTCGATGACAATTCCCTCCGGGCCGGCGGAGAGCACGCGGGCGGTGGCCTCGCGCAGGTAGGAGTCCTCGAGGAAAAGGCGTTCGGTCATGCGTCACCCGGAAAAGATGCGGCGACAATAGGCGCATCGCCCAATGTTGCCCACCCGGCAGGTCCGGCTGGCGGTTCAGCCATGGCGGTGGATCAGCGCCCGCGCGCCGCCTCGATCATGCGATGCACCTCGGCGGCCGCTGCGGCACCCTTGGTCGCTTCGCGCCACTGCGTCTCGGCCACCCGCTGGTGCGCGGCGATCGCCTCGTCGGCGGCAGTGATCATGGCCACGCCGGGGGCGCCAAAGGGGCTGGCATCGGCGCGGAACGGGTTCATCGCCAAGGTGGCGCGGTCGCGCGCGCGCAGGATCTCGAAGCCGCCGTTCAGTTCGATGGCTTGCACCAGGCCGAACTGCAAGCCCATCGGTTCGGCATCCATCAAGGCGGCGATATGTGCCACCTCGGTGGCCGCGGCCTCGCGGCACATGCGCCGTGTGCGCTCGGAAACCTGCAGGGCCGGCGCGATGCCCTCCTCCAGCAGCGCCCGCATGCGCGCGGCCGGGATCATGGCGATGATGCCGGGGCGGCGCATGCCGTACATCCGCTTGCGCGCTGCCAGAACACCCAACACCTGCTCGGCCGATGCGCGGGCGGAATTGCGGTCCGCACCCACCTGTTCGGCGGCTTCCTCATAGACGAGGGCGATCGCCTGGTCGAAGCTGTCGGTCGTGGTGAGGTAGCAGAGCGCGCCGTTCACCTGGAGGATCTGGTCAGCGGTCTCCTCCACCTGGCGGATGCGCTCCAGGTAGCCGACCGGGCGGTTGTAATATTCCACCCCGATGCCCAGCAGCGACAGCGGCGAGATCTTGAGCAGTTCGGCCAGCCGCTTGATGGTGTCGAGCTTGATCACCTCGCCCTTCTCGTAGCGGTACAGCGCGGCGCGCGACACACCGAGCCGGGCGGCGATCTCCTCGGCCCGCAGGCCGGATTCCAGGCGGTAGGCCCGTAATTGTTGGCCGATTTCCGTAAAGCGCATCGGTTTTGGCCCTCTATTCCATGACGCACCGCTCGCGCCGCATGAAGCGGCGCACATGGAAACGGTCGGCGTCTCATCCTGAGTCGCCGACCATTAATATTCTTGCCGATGGGCTAATTCAATCCCGGATCGCGCGAAACGAGACTCCGTCCCGCCGATCGTTACGCGCGCGCTGTCGCTACACCTTCACCGCACCCATGATCTCGATGGCCTGCACCATGGCCGAATGGTCCTGCTCGCCGCCGCCAGCTGCCGCGACCACCGAGAACATCTGCTGGGCGATGGCGGTGTTCGGCAGCGCCATGCCCATCTCCTTGGCCGCGGACAAGGCGAGGTTGAGGTCCTTCTGGTGCAGGCGGATGCGGAAGCCGGGGTCGAAGGTGCGGTTGATCATCCGCTCGGCATGCACCTCCAGGATGCGTGAGGAGGCGAAGCCGCCCATCAGCGCCTGGCGCACCTTCGCCGGGTCGGCGCCGGCCTTGCGCGCGAAGGTCAGCGCCTCGCTCACCGCCTGGATGTTCAGCGCGACGATGATCTGGTTGCACACCTTGCAGGTCTGCCCGGCGCCGTTATCGGTGCCGACATGGGTGATGTTCTTGCCCATCGTCTCGAACAGCGGCAGGGCACGCTGGAACGCCGAATCGGGCCCGCCGACCATAATGGTCAGTGCCGCGTTCTTGGCCCCTACCTCGCCGCCCGAGACCGGCGCGTCGAGGTATTCGCAGCCCAGCGCGTTGATGCGCGCGGCATAGTCCTTGGTGGCGATGGGCGAGATCGACGACATGTCGATCACCAGCTTGCCCTTCGCCAGCCCCTCGGCCACGCCGTGGTGGCCGAACAGCACGCCTTCCACGTCCGGCGTATCCGGCACCATGACGATGATCACGTCCGCCTGCTCGGCGACATGGGCGGGGTCGCCCACCACGGTGGCGGCGGCGCGCACCTCCTGGGTCAGGCTGCGGCGCTCGGGCACCACCAGGTCGTGGCCGGCGGCGCGCAGGTTCAGGGCCATCGGGCGGCCCATGATGCCCAGGCCGATGAATCCGATTTTCATGGGGAAGTCTCCCGATCGTTGAGGGGGTTACACGCCGAAGCGGGCGCGCCAGCCAAGCCCGGCGACGGTGTCGCCGGCCGGGCGGTATTCACAGCCAACCCAGCCCTGGTAGCCCAGTTCGTCGATACGGCGAAACACAAACTCCCAGCCTATCTCGCCTGTGCCGGGTTCGTGGCGGGCCGGCACGTCGGCGATCTGCATGTGCACGATGCGCCCGATCAGCGCTTCCATGCGCTTGGTCACGTCGCCCTCGGTGGTCTGGCAGTGATACACGTCGAACTGCAACCCCGCCCGGTCGATCCCGATCGCGTCCACCACGGCGGCACCCTGGGCCACGGTGTTGAGGTGGTAGCCCGGCATGTCGCGGTGGTTGATCGGCTCCAGCGCCAGCCGGCGCCCGGCCTTGTGCGCCTGCTCGCCGGCCCAGGCGACGTTGGCCGCGAACAGGGCGGCCGCGGTGACGGGGTGGGTGCCCGCGGGCGGGATGCCGGCCATGCAGTGCATCAGCGGGCAGTCGAGCACCGCGGCATAGTCCAGCGCCCTGGCCACGTTGTCGCGGAATTCCTGCTGGCGGCCGGGCAGGGAGGCCAGGCCGCGCTCGCCGTTCGCCCAGTCGCCGGGCGGCATGTTGAACAGCACCTGCGTCAGCCCGTTGGCCTCCAGCCGCCGCTTCAGCTCGGCGGCGGGGTATTCGTAGGGGAACAGGAACTCCACGCCGGTGAACCCGGCCCGTGCCGCGGCATCGAACCGGTCGAGGAACGGCACCTCGTTGAACATCATCGACAGGTTGGCGGCCAGTTTCGGCATGCTGTGTTCCTCCCGCAGGCCAGGGCACGCTAGCTTCGCCAGCGCCGCCGGTCCATACGGGGAACGGAATGGAGGTAACATGCTGGCTGAACGCATCCTGATGGCCATGTTGCTCGGCGGCGTCGCGCTGGGTTGTGCGATGATCCTGGCACCGTTCCTCTCGGCTATCCTGTGGGCCTCGATCCTGACCTTCACCACCTGGCCGGCGCACCAGATGCTGCGCGACCGGCTGCGCCTCGGGCGGGTGTCGGCGGCGGCGCTGATGGTGGCGGTGACCGCGGTGGTGGTGGTCCTGCCGCTGGCGCTGGCCGCACCCGGCGGGGCGGAGGACGTGGCGCAGTTGGAACGCACCGTCGCCGACGCGCTGTCATACGGCCTGCCGATGGCGCCGGGCTGGCTGTTCGACGTGCCGATGGTGGGCGCCACACTGACCGACCTGTGGAACCGCTGGGCCCATGATTTCTCGGACATGGTGGCGTTCTTCCGGCCCTATTTCGGCATCGCCGCGCAGTTCGGCCTGCGCCTGCTGCTGGGCCTGGCCAACGGGGTGCTGGAGTTCCTGCTGGCGCTGTTCGTGGCGTTCTTCCTCTATCTCTCCGGTGATGAACTGGCCAAGCGGGTGACGGTGATCCTGCGCCGCATCACTGGCGAACAGGCCGACCGCCTGCTGACGGTGGTGGGCGAGACGGTGCGCGGCGTGGTGTATGGCATTCTGGGCACCGCCGTGGTGCAGGGCGTCCTGACCAGCTTCGGCCTGTGGCTCGCCGGGGTGCCACGGCCGTTCCTGTTGGGCGTGCTGGCCGGCGGGCTGTCGGTGCTGCCGGTGGGCGCGCCGGTGGTGTGGATCCCCGCGGCGCTTTGGCTGCTGGCGGTGGGCGAGACGGCGTGGGGGATATTCCTGCTGGTGTGGGGTGCCGTGGTCATCGGCTCGGCCGACAACGTGATCCGCCCCTATTTCATCGCCAGGGGCGCGCAACTGCCGTTCCTGCTGACCATGCTCGGCGTGTTGGGCGGGGCGATCGCTTTCGGCCTGCTCGGCATCTTTGTCGGCCCGGTGCTGCTGGCCGTCGGCTTCACCCTGGTGGGCGAATGGAGCCGAGAGCGCACCAGCCACGCCGACGTGGCCTCCTAGTGGTGCGATCGAAACGCCTGCTATCCAAGCGTTTGGTGAATCGCCCCACAAAATCAAGATAGTGGTCCGAATCTGACGGCACTATCCGTCAGATTCGGACCATTAGGAGGAAGCTTTGGACATCTACCACGTCTATTGCGACATCCGCCCCGGGGTGACCGACCTGGCGTTCCACGACGCCTTGGCCGGCTATATGGGCCATCTGCGCGACCAGGGCATGATCGCCGGCTGGCGGCTCACCCGCGCCAAGCTCGGCTTCGGCCTGCGTGGCCTGGGCGACTGGCACCTGATGAACGAGGTGCGCGACCTCGCCCAGCTCGAGGCGGCGTTCCAGCACGTGGCCAGCCGGCGCGACCCGGTGGAGGCGCATCACCACGGCCTGAACCGCCTGGTCCACAACCCCACCTTCGCACTCTACCGCGACTTCCCGGACCCGGTGCGCCACCGCGGCGAGGAGCGCTTCTGAACGGTCAGGCTTGCATTCCGCCGCGCGCTGGGCTCAAACCCGCGGCCCATCGTGCCCGGACCCCGCCATGCCCCCCGTGCTAGGAATCGATTTCGGCACGACCAATTCCGTGCTCGCCCTGCTGCATCCCGACGGCACCACCACCACGGCGCGCTTCGGCAGCCAGGACGTGTTCCGCTCGGTGCTGTGCTTCTGGGCCGAGGCGCAGGCCGGCGGCCTGGGCAGCCTGTTGCGCCACCAGGCCGGCCCGGCGGCGATTGAGGCCTATCTCGACGATCCGCTCGACAGCCGGCTGATCATGTCGATGAAAACCTACCTCGCCCAGCGCAGCTTCTCCGAAACCCGCATCTTCGGCCGTCGCTTCACGCTTGAGGCGCTGATCGCCACCTTCCTGCGCCGCTTCCTCGATGCCGCCGGGGTGGACCCTGCCGGGCTGCGGGTGATCGCCGGTCGCCCCGTGCGCTTCGCCGGCGAGCGTACCGACGACGATTTCGGCGAGGCCCGCCTGCGCGCCGCCTTCGCCGAGGCCGGCATCGCTTCCCCCGACGTGGCACTGGAGCCGGAGGGGGCGGGCTACCGCTTCGCCCGCACGCTCGATGCCCCGGCCACCGTGCTGATCGGCGATTTCGGCGGCGGCACCAGCGACTTCTCGGTGCTGCGCTTCGTGCCGGGAAGGGGTGTTCAGCCGCTCGGCCATGAAGGCGTCGGCATCGCCGGCGACGCGTTCGACTACCGCATCATCGACCACGTGATCTCGCCGCTGCTCGGCAAGGGCGGCACCTACCGGGTGATGGGCGGGGCCGACCTGCCGGTGCCGCCGGAATATTTCTCCTCGTTCGCCCGCTGGCACCGGCTGTCGCTGATGCGCAATCCGAAGACGCTGCGCGAAATCGGCGAGGTGATGCGCCAATCGCGCAACCCCGCACCGCTCGGCCGGCTGCTGACCCTCATCGAGGACGAACTGGGCTACCGGCTCTACCAGACCGTCTCGGCGGTGAAGGCGGCGCTGTCCTCGGCCGCCAGCGCCAATCTGGTGTTCAATCACAAAGACTTGGCGATCGATACCGAAGTCACGCGCGAGGCGTTCGAGGCATGGATCGCCCCCGATGTCGCGCAGTTCTCGGCCGCGGTGGACAGGGTGATCGCCCAGGCCGGCGTGGCCGCGGTGGACCATGTGTTCCTCACCGGCGGCACCTCCTTCGTGCCCGCGGTGCGCCGGCTGTTCGACGACCGCTTCGGCGCGGCGCGGGTCACCACGGGGGGCGAGTTCGTCTCGGTGGCCGAGGGGCTGGCGCTGATCGGGCGCGACCGCGCGGCAGGATTTCACGCGGTTGCCTCCTAGGGCGCCTGCCAATACGCCAGAACGCCGGGCGCGCGGCCAGCGCGCCCATGCCGGCGGCA
>Ga0105053_10004762_pt1 | contig 19718 bp, 10 predicted proteins | sample BON01_FD_78093 | JGI IMG/M metagenome (GOLD analysis project Ga0105053, IMG submission 78093) | Freshwater microbial communities from Lake Bonney liftoff mats and glacier meltwater in Antarctica - BON-01 | ecosystem: Environmental > Aquatic > Freshwater > Ice > Glacier meltwater | place: Lake...
ATTTATACTTATCTCACTTCCAAAGAAGGAAGATTAGCCAGAATTTAATGAAGAAACTAAGCCTATTGCTCTTACTGAGTATTATTGGAACTACTCTATATGGCCAAAGTAATGAATCTCTGGATCTGGAGAAAGCTATCACCATTGGCTTGGAGAAAAATCTGGATGTGAAAATTGCTGTAGAAACAGTCGCTATCCAAGAAGGAAATAAGCGTGTAGGTGCTGGTGACTATCTGCTTCCCAGCCTAAATGCAGCCTATACTAGAAGCTATAGCAATGAGGATGTGGAACAATTGTTTGCGACAGATCCTAACCCAAGAACCATCAATAACGCAAAATCCAGTGCGAAAAACTTTAGTGTAGCCGCTATATACGGTTTTCGTCCAGAGAGCTTTGTAGTGCTGGAGCGACTTGGCGTATTGACGGAAATCTCTGAGTTAGACGCAAAGATTGCGGTTGAGAATACTGTCGCAAATATTTCTTCAGCTTACTATAGAGTGGTTTTGGAGCTTCAGAGGCAAGAGGTTCTTCAGCGTACCCTTGAACTTAGTCAGTCAAGATTAGATATCGCAGAGGCGCAATATTCTCTTGGCGGTGCAGGGAAACGGGATTTCTTAACTGCAGAAGTGGATTACAATTCCGATTTGAGTTTGCTGCTAGGTCAGGAACAGGTGATTCAGAATGCGAGAATAAATCTTAATGAGCTGATGGGGTTGAATCCGGATGAACAATTTGTAGTGAAGGATACAATACTCATTGGCGAGCCGTTGCTGATTCAGAATTTGGAAGAAAATGCTTTTCTGGAGAATAAAACCTATCTAATCACTCAGCGCCAAGAGAATGTGGCCTTCCTGCAGATGAAGGAACTTCGTGCTTCCAGATTACCTGTTATTAACTTGAATGCCAGTTATGCCAATAATACTTTTAATTCAGATGCGGGGATTTTGATCCAGAATCAGCGGTCTGGATTTAATTATGGAGGCAATATTCAGTTGAATGTTTTCAATGGGTTTACATTGAATAGAAGAATCCAAAATGCCAAAGTTCAGCAGAAAATCCAGTCGTATGCGGTAGATCAATATGAGATCCAACTTCGCTCTGATATTCACCGAGCTTTTAATACATATACCACCAATCGCAACCTACTTGAGGTGGAGCAAAAGAATTATGCGGTAGCGAAAGAGAGCGCTGAAATAGCACTCTTGAGATTCAGATTGGGGATCTCTTCCTATCTGGAATTCAGAGATGCACAGGTGAATTTACTCACTGCAGAGAATAGATTGATCACTTCAATTTTTAATATAAAGGAGCAGGAAATAGAATTGAGAAGGCTTTCAGGGAAAATTTTCTTTCAGAATAGCTTTGAGGATTTTATGTTGTCTTCAGAAGATTAGCAACCAAGCGAAGGTCTGATTAAGAACCTTCGTTTATTTAGTTACTTTTTTTAACGAATGCTTTATTTTTCTTTTGGCACAGCATTTGCCAAATTGGTTTTCGTGTAACATCCAGAGTCTTACGGCTCTAGTGAATGAAAAAAATATTAGTCCTATTTTCCTCCATTGTAATTCTTCTCCTCTTCGGTGTGCAATGCACCTTCATTGACAAGAATTTTGGATCCAATTCCAACGAGGAGACCTATTTACTTGATCTTCAAGGAATCCAGAACCGTGGATTTATCCGTGCGGCGGTGGATAATAATTCGACCGGTTATTACATCTATCGCGGCCGAAGGATGGGCTATGAATATGAGCTGCTTCGTGACCTTGCCAAACGATTGAATGTGCAATTGCATTTAGTCATGGTCGCTGATATAGATAGAGCTTTTGATTACCTCAACGAGGGTAAAGTAGATTTGATTGCCATGAACCTTGAGAAGAACATGGAGCGGACTGAGAAGTCATCTTTTTCTCTTCCTTTGGGCAAAATGAGTACAGTCCTCGTGGGTAATGAGTCCTCAGGAAAAATCACTTCCTGGGATCAGCTCGCCACAGATACGATATATGTAAGGGAAGGTGCAGTTTACAAAACCCAACTTTGCCATCTGAAAGATTCCTTGCAGTTGAATTATACAATAATTCCTACTCCGGATCACGAAGAAACGCTAATTGATCAAGTTGCAGAAGGAACTATCAAATGGACTATAGCCGATCAAAACATTGCGCGGGTAAATGCCACCTACTACGGTGGATTGGACATTTCTTGGAAAGTCCAGAAAGAAGGCGACGTGTCTTGGGTAGTCCGGGAAAATTCGCCTAAGCTCCTGGCGTCTTTGGACGATTGGCTTAAGGATAAGAAAAAGCGATTCATTCCTGATGTTTATGCGAAATATTTCCTGAATTCGAAAAATAGTTATTTCAGAAGTAATAGCCCTTTTTCCTCTCTGGCAGGAAATCAAATTTCTGTCTACGATGATATTATCAAAAATGGTGCTGAGCAATTAGGATGGGATTGGCGATTGTTAGCTTCCCTGGTTTATAAAGAGTCAAGATTTGATACGGTCGCTACTTCTTACGCTGGCGCAAAAGGATTGCTCCAACTAATGCCTGTGACAGTAGAACGCTTTGGGGTTGAGAATCCAAATGACCCAAGTGAGTCCCTCATGGGAGGCGTTCGATATTTGAGATACTTGGATAAGTTCTGGATGGAAAGAGTACCTGATACCAGTGAGCGATTGAAATTTGTCTTGGCTTCTTACAATATTGGACACGGACATGTAGAAGATGCCTGGAGATTGACCTTGAAATATGGGGAAAATACCCAAACATGGGCTGACGTTTCCAAATTCTTAGAGCTAAAAAGTGATCCTGATTATTACCGGGATCCTATTGTGAAAAGTGGCTTCGCCAAAGGGCATTTGGCAGTGAATTACGTCAAAGATGTGATGAGCGTTTTTGAATCTTATAAGGCACTCGTACAGCCCTAAACTTTATTACTCTAGTTCTGTGTCGTGCAGGTGACTCAAAGTTAATTCTGCCACCATGATCTTTGTGATACAGACCAAAGTGGCAAAATTCTACCTGAAAAATTTTGCGTTAAGCTCCTTGATGAAGCTCAAACATTGCTTCTATTTCCACTGGAATATTTCCTGGAAGTGTTCCCATTCCCACAGCGGATCTGACTCCGATACCATTTTCCTCACCCCAGACTTCAGCGAATAATTCACTGCATCCATTGATTACGTAGGGGTGAAGCTCAAAAGTAGAGACACAATTCACCATTCCCAGTACTTTGATCACGCGCTTTACCCGATCGAGGGAGCCTAGATTTGCTTTGATGGTAGCGAGCATTGCCAGTCCAACTTGTCGTGCGGCTAGTTTGCCTGCTTCAATATCCATATCATCGCCAATTCTTCCAATTATAAGGCTGCCATCATCCTGCACGGTGCCATGCCCAGAGAGATAAAGATAGTTGCCATCAATCAAACAAGGCTTATATACACCAAGAGGTTTTGGTGCAGGAGGAAGTGAAAGACCGAGTTTCGAGAAATTACTTTCAGGGGTTTCCATAGTATTTCGTGTGTTTTTTCGATGAAATTATAAAATATAGTTAGCGGCACATCAGTTTCTGGGATGGATACTTAATTCTGTAAAGTAAATTATCTGCAGACTATCTCACGTCAATTTCTCACATTTCCGCCAATGCTGAGATTTAAAGATTCTGGCGGAAAAATAAATCTGCGATTACCTGCATTTTTTTGCGCCAATCTGCGGGAATTTTCTCCTATACAAAAATGTCCAAAATCAGAACTCCTGCCAAGCCCGCTACAGCTACAATGGTTTCCATAAGCGACCAAGATTTGATTGTGTCTTTGATGCTTACGTTGAAAAACTCCTTGTACATCCAGAATCCAGCATCGTTGAAGTGTGAGAACATCAGACTTCCTGCTCCTATGGAAAGTACTAAGAGATTTGGGTCTACATTCATCGTGGTGACTAGGGGTGCTATGATACCTGCAGTAGTTAGTCCTGCTACCGTAGCCGAACCTACGCATACTCTAATAATAGCGGTAATGATCCAGGCTAGGATCAGGGGGTGAATATCCCATGATTGTAAACCTTCAGCAATTACTAAGCTGACCCCCGTGTCTGTAAAAATTTGCTTCAGCGCTCCAGCTCCAGCTACAATCAATAAAATCATTGCAATGTCTTTGGTCGCCACGGTATATAGATCCATGATTTGCTTCATGGTGAACTTGCGTTTTAAACCAAGCGTGTACGTCGCAATAAGCACGGAAACTAACATCACGATTCCCGGATCCGCTACGAAGTGAATGATAGGAGCAAGGGGACTGTCTTCAGCGATATTGAGATTGAGTGCGGTGGTACCTACCAATAATACGACAGGAAGTAAGGCAGTGAAAAAGCTGTTTGCGGCAGATGGAAGCTCTGATTCAGGTTTTATCTCAGCCTGAAAAGTTTTAAGCGGTTCTGCTTTCATATTTTTTAGCGTTCTCGCAAAAATCGGCCCTGCCAGTGCAATCGTAGGAATGGCAATCATAAAACCGTAGAAAAGCGTCAAACCCATATTGGCATCAAACTGTGCTACCAAAGCCGCAGGCGACGGATGCGGAGGCAAAAAGCCATGTGTCACCGAAAGTGCGGCCAAAAGTGGTATGCCTACATAGACTGCTGAGATTTTATATTGGTAAGCTACTGTAAAAGCAAGTGGGACTAAAAGCACAAAACCTACATTGTAAAATAAGGGGATGCCTACTACCAATCCAGTGATGGACATGGCCCAAGTGATGTGTTTTTCACCGAAGATTTTCATCAGAAAACCTGCTATTCGCTGGGCTGCACCACTCTCGGCAACGAGCTTTCCGAGCATCGCACCCATCACGATCACGATAACCAAGTCGCCCAATAATACACCCATTCCTCGCTGTACAGATCCTGCGATCTGGTCTGCGGGGAGACCGAGAAGGAAACCTGCGGCTATGGATGAAATCAGAAAAGCTAAAAAAGGATTGAGCTTGGCCCAGACAATCAGCAGCACGAGGATAGCTATACTGAGCAAAACAAGAAGAATGGTCATAGGAATAGGTTGGGTTTAGCTGGCTAAGATAAAAAAATTGAGCTAAAGTGCGTTTCGGTTTTAGAGATTACTCGAATATGAGTTTTAGCTTAACTGCACCTAGTTTTCAGGAAGCAATGATGAAGTTCAAATTCGATAAATATCCTCACGCTATCGAGATAAAAGGGGTCAAGGGGGTCGTAGAGTGAAAAAGGCAAGAGTGTTCTAATCATGCATTCATGTGGATACATATTCAGTCAGATCAACTAGTAGCGCTTAATCCACTTAGTTTGAAACGACCTTTCCGCATTTGAAAAAGTGATTAGATAAAGCCCTGGATTCAGTATTTCCAGTTTTTCAGAGAATCCGACTTCATTAAAGGTAAAAGTTGAAATCAAAAACCCTTGCATAGAGAAAATAGTTACCTGGGTTTTTTCAAGGTTGAATGATTTTGGCTCTATAACACTGATTTTTCCAAAAGTATAAGGATTGGGGAAAATTGAAAGTTGATCGGTCGGATTTATTAATTCGTTTTCAAGGCGAACTACACGACTCCACGCCCATTTTCCTGAATAATCTACTTGTCTTATTTGATAATACGATGTTGATAGTTGTGCTATGCTTTCATCCATAAATTTGTAAGCGACAGGAATCTCTGAATCGCCTTTGCCCAAGATTTCTCCTATTTTAGTCCAGTTTTCCAATGGATCTGTAGCACGATAGATTTCAAACTTCTCATTCGCTTTTTCCTGTGCTACCGACCAAATGATTTGGGCTCTATATTCTCTGACTTTGGCGGTTAGAGACAGCCATGTGACTGGAAGAATACTCAATGTTCGGAAGCTCCCTACCGTGAAGTTTTTACCAATAGCTTCATCAAAAGTGAGTTTTCTAATTGCCCAAAGATTGATCGTATCTGAGCTTTCGATATGACTTCCAGGGGCAGCATAACCAGCACAAACCAGACGAAGATCTTCTGGCTTATCCACAATTAAATTATCTGCTGAAATCCTCAGTTCTAAAGCATTTGATGAAGAAGCTAATCCAGAAAACTGGAAATAGCTGTATAGGCGATAAAGTATAGGCGTGTTGTTAATGTCATTGTCATTAAATCCTGGATTGGAATCAGCTCCTTTATACTCTGTGTAGTTGATAGATAAATCTCCGCCGACATGTTCGCCGAGGAATTGCACTTTCCTTATTCCCCCTTGATAGCGATCTCCAAAAGGGAAAGAGGCATTGGACGCGTTTAGTGCGGATGGCGTATTTTCAAAAGTCACTGTGGATACTTTCTCCCATGAGCCACCAGAGTAAGCATATGTTCCTGAGTTTGATGTATTGATAATTAGCTTTTTGCCTTGGAAATCTACTTTGCCCCTCAGCATAGTTAGATTTCGACTAACTGTTAGATCTTCTTGAAGGATTACACTTGATCCAGTTTTATCGACCGTAAGATCTAATGGTTTCATGGAGAAACCTGAAATAAGTTGTTCATGATTTCCTGTGAGGGTAAGGTGAGTTGTGTTGGTTATAAATGAGCCAGATCCTACTTGCACCATGTTTCCGCTGACAGATATAGCAGGAGGCAAGTTGACATTTTGTGAGCCATGGATTTCGAGGGTGTGGAAAAATATCGGTATTGCTGAACTACTATAAGATTTGCTAAGGAAGGTCTGAGTTCCTACGTTTTTTAGAAAAGTCACTTTACCATTCAATTGTAAAGAAGCAGCTTCAATTTGTGGTGAAGATCCTAGAAGAATAAGCTCTGCTCCTGCTTGAAGATTAAAAAGGGAAGCTGGTCTCGACGAAGTAGATGTTCCGCTTCGATAGAGTATATCACTGCTACATTGAGTTATTAATTTTGCGCCATTTTCAATAATAAAGTCACCAAACTCGTCTGTTCCTAAAGAACTGTTAGTGTTAAATGAAAAAGTTGCACATACGTTAGGATTTGAGGTGATATTAATTTTTTGATTAACTGTCCCCGATCGAATGGTAAACTTTAAAGCTTTGAAGGCTCTTTGGCAAATAAGTTCGATACCTTCTCCAGGGTCAAAAATGACAGCGTAACGACTATTTGTGGATTGAGCAGACCAAGCTCCATCTGGGATGATTACTCTGCTGACACCTTTAAATGTTAGCGTGCTGGAAATAGAATTGCCTATCCAATCAGTACTTGGGTGCGAGCCAGTGGGAACTCCTGGAGCGTAGCCATTGAATGCTTGAAGAGAACCATAAATATCTAAATTATAGCTGTTCAAATTCAATTTTTGATCGGCGCCAGAATCTGAATTAATAAACAGACTCTTCACTTCTTCATTTCCATAAAGTGTCAATAAATGGGTTGGCTCTATATAAATATCATTCGCCTGACAAGGCTTCAGCGTAGCTGCCGACCAACTCGCTCCATCGTATATCTGCCAGATGGAAATATTCCCAAAATTCCCTGAACCTACCGTGCGATAAGCTCCAATTTCTTGGCAAATGGCAAGGTTTAAGTAAAGGCAGGGAAATGCAACTACCGAGAATATCAAGTATATTCGACATTTAAAAATTGTCTCGTGGACGAACGTTTTGCCTCGTGTTTTCATTCTAAAAAGTATTTTGAAAAAGCGTATATTAATTTAGTAAAATGAACTTTAAAAAAATAGGAATTAGTTTAATTTTTTTACTGACTATCAGTTGTTTAGGTTCTTTACAAGCCCAGCAATACCAAATCTCGCTGCTGACCTGCGATCCTGGAGAGGAGATTTATAGTTCCTTTGGGCATAGCGGGATTCGGGTGCTGGACCTGGCCACAGGCAGGGATGTGGTGTACAACTATGGTACCTTTGATTTTGGAGCGCCAAACTTTGTTCTGAATTTTGCAGGAGGCAGACTGGATTACATCCTTTCTCTTTCCACGTTTGATCGCTTCATCGCTGAGTACGATTATTTCAATCGCTCTGTGCGAGAGCAAATTCTCAATCTCAATGCGCAACAGAAACTGGATCTGATCCAGTTTTTGGAGACAAATTACCTGCCTGAGAACCGGGCTTATCGTTACAATTTTTTCTTTGACAATTGCGCTACTCGGGTGCGCGATGCGATCAGCACTGTATTAGGTGATCAATTGATCTGGAATGATGACGTGCGAGAGCCTGTGGACAAGAGTTTCAGGGAATTGATAGACGAGATGGTTTATTTCATGACTTGGTCGGATCTGGGAATTGATTTGGCACTGGGTTCTCGGCTGGATAGAGATGCTAATCCGCTAGAGGAGCAGTTTCTGCCCAAGTATATGGAAGAAGCCTTTGCTCGAGCAGTGATACAGGGTGATGGGCCTTCGCGTCCATTGGTGGGTCAGAGCAGAGTTATTTTGGATTTCCCGACACCGACAGGCTCATTTGAAGCGGTCAATCCTTACTGGATTTTCTGGGTAGTAGCGATCATTTTCACAGGAATAACCTTTTTAGGATTTAAGAAGAAAAAGCTCTTTGTGGGATTTGATGTGGCTTTTTTTGGAATACTGGGAATCATAGGTTTTGTGATGTCTGCGTTGTGGATTGGTTCGGAAATTCCATCTACCAAATACAACTGGAATATTCTCTGGGCTTTTCCAGGTCACCTGGTATTAGCTGTCGTTTTGCTCAAGAAGAACATTAAACCTTGGGTGTTGAAATACCTGCTCTTTGCGCTGATTATGGCTGATGCGGCAGTTGTTTTCTGGATTTTGGGCTGGCAGTCTTTTCACCCAAGCCTTATGCCGTTGCTTCTAGTACTGATCCTAAGGACGAACTATTTGTATTACAACTTGGGCAAATTCAAACGTATCGTAAAGTAATTTTCTCTTTTCCTCTAAACTTTTGCATAGGGGATTGGTGTTGGGTATTTTCGAACGAAGCTTATGGAATTCAAACTTACCTCAGATTATCAACCCACTGGAGATCAACCCAAGGCTATAGAACAGCTGACAGCCGGAGTGAATAATGGCGATCAAGCGCAGGTTCTGCTTGGTGTGACTGGTTCTGGTAAAACATTTACGGTAGCAAACGTAATTCAGCAAACTCAAAAGCCAACGCTGGTTCTCAGTCATAATAAGACGCTGGCAGCTCAGTTATATGGGGAGTTCAAGCAATTTTTTCCTGAAAATTCTGTAGAGTATTTCATTTCTTACTACGATTATTATCAGCCAGAGGCTTTTATACCTAGTTCGGGTACTTATATAGAAAAGGATCTTTCGATCAATCAAGAAATCGAGAAGCTTCGTTTGAGTGCTACTTCCTCTTTGCTGACAGGTAGAGGGGACGTGATCGTAGTTGCTTCCGTGTCTTGTATATATGGTATTGGAAACCCAGATGAGTTTGGAAAAAATATCATCAAACTTCAGGAGGGCGACCGAATTCCGCGAAATCAGTTACTGTTCAAATTGGTCGATATTCTATATAGTAGAACTCAGCATGAGTTGACCCATGGTACTTTCCGCGTGAAAGGTGATACCGTAGATATTTTTGTGGCCTATGCAGATTGGGGATACCGAATTTTCTTTTGGGGAGACGAGATTGAGGCGATTCAGCGCTTTGATCCAGCAACTGGGAAAAAGTTAAATGACGAGAAGATCATTTCTATTTTTCCCGCAAACCTCTTTGTGACAGGGAAAGATACGTTGCAGACAGCCATTCATGAGATACAATATGATATGGTGGATCAGGTAAATTTTTTTGAAAGAGAGGGGAGATTTGCAGAGGCAAAACGTCTACAGGAACGTACTGAGTTCGATTTGGAAATGATGCGAGAGCTGGGTTATTGCTCTGGTGTGGAGAACTATTCCAGGTATTTCGATAGAAGAGCTCCGGGTGCGAGACCTTTCTGTTTGCTGGATTATTTTCCAGATGATTTTCTTCTTGTGGTAGATGAGAGTCATGTGACTCTGCCGCAGGTCAGAGCGATGTGGGGAGGAGATAGATCGCGAAAGATTAATTTGGTGGATTTTGGATTCCGACTTCCATCGGCTTTAGACAACCGTCCTTTAAAATTTGAAGAGTTTCAGGATCTTGCAAATCAGGTAATCTATGTCTCCGCGACTCCCGCAGACTATGAGTTATCATTAACCGAAGGAGTGGTGGTGGAGCAAATCATCCGTCCAACGGGACTTTTGGATCCTACCATTGAAGTAAGGCCAAGCCAAAATCAGATAGATGATTTGCTTGAGGAAATAGATCAGACTATTAAATCTGGTGCGAGAACGCTGGTCACGACGTTGACCAAAAGAATGGCTGAAGAACTTCAGAAGTTCTTAGAAAGAGCTGGTGTAAAGTCTCGCTATATCTACTCAGAGGTAAAAACGCTTGATCGCGTGGAAATTTTGAGAGAATTACGTCTGGGAGTTTTTGACGTACTCGTTGGAGTAAACTTATTGAGAGAAGGATTGGATTTGCCAGAGGTTTCTTTGGTGGCAATTTTGGATGCGGATAAAGAGGGTTTCTTGAGAAATGAGCGAAGTTTAGTACAGACCATTGGCCGTGCGGCTCGAAACTCCGAAGGACGTGTAATTATGTATGCGGATAAAATCACTAATTCCATGCAAATGGCGATGGATGAGACTGGGCGAAGACGCGTCATTCAGATTGAATATAACTTGGAGCATGGTATCACGCCAACTACAGTGGTGAAGTCGCATGATAAAATCATGGGGCAGACTAAGGTGGCAGACTCGAAGAAAAATGCGAAGTACTATGCTGAACCGATGCCTGGTGAGCATAGCATGGCGGCAGATCCGGTAGTGCAATACCTCAGCAAGGATAAGCTGGAGAAACTGATCCAACAAACACAGAAATTGATGGAAAAAGCTGCGAAGGAGTTGAATTTTATGGAAGCTGCCAGACTTCGGGATGAGTGGCAATCTCAAAAATCCAGATTAGATCAGCTGAATCAAGGAGTAAGAAAATAGGGCTTTCAATCATAGAGAACATCCGAGTTCGGAAGACTTGTCTGGCGGTTGATAGCTCACCAAACGGTGTTCGGAAATATTTCGTTTGAAAAGGGTGTGTTTTTTCGCCATAACTCCATGATAATAAGCATGTTGAGAGCTTTCCTGCGAAAAAACAGAAATTCAAAGTTTAATTGATCCTTGCGCTTTCATTCCCACTTGTAACTTATTAATTCAATTTCGTTTCTACTTTAAATTACTAAAAATGACGCTGCAAGAGGTGAGGTTGCTCGTTGCAAAAGGCGAGGGGCTGAGAATAGAATTTAAGAAGAAAGCGACTTTTCCGGAAAAGATTGTCCGTGAACTTATCGCATTTGCCAATACGTCGGGTGGCGATCTTCTGATTGGAGTGGATGACGATGGGACTATCAGCGGGCAGCGTTATATAGAGGAAGAGATTTTTGTGATGGAAAAAGCTATCAAAGAACTAGTCTTTCCCCGATTAGAATATGAGTTGTTTTCATTGAAGTTAAATGAGAAAAAAGGAATTGCGATTTTCAAAGTTCCAGTGAGTGCCCTACGTCCGCATTACCTGAAAGATATAGACAGAAAACAAGCCTTCATACGTGTGGCAGATCGATCTGTGCAGGCTAGTAAAGAAGTTTGGGAGATTTTGCGGAGAGGCAAAAACCCAAAAGATATGGTTTTCACTTATGGCAATAAGGAGGATATCTTAATGAAAGCGTTGGGGGAATCCGACAAAATAACGCTCAAGGAATTTGCGAAGCTTGCAAAGCTGCCACGATTTCTAGCGTCCAAAACGTTGGTGAGGCTTGTGCTGGCAAACGTGCTTCAAATACATCCGCAGGAATCGGATGATTATTTTACGCTGAAGGACCCGGGAGTTTAATTCCTGTGAGTTCAGTAAAACCAGCATTTCCCTGAAGTCCACCAGAGTGTATCATGAGTAATTTTGAGCCGTTTGAGAAGTGATTTCCCTGAATCAAATCCCAGATTCCAAATGCCATTTTTCCAGTGTAAATCGGATCAAGTACAATACCGAAGCTTTCATAAAACCACCAGATAAAATCGATTAGCTCTTGTTTGTATTTGGCGTAGCCACCAAAGTGATAGTTAGTGAAAATCTGGTATTCTCCTTGACTTTTCAGTTGATGCATTTCTATCAAATCAGCGATTTCCCGATGAATGAATTCGCCTTTCAGGGAGGAAAAACCAAGTAAATTTTGTTGTGCAGAAAGTGTAGAATACAAGCCTGTGAAAGTGCCTCCCGTTCCTATAGAACTGCAGATAGTTGAGAATTTCTCATCTTCTATATTGAGAATTTCTTGGGTTCCTTTTATAGCCAGTTTATTGGTTCCACCCTCTGGAATGAAGTAGTAATCACCGAATTTTTCTTTCAAACTGGCTAGAAATTCGGGTTCAGTTTTATTTCTGTAAATTTTTCTGTCAACAAAATGTAGCTGCATACCGAGCTTTTCTGCGCGAGCGAGCGTAGCATTAAGTGGCTCAATTCGTTCTCCACGTATGATCCCTATTGATTCAAGGTTTTCAGCGTATGCCGCTTCGGCAGTTGCATAGATGTGATTTGAAAAAGCCCCCCCAAAGGTTAGAATCTTACTTTTTTGATCACTTTTTATTTTTTCCAGATTGTATTTCAGTTTAAAAAACTTATTTCCAGAAACTTCAGGATGGACTAAATCCAACCGCTTAATAGCCAGTTCGATTCCTTTTTCGGCAAGAATAGTATGAGCAAGAAATTGAATTGGAGTTGGATTTGGAATGAGCATTTAAGGTGCTTTTTTGCTGAGTTGTTAAAGTTAAGCTTGATAAGCTTATTTTTGCAGCATGAGCATGCAACCAGAGGAAGATTTTGAAGAAGAAGAGTTAGAGCTTTATGAGCATTTCAAGTTCATAATCGATAAAGGCCAGACTCCGATTAGAATCGACAAGTTTTTGACAGATAAGATAGCTTTTGCTACTCGAAATAAGATTCAACAAGCCATAGACGCAGGTGCGATCCAAGTGAATGGTGAGTCTATCAAGGGAAGTTATAAAGTAAAACCGCTTGACGATATCCGAGTGCTATTCGGCAAGCCACCACGGGATACGGAGGTTGTCCCAGAAAATATACCGCTGAACATTGTCTATGAGGATCAACATTTGTTGGTAGTGAATAAGGAGGCGGGGATGGTCGTACATCCTGCTCATGGCAATTGGACCGGTACACTAGTGAATGCGTTGGTGTATTATTTTCAGAATCTCCCAGAGATGAAAGGAAATGAAGGCCGGCCTGGGTTGGTACATCGAATAGATAAGGATACCTCAGGTCTGCTCGTGATTGCCAAGTCTGAGGAAGCCATGACTCATTTGGCATCGCAGTTTTACCATCACACGATAGAACGAACATACCAAGCACTTGTTTGGGGTGAAATAGATGAGGAGTTCGGTACCGTAACTGGCCATGTTGGGAGAAGTGCCAAAAACAGAAAGATAATGGATGTGTTTCCAGACGGAAGTCAGGGGAAGCATGCCGTTACTCATTGGAAAATGCTGAAGAGGCTGAGGTATGTATCGCTGCTTCAGTGTAATCTGGAAACTGGACGGACACATCAGATCCGTGCTCATCTGAAATACCTTGGACATCCGCTGTTCAATGATGCGACTTACGGTGGTGATAAAATTAGGAAAGGGACGCAATTCTCTAAGTATAAGACGTTTGTTCATAATGCTTTTAATCTTTTGCCACGTCAGGCATTACATGCGATGTCATTAGGTTTCATTCATCCTGTGACTAAAGAAAAACTATACTTCGAAGCGCCGCTTCCTGAGGATTTCCAAGCAGTATTAGATAAATGGGAAAATTATGTGAATTTCGAATAATCCCATCAATATTGATGAATGCTTAAAGATTTGATCAAATTAATATGATTTTGGTAACGAAATAGCTCTTCATGGGCTGTTTTGGCAACATTCAAGTGATTCATTGAAGAATAGTTAATATAGAACTCGATAATACTACCGTTTTTAACGATACTGTATTTTTCAATCGATTTCATTAAAAATACTGTAAAAATTCAGTTTATTTTTTGAATTATTTTTAATAAACAAACCCTTCTGCTATATTTGAAGTATTGAAAGAGAGCAAACAAACGGTAAGCACTCAAAATACATTGAAATTACACAATACTGTAGGGTGTTGAAATTGGCAGACAAGCCCTCCTATCTCGGGGGTGGAGGTTATAGTATAAAGCATTTAGCGAGCTCGTAAATTTGCCTAACTACTCCGTGGAGGTTCGAATCCTTCTCCTACAGCAGGTTATTTTGGGTTTATTGTTAATTGACTAAAACCATGAAATTTTGTTTCGTGGTTTTTTTTATGTCCTTTTCAAAATGGTGCTCATTTTTAATTTGGCGTCCATATACTTTTTCCCAATAAGATTTTGTAAAAATACAGGCCTGCCTTGATTAATGAATTAGTAATAACTATGCCTAATCAGCTGTAGTATTTATGGATATGGCAGAAATACAATCCTGTTACAAAGAATTCTGTAAAAAATTTAATTAAATGTTATTATAATTTTAATAAACCAATGGTATTTCTAATTTTGACCCAGCAAAATATAAATCGGTTGAGATAATAAGTTTTAGCCGCTTTCCAGAATCTTGCTCATTCAGACCTATTAACCTATGGTTTTTTGAAAACCATCAATACTGGCAAAAGGCCAGTAACGAGTACAAATTCTTCATTGTAGGATGTTGAAACTGGCAGACAAGCCCTCCTGTCTCGGGGGTGGGGATCGTTCTCGATAGCTATCGGGATCGGAAGGACAAAGCGTAATTCTACCGGACTATTGCCTAACTGCCCCGTGGAGGTTCGAATCCTTCTCCTACAGCATTTAAAAGCAGCACTGAAGTGCTGCTTTTTTCATTTAAATTTGTCTTAAATGATTATTTTAGACAAAAAACCAGCTGAATGACAGAAGAGCATAGAGAAAAGCATTCGAGACATCCTTTTCGAAAGAAGGTTCTGAGATGGATGATGTTTATTTTTCTAGCCATACTTTTTTTGGAATTCGTAGTCTATTTTGGCTCAAATCTAGTGCTCTCCAGCTGGGCAAGACGAAAAATCAATGAAGCTGCCAAGGACGTTTATTTAGTTGATTTTAATAGAGTTAGATTCTCTCTTCTACGTCGCGGACTCTTCATGGACGGTATTGTGATGAAGCCTAAGGGGGGTCGTAAAGCTGGACAAAACCAAGCTTTATTTGATCTGTCTTTGGATCAATTGGCACTTAGAAATCTGTGGTATGACTTCTCTGATGGGATTTTGTATGTGGGTAGATTAGAGTTTGACAATCCAAATATCAGTATGGATTTGCCGCCGAATGTCAATCTGGAAGGAAGCTTAGAGTGGGAAAAAAAAGAGTCTCCCGTAAAAGCGCTTGAGGATGAGCTTAAAAAGCTGATTGATAAAATCAATTTTACTGGTGTCTATATCAAAGAACTGGAAATCAAGCATGCGGATTTATTTTTCCTGAATTTTCTAAGTCAAAATTCACTAAAGGCTGAGAACACGAGGTTATTGGTGAAGGATATCAACTGGACGACTAGAGATGAGTGGTCAACTCCATTCAATGCCAGAGGTTTTGAGTTCGATCTTGAAAATGTGGATTTTCCATTGCCTGATGGGGTGCATTCGATCAAGTCAGAGAAAGTGTATATAAGTTCTCTGGATAATCTGATTGAGCTAAATGGTTTTCGGCTATATTCAGATAAAACCGTTGAAAGTAAAGCTTATTACGATGTTTTATTGAGCGAGCTCCGAGTTGGAAATGTTGATCTGAACAAGGCATTTATGACTTCAAATGTGAGGATCGATGAAATTGTCTTAAATGATCCTGAATTTAGAGTAGAGGAAAATAGTACAAGCAAAAAGGATAGCACAGCTACTGGAGATCTGAATGAATTGATAAAGGGAATATTGAAGTCCTTTGAGGTGCAGGAATTGTCGGTGAACAATGGAAAGTTCACTACATATAATGTGGGAGATACACTCAAAAATCGGATAGATATCAAAAAGCTTGATTTCAAGATGATCAATTTTTATCTGGGAGAGGATGAATCCAGGAAAACAGATCAGTTTTTCTACGGAGAAGAAGCCGCAATGGACATTGAAAAGGCGGACTTGTATCTTTCTGATAACGTCCATGTGATCTACGGGGATCGGATGAGTGTATCTTCTTTCAAAGACGAGATAGTTATCGAAAATGTATCTGTGGAGCCAAGGGAAGATGCCCTGCTAAAAGGCCTAGCCAGTCATATTATGCGTATTTCCCTGCCGAAACTGGTGCTTTCCAAAGCCAATTTGAAGCATTTGTATAACGAAGGTGTTTTTAATATTGACGAGATGCTGATTCAGTCTCCTAGAGTGGAAATAACTGAGCTTGACCACAGAGATGAAAATCAAGAAAGCGTAGCGGTGAAGGAGCTTTTGCAGGGTTACATGAATGAGATCGCCATTGGGAAAATGGATTTACGTGAGGGCGAGGTACAATTCAAAAATGAGAAGGGAGTACGGAGCGATGATATTGGTTTTGAGAAATTCAGCTTGCTACTTGAAAAAGTATTTTTGCAGCCAAATATGACAAGCGATGTGAGAAACCAATTCCTGGCAGAAGAAATGGTACTTAGTCTTGACAAGTACAGGTTGAAATTACGAGATAACCTTCATGAATTCATGGCTGATAAGGTGGTGATAGATTCGAAGAAATCTCTCGTGGTGGTCAGTAACTTTACGCTGAGACCTGAAAATCCAGATTCTATTCAAGAAATTCTTGATACCTATGGGAAGTCTGTTATTCTTGACATCACCATTCCTGAGTTCCGTGTAGAGGGAATTGATTTGATGTCAGCTTACATGGATGAGAAGCTGATAATCAATCAAATTCTCGTGCCTTCACCAGTGGCCAATTTAACTCGTTTCAGAAAGAAAAGTAATGGTAACTCAACGTCTCCCCAGGTAGATTCGTCAGATGAAATAGTAGGTCTGTTAACATCCTATTTTTCGTCGATTCAGATAGATTCTATAAGTTTTAGTACTGGTCAAGTTCAGTATAAGAGTTTTGCGGGTAAGAAGGATCTTTCTCTGAGTGAGGATAATCTTTCGTTGAGTTTAAAAGGCTTTTATCTTGAGAAAGGTCTGGAGAAAAATTCTGAGAGGACCTTCTTTTCAGATGAAATTGACTTGATTTTGAGGGAATATGATTTTAGTGTGGCAGGAGGAAATTACGATGTAGATACTGATGGTCTTCGATTTAATTCTCGTTCCAAGACCATAGAATTGGATAACCTTACGCTAAGTCCAAGTAAGACGATCAAGAGCAAAATTGCGTTGTCGTTGAATCTGCCAAGTGTGTCTCTTGAGGGGGTTGATATTGAGTCATTCTTATTTGAGAATCAGCTGCAACTCGATAAACTTGCTGTGGATGGAAGCACGATAACTCTCGAGATTAACAGAAATTTTCAGAAAGAAGAAACCGTAGAAAAGCTTAGTCAAAGTGTGGTCAAAACTCTTCCGAAATCTATTGAGCAGATTTCTATTAGAGATATAAAAGCTACAAATTCGAAGTTGAATATTAATTATAGGGTAGGAAAGGATGATTTTGAATCGATTCAGACAGACTTTGACCTAGGGATAAAGGGCTTGAATCTGGACTCAGCTGCTAATTCACAAATGGACATCGCTGGGTTATTTGATGAAATCAATCTTACGCTGAATGATTTCTCTTACACTCTGCCAGATAGTATCCATACGATCAAATTCTCAAATCTATATGTGGATAATACTGCTTCTGAAACTATATTCTCAAATTTCGAAATAGTTCCAAGTACTACCACAGGAAATCCGGGTTCGCCTATTTTGTCTGCCAAAGTAGATGAGCTAGGTGTGAAAAATAATACCCTCAGAGAAATTCAAGCTACCGGCGTATTTGACCTTACTCAGCTAAGGTTGATGAATCCGAACATCAATGTATACCTCGATACTGCAACTAAATCAAAGAAACCTGAGTCAAAATCGGATTCAGTAAATGCTACTAATTTAGGGTTAATAGAATCTGTTCTGCTTCAGGATGTGCTGGTCAACAACGGTACTATTGTTCTTCACAATAAGGAGACTGGTCAGATTCCAAGGATGGCATTCAATCATGTTAATTTTGGATTGAATGCTTTAAATCTTGATCTGATGAAGAAAAGTAAAGATCTGAGCCCTGAACTACTCTTAGAAAAAGACCTGAGTCTTTCACTGACTAACTATCAGATTTATACAAAAGACAGCCTAAACAAATTGGAGATCGGGAAAATCAGGTATCTGGATAATAGGATTATTTTGGACAGTGTTCATTTCCAGCCAGCGATGGGGCGCTATGAATTTTTGCGCAAAAAAGGATATCAGGACAATACAATTGATGTGTTTGCTGCTAAGATATATCTGCAGGACATAGATTTTGAGGAGTATTTTAGGAATGAAAACCTAAAAGCTCAAGTCCTAATAGTTGAGGGGCTGAAGATGGATGTTTTCAGAGATAAAAGAATTCCGCCCAGAGAAGGTTTAATCAAGCCGATGCCCCAGTACTTGATGGAAAATTCTCCATTTGACCTGGAGTTGGATTCAGTGATACTTCGTGATGGGTTTATCCGATATCAGGAATTTGCACCTAAAGCCATGCTCCCAGGTTCTATTCGTTTTGAAGACGTAGATGCATCTATTGCTCCATTTGTGATGCGCAAAAGCACCGAGAAATTCCCATTGAAGAAAAGTGTTCTAGTTGCAACAGCTCAATTGATGGGCGAAGGTGATGTCAAGTTGAAAGCAGCTATGCGTTTTGGAGATCCCTATCCTATGGATGTAGAAGTGGAATTGGGAGAATTTGATCTGACCAAATTGAATAGCATAGTTACACGAGGTGCTTTTATCAGAATTCTCGATGGAAAAGTAACGGGTGGTAAGTGGAACTTTAAGATAGATGACGACCTAGCTAAAGGGAAAATGAATTTTAAGTATGAGGATTTAAAAATAGAGTTTTTGGACTCACTCACCTTAGAGAGAGGAAGGGGAAAGCTTAGTATAATGACTTTTCTGGCAAATACGTTTACTAAGAAGAGCAATCCTAGAAAGCTATTTAATCATCGAGTGGTCTCTAGAGTTTACTTTGAGCGGGATAAGTCTAAGTTTATTTTTGGAGGCTGGTGGCGGGCTACTTTTAGTGGTTTGAAGGGTTCTGTTGGCCTTGGACAGGCAAAGGCCCCGAAGAGGAAAGAAGAAGAGGAGTAAAAATCAACCGCAGTTTCCGTAGAGTTTTTCACGGAGTTTACGATTGATTTATAAAGTATTCTGGCTTTCCAGAATTGGACTGTTATTCTCTCTGCATGGTCGCAGAAAGGTTTGCGTGTTTCCAGAAGGAACATTGGTAGGGTTTATGCCACTTTTCGTATACTAACGTTGTTTTCAGCCTTAATTTTTCCAAACTTCTGAAGTTTGGAAAAATTGTTCAACAAGCTTAGGGCTACCTTTTCAAGTTATGTAATCTTTAAACTTTATTGTAGGATTTGCAATCCAGAAAAAAGAAATGAAAACAGTTGTTTACCGATTAAAAACTACTGTCGTCCGAGAAAAGAAATTGCTCTAACAATTTATTCTAGGAATAGTACAAAATGAAAGATGGGAAGCTAAAAAGCTGTCCCATCTTTTTTATATTGTTGTTTCTACCAAGAAATA
>Ga0105053_10004763_pt1 | contig 19717 bp, 9 predicted proteins | sample BON01_FD_78093 | JGI IMG/M metagenome (GOLD analysis project Ga0105053, IMG submission 78093) | Freshwater microbial communities from Lake Bonney liftoff mats and glacier meltwater in Antarctica - BON-01 | ecosystem: Environmental > Aquatic > Freshwater > Ice > Glacier meltwater | place: Lake...
GAAACCGCCCCCGCCGGCCCCACGGGCGTGCGAGGCCGAACCGGGCGCAAGACGGGGGGCCCACACACAAAAAAAAAAAAAAACACAAAAGCCCCCCGCCCCCCCCCCCCCCCCCCCCCCCCCCCCCCGCCCAAAACGAGACGCGACCCCACAAAGAGCATGTTTTGCGCTCTCTCTCCCACTTTTTCGGACATCAGTGCGCGGGCGTTACGAGCAAACCACTAACCGGCGGCATCAGTCCACGCTTGCTCTTTCCTGCGCAAGGATCGACATATGCGAATCGTTTAACGAGGATTGCCCGCACGTGGGATTGCCCGCCCCCCTCCGCGCCTCTGTTTCTGCTTTTGTCTGGCGTCTTTTTCAACGTCGGCGTCGCCTCTTCCTCGCAACCCGCTTAGCGCTCGCACCCCCGTTCTACGTGCGCACGATGCGGTCCAGGTACCGCGCCACATTGCGCTTGGTCAGCACGACCAGCTGCTCGGGCCTCAGCGGCGCGCGCGTGAACGGACACCGCCCGCCCTCGCCGCCGCCATGGCCGGCCCCGGAGCGGCCGCCGCCGCCGCCGCCGCCGCCGCCGCACCCGCCGCCCGCGCCCTCGAGCAGCACGGCGCGCCACGTGGCGAGGCCCATAACGTGGCCGTGCGGAGAGATTGCCGGGACGACGACGGGCTCGAGAGTGATGGGGTCGATGAGGTCCGGCAAGGGGTTGTCGTCGTCGTCGCGGTCGGCGGCGTCCTGGGCCGCGGCCGCGGCCTCGGCCGCCGTTGCTTGTCGGCCGGCGGCGGTGCCTCCCTCGCCCCCGGCCTCCCCTGGCTGCTGCTGCTGCTGCTGCTGCTCCTGCCGCTGCAGCTGCAGGCGCTGGCGGTAGCGCTCCCGGCGGTTGATGGACGACCAGCGCGACCCGCGGTAGCCACCGCCGTCGTCGTCGTCCTCGTGCTCGTCGCGCTCGGCGCGGCCGCGGCCGCGGCCGCCGCGCCCCGCGCCTCGGCCGCCGCCTCCGCCGCGCGGGGCGCCCCCGCCCTCCGCCGCGGCTGCCGCCGCCGCCCGGGCCGCCTCTGCCTCGGCTGCCTGCCGCGCCGCCTGCTCTACGCACGCCTCGGCCGCTGCGGCCGCGGCCGCGCGCGCGGCGGCCGCAGCCTCTGCCGCCGCGGCGGCGGCGACCTGCGCCGCGGCCAGCCGCTCCTCCTGCTTGGTCGCGCGCGCTCCAGGGCCGCTGCCGCCGCCCCCTGCCGCCGCCGTCGCCGCCGCCGCACCCGCCCCCGCCGCACCCGCCGCACCCGCCCCAGCCGGCCTGCCGCCCCCGCCCCCCGCGCGGATCGCCGCCTCCCGCTGCGCCTTGCCCTCCCAGTAGGCCGCGCACCGCCTGCCCGGGTCCAGCGCCTCCACCGCCACGACCACCTCGCGCTGGTTCAGGCCAAAGTACTCGGGGCCCGCGATGGCCGTGCGCGGCGGCGGCGGCAGGTCCTCGCCGGCCGCGCGGCGCGCGGCGATGACGGCGTTGATGCGCCTGAGGATGGCCGACCAGCAGCCCGTGGCCGACTTGGCCGCGCACGGCTCGTCCGGCCGGTCCGCCGCCACCACCACGAACGTGGGCGCGGGCCAGAACGCGCCCCCCTCGCCGACGATCTCGCACGCGTGCACGCACGTGGCAGCCAGGTCGACCGACGAGCGGAACAGCAGGCGCGAGCGGTAGCCCTGCGGGAAGATGTAGCCGGCGTTGTGCCAGCCGTGGTGGGGGTGGGGGTGGGGGTGGGAGTGCGCGTGGGGGTGGGCCCCGGGGGAGGAAGGGGCGGCGCGGGCGGACGAGGGGGCGCCGCCGTCGCCCGCGCCCGCGCCCGCGCCCGCGCCCGTGTCGCCAAAGAAGAAGGGCGGCAGCCGCCCGACGTCGACGAGGTCGGCGCGCTTGTGCGACTTTTGCTTGACGCGGCCGCGGCACGTGTGGCCGCTGGCGGCGATGGCCTGGCCGGCGGCGGCGGCGGAGGCGACGAGGGGAGCGGGCGTTGGCGCGGGCGCGGCAGCATCGGCAGCATCGGCGGCGACGGCGGCGGCGCCCGGGCGCGCTGCGGCCAAGGCGGCGGGGGCCTTGGCGGCCGGCCGCGCCGACGCCGGTGCTGCCGCACGCCGGGCGGGCGGGGGCAGAGCCGCTGCCACCACCGGTGCGATGACGCTCGCGCGCAGGCTGCGGCGTTGCGACCGAGGCGGTGGCGGCGGCTGCTCGGCGAAGGGCCGCTCGGGGGACGCAGGCACGGCCTCGCCGCCCGCATTTCCCAGCCCCTCATCGCGCGCCGTCGCCGCCGCCGTCGTCGCCGTCGCCGGCTCCTGCTGCTCCTGCTGCTCCTGCTGCTCCTGCTGCTCCAGCTGCTCCTGCTGCTCCTGCTGCTCCTGTTGCTTGGCGCGAAAGGCGGGCTTGTCGGCGCGCTCGGGCCCGACGTGGACGTCCATCGGAGCCTCTGCGTCCGGCGGATCGGCCGAGCTCGCGGGCGGCGCTCCAGCCCCATGTTGCGCCTGCTGCCGCTGGTGCTGCTGCAGGCGCTTGCCGGCCGCCGCGGCCGCCGCCGCAGCCGCAGCCTCCTCTGCCTCCTCTGCCTCCTCTGCCGCGTCCGCCGCCCGCACCGCGGCCAGGACCTCGAGCGCCGTGCGCAGCGCCTCCGCCCGCGCCCCGTGCCCGGCCGCGACCATCGCCTCGAGCACCTCGGCCGCGACGCCTGGCCGCCGCCCGTCCAGCGCCGCGAGCCGCTCGGCCGCATGCCACGCGTCGGTCGCCGCGCCGCCCCCCGCCCCCCCCCCCGCCCCGCCGCAGCCGGCGTTGGGCCCGCCCGCCAGCTGACGCGCGAGCAGGGCGGCGCCCCGGCCGCCCGACGGCGCTTGCAGGCCGGCCGCGGCCGAGGTCGCGTAAGGTTCGGCACGGAAGGCGCTGTGCTGCTTCTTCCTTGCCTGCTGCTTCTTCTTCTGGGCTGGCGCCTTCCCCTTTGTCGGCCGCGGCTTTGGTGCCGGGCGCTGCAGTTGCTGCTGCTGCTGCTGCTGCTGCTGCGACACAGGGTCGCCGCCGCCCTGCTGGGCCGAGAGTCCTTCGGACTGGGCAGCCGGCGAGGGGGCAGCAGGACGGACACCACGGTGGCGCAGCGGGGAGGCCGGCCGCGCCGACCCGTCCTTACCCTCTTCCTCCTCGCCGTCGTCTTCCTCGTCTGCCGTCGCGCCCTCCTCCTCGTGCTCCTCCTCCACAGACGTAGCGTCTATACCCGTGCTGGTCGCCGCGCTGGTCCCGCCGTCGTCGTCATCATCGCCACTTTCTCCCTCGCCCGTCTCGGTCACCTCCTCGTCGGCAGACTCGCGCGACGGGCGGTGCTGTTGCTGCGGCTGCTGCTCCCAGCGCTCGCGCCGCCGCTCGCGCCGCCGCTCCCACCGCCGCCGCCGCTGACGCAGCAGCAGCGGCTCCTGGCACTGGGCCTCCGGGTGGTCGGTCGCCGGCGACACATGGCGCTCCGCGGCTCCACCTGCGCGGGGTGAAGGGGCCGCCGCCGCCGCCGCCGCTCGGGCGTCGACCCCACCCTCTTCCCCGCCAGGCGAGGGCGGCGTCTGCTGCTGCTGCTCATGCTGCTGTTGCTGATGCTGCTGCTGCTGCTGCTGCTGCGCCGTCAGCTGGTACGGCCCGAGCTTGGAGCGAAAGCGCCCGACGAACACGCCGCTGGCCAGCTTGGACGGCGAGATGAGGCGCGGCGGGGGAAGCTGCGGCCCCTGCTGCCCGTTGGCCGCGCTGCCGCCGCCGCCGCCGCCGCCGCCGCCGTTGGCCGCCGCCGCCAAGCCGTCCAGGCGCCGCGCCAGCGCGGCCTCGCGCGCGGCTAGACGCTCAGACTCGCGGGCCGCCCGCGCCGCCCGCCGCTGCAGCTGCTTCTGCGCGCTGGCATGTTTGCCCCGCTTGCCGCCGCCCCCGCCGGCCGCCGACGGCCCTCCCGCCCCGGCGCCCTCGCCCGCGCAGCACCGCCGCCGGAAGGCCGGCTCCTCCGTCAGCCGCACCGCCGCCTCGTCCTCGTCGCCGTTGCACGCCTCCAGCGCCCGCGCCGCCGCCCCCTGCCCCAGGCCCGGCACCAGCGCCGACAGCCCCCTGGCCTTGCGCGCCGCCTCGCGCCGCTGCCACTCGCCCCACAGCGCGCGCTGCGCGGCCACGCGCGCGTCGACGATGCGGCGCTCCTCGTCGGTGAGGCGGCGCTCGTCGAGCTCCTTGAACAGGTTGTCGGTGCTGTTTTGATTGGCCGGTTGTGCTTGGTGATTTTTGTTTGGTGGGTGTTGTTGCGAGGAGGTTGAGGGCATCAGGTTGAGTTTCAAAAACGGCGAGGGCAGACGCCAGCTGTTGGAAGCGAGCCGACGCCGACGCCGCGTGCGTTCACGCCGACGACGGCGCGGGGCCCGGAAAACGCAATCACGGCACGCACCGTCGCCGCTTGATCGATTTTTCGGCGTCGAGGAACATGGTCATGAGGACGTTGCCCTGTCCCTCGCCCTCCTCGTCCTCCTCCGCCCCATCTTGCCGGCCCTCCAACGGCGGGCCGGAGGAGGACGACGGGCCAGCAGGATGTTCGTGTCCTTCCGCCTCCTCTCTCGGGCGTCGCGCCGCGCGCGGGCCCGGCGCGGCAATGGACACCGGCGGAGCACCCTCTTCCAGCGCCACCACCGCCTCCATCCTCTCTAAGGATTCGTTGGCGAATGGGAGAGATTTTGGTAGAGATTGATGGATTTCGGGATGAAGGCGTTCAAAACAGGGGGTAGTCGTGGACGGGGGCGTTGGATTGGTTGGTTTCGTGAGTCACGTGGTCGTCGAAGGAGGTGTTCCTCCCTGGACGGGCGTCTGAGGGATTGGAATCCAATCATTGGATGCGCGCTCATGTATCGCGCAGCCGACGGCCGACGTGGGCGTCGACGGACGCAGCCGACGGACGACGCCGACGCCGACGCCGACGCCGACGCACAGCGACGATCAGACCCACGAGAGCCTCCTCTCTCGGGTCGCGATCGATGCATCGTGTGATCGTGAGGGTAGGAAAAAGCCCGAGCCATCGGAGGCCGGCGTGTAGGCTCAAGTCGAGCCGCTCGAGTGCCCGCTCCCCACCCAAATCGCGGAGGAGGTTGTCACCGGTGCACCAACTGCCCAAGACAGGTTTCCTGGACGAGCATTTCTTCCCCCGCGGTCGCACACCATACAAACAACCACCAACAAACACGGCTTCGTCACAACCAACCGGCGATAACGTCGCCCTCGCGCGCGCACACCTCCGCGCAACCCTTATCTTTCCAGTTAGTTGGCCCCTCCCCTCTGTTCCCCCCTCCTTCCACAGCTTCCCCCGCACCCGCGCCACCCCCGTACATCTGCCGCATCATCAACATGCCGTCGGACGCCCCGTCCGCCACGGCCGTGGTCGTGGCCGCGGCCACGGCCGCCGCGGCCGCGACGGCCCTCACGGCCGTCGCCGCGCGCCGCCGCGCCGCCGCCGCCGAGCGCGCCTCCGCGCCGTCGTCCGCCTTCCCGTCCAGCCCGGCGGCCGCGGCCCTTCGGTGGAACGCGCAAAACCCCTCGCCCATCTTCCAGCTGGCGGTGTTCTACGCCGACGCCGAGACGGGCGAGCCGTCCGGGCCCGCGGCCCTCATCATGCACCCGCGCCGCGGGGCGCTGGCCGAACTGGCGTCGGCCGTGGCCGCGGCGGCGCCCGCTGCCTCCTCCTCCTCCTCGGCCTCGGCGCCGCCGCCGCTCGTGCTGCTGCTCTCGCTGTCGGGCAAGGGCGCCGGCCCCTTTGTCGAGCTCGCGCCGGCCAAGGAGCCCCGCCCGGCCAGCGTCGACCCGGACGCCGCCGCCCTCGGCGCCATCGAGGAGGCCACCTCGAGCGCCAAGCGCGTGGCCGTCGTCTACGCGCTGCCGGCCGCCGCCGCCGCCGCCGCCGCTCCCTGTGCCGGCGCGTCGTCCTCGGCCGCCCAAAAGCTCGCCTCGCACCCTGGCTTGCGCCCCGTCCCGGAGGCGCCCGGCGGCCTGCCACTCCTGGGCCACGCGCTGCTCGCCGCGCGCGGCCCCTACCGCCAGCCCACGTACAACCTCGCGCACCACCTCTTCCTGGCGCCCGCGAGCGCGGGCGCGGCGGCGGGGGCGGCGGCGGGGGCGGGGGCGTCTCCGCCCGCGCTCGTGCGCCTGCGCCTGCCCGGCATGGGCCCGCCCGCGGGCGTCGCCTCCGGCGCGGCCGCGCCCGGGGACGACCCGGCCGCATGGCGCACCGTCGTGACCACGGGCGACCCGCGCGTGGTGGCCGAGCTGCTGGCGCGCGAGGCGCTGTGGCCGAAAAAGTTTGACCGGCCGCCGCAGGCGCTGCTGCGCGACTTTGCGGGCCCCGGCCTGTTCACGTCGTCGTCGGACGAGCCGGACTGGGTCACCGCCCACGGCGTCCTACCGAAGCTGTTCAACGCGCTGCGCGTCACGGCCATGTTCCCCGCCGTCATGACAAAGACGCGCGCCTTCGTGGCGCGCTGGTCGGCGCTGCCGCTGACGGCCGGGGGCGGCGGCGGGGGCGGAGGCGGGGGCGACAAGGCGCCCGGCGGCGGCGGCCCCTCCTCCCCCTCGGACGCCTCTAGCCCTGCCTTTGCCGTGGTCGACCACGCCTCCGACTGGCTCACCTCGATGACCATCGACGCCGTCGTCCTCGCCGCCGTTGGCACCGACATGAAGAACGTCGAGCGGCTGGCCGAGGGCAGGCCGCTGCACCCGTTCATCACGGCTTTTCGCTACGGCCTCGGCTACGCGGTGGGCAACGTGAGCGCGGCGGCCGAGTTCGGGCGGGCGGCGGCGGCCAATCCCTTCTTCGACCGGAAGGGGGCGCTGAAGCGGCGGTACCTGGAGAGCAAGGCGGCGTGCGAGGAGATCGTGGCGGGCTTTGTCGAGCAGACGCGCGGGGGCGAGCTGGCCGGCGCGGGCGGCGCGCCCAACGTGATCGCGGCGATGATGGCCGACCGGTCGACGGCGGACGGGTCGCTGGTGCCCGTGACGTCCTTTTACGGGCACATGATCAACATCATGTGAGTTCCTTACTGCACTGCATTCCCTTGACGTGTCCTCAGGGCGTGCGCCCGACAACACCAACCCCTCCCAAAACAAGAAAACAAAGCGAAGAACACACGCTCAACCGCCCGCCCCCCCCCGCCCCCCACTCCTCCCCCCTCCCCCGCCAAACCAAACGACCACACCCTCCCACCCCCGCACAAACAAAACACACAGGATCGCCGGCCACGAGACCACCGCCGCCACCCTCGGCTTCACCCTCGCCCACCTCTCCGCCAACCCCGACTGCGAGCGCAAGGTGCTCGAGGAGCTCGACCGCGTGCTCGGCGTCGACGTGCCGGCGGCGCCGGCGGGGGCACCGGCGGCAACAACCGGGGGGGGCGCCGCCGCCAACGCCGCCGCCGCCGCCAACGCCGCCGCCGGCTCCTCTGCGCCGCCGCGCCGCGCCATCCGCGAGCCCGCGGCCGCCGACATCGGCCGCCTCCCCTACCTCGAGGCCTGCTTCCGCGAGGCCCTGCGCCTGCACCCCGCCGTCACCGCCGTCACGCGCGACGCCGCGCGCGAGACGGTGCTGCTGGGCGAGCACCGCCTCGCCCGCGGCCAGCGCGTGCAGGTCAACCTGGTGGCGCTGCACCGGCACCCGGACCACTGGTCGGGCGACGGGCTCAAACCGGTCGACGCGTTCGACCCGGAGCGCTTCATGCCGCCGCACGCGGCGCGGCGCCACCCCGCGGCCTTCGGCGGGTTTGGCTTCGGCAGCCGCGCCTGCATCGGCTCGCAGTTTGCGCTGCTCGAGGCCAAGACCTTCCTGGCCGTGCTGCTGCCGCGCTTCGCGATCCGGGCGGCGGGCGCGGCGACGGCGTCCGACCCGGCGCCGCCGTTTCCCTACCCGCCGCCGGCGTCGCTGGCAGACGGGGGCGCGGCGCCCACGGCGCACGGCCTGCGGCTGCGCGTGCACCCGCGGCCCGGGTTTGTGGCTGCGCCGCCGCCGCCCGAGGCCGCCGCCGGCGGCGCCGGCACCTCGGCGGCCGCGACCGACGGCGGCGAGAACCTGCGCGCCTCGGGCACGTCCATCTCCTCCCCCTCGGCCCCGCCCGCCCCGCGTGGCGGCGGCGCCAAGCCCCCCCCCTCGGCATCCGCCTCCCCCGCGTCCTCCGCCTCCGCCCCCGCCCCCGTGCCCTTCCACGTGCTCTTTGGCAGCAACTCGGGGACGTGCGAGGCGCTGGCGTCGCGCGTGGCCGAGGTGGCCGCCGCCTCGGGCTTCTCGCCCGTCCGGCTGACGTCGCTGGACGCCGCGCACGCCGCCATCAAGGCCGACGGCGGGTCGGGGTCGCTGCCAGCGCGGGCGGCCGTGGCCGTCGTGTGCTCGACGTACAACGGCACCCCGCCGGACAACGCGCGCGCCTTCCTCGGGTGGGCGCAGGCGGGCTCGGCGGCGGCGGCAGCGGCCGGCGGCGGCGGCAACAAGGCGGCGGCGTCCCCCCCGCCGCCCGACGGCGGCGGCCGCGTGCCCGCGGGCGTCGGCTACTGCGTCGTGGGCCTGGGCAACAGCCAGTGGGCGGCCACGTACCAAAAGGTCCCCCGCGCGCTGGACGAGAGCCTCGAGGGCTTTGGCGCGACGCGCGTGCGCGCGTTCCGGGGCATCGACGTGAACGAGCCGGACTTTGTGGACGCGTTCGAGGGGTGGCTGGCCACGCTGGGGACTGAGTTCCGCGTGCACTTTGGCATGGACGACGGCGCGGGCGCGGTTGCGGGTGCTGCCGCGGGCGTCGGCGGCGCGGCGGGCGGCGGCGGCGGTGGCGGTGCGGGCGAGGGCGGCGCCGCCGCGAGCGGCGAGGACGCGGCGCCGTCGCTGGCCTCGCTGGCGCCGGCGCCGCGCTTCACGCTCGAGGCGCTCCCCGGGTGCACGATCTCCTCCCCGGGCCTGGCCGAGGCCCTGGCCGCGCGCGGCCTCCTCGCGCCCGACGAGGACGTCTGCCTCGACATCGCCGCCGTGTCGCGCGCCCTGGTCAGGGGGCGCCGCCGCCTGGCGGGCGCCGGCACGCCCTCCGCCCCCGTCAGCGGCGGCGAGCCGTACCACATCCTGCGCGTGCTGCGCAACGAGGAGCTACAGCACCCCAGCAGCGACCGCTCCACGCGCCACGTCGAGCTCGAGCTGCCGTCGCCCTCGGACGCCGACCGCTGCGGGTCGGTGCCGGCCGCCGGCGACGACCCGCGCGCCGCCGCCGACCCCTCGCGCTACGAGGCGGGCGATCACCTCGAGCTGCTCGCGTGCAACGCGCCTGCGCTGGTGGACGCGGCGCTGCGGGCGCTCGGGCTCGCGGGCGACGAGGTGGTGGTCTGGTCGCCCGTCACGGGCCGCTCGGCGCGCGGCGTCGGCGCCGTGGACGCCTCGTCCGCCGCCGCCGGCGGGGCCAACGGCGCCGCCGCCGCTGCTCCCGGCGCGGCCGCCGCCAAGGCCTCGCGCCCGATCGCCGTCGCCACCACGAGCAAGATGCTGCTCGCCTGGGTGGCCGACCTCGGCGCCCCGCCCTCGCGCCGCCTGGTCGAGGCCCTCGTCGGCGCGTGCGCCTGCCCGCCCGAGCGCCGCGCCGCGCGCGACAAGTTTTGTTCGCCGGCGGGTTACAAGCAGAACGTGCTGCTCGCTCGGCTGACCGTGCCCGAGCTGCTCTCGAGCCCCGAGATGCGCTCGGCGCCGGCGCCCCCGCTGGGCGCGCTGCTGCTGGCGCTGCCGCGCGTGGCCCCGCGCTACTACTCGATCTCGTCGTCGCCGCTGGCGTCCGAGGGCAAGCCCTTCCGCACGTGCAGCGTCACAGTCGGGCTCGTGCGATTTGCGACGGGCACCGGCCGCGTACACGAGGGCGCGTGCTCGTCGCTCGCCCACCGCACGCCCGCGTCGTCGCCGGGCGGCTTCATGATCGGCACGGTGCGCCGTCTGCAGTCGACCTTCCGCCTGCCGGGCGACCCGACCGCGCCCATCGTCATGATCGGCCCGGGCACGGGCGTCGCGCCCATGATGGGCTTTTTGCAGGAGCGCGCCGCGCTGCAGTCGGCCAAGGGCAAGAAGCTCGGCCCCGCGCACCTGTTCTTCGGCTGCCGGTCGGACGCCGACTTCATCTACAAGGAGACCCTCGAGGGCTACGCCGCGTCCGGGGTGCTGACGGGCCTGCACGTCGCCTACTCGCGCAAGGACGGCGTCCCAAAAACGTACGTGCAGACGCTGATCGAGCAGGAGGGCGCCGAGCTGTGGCGGCTGCTGTCGTCGCGCGCCGACGGCCGCGTGTACGTGTGCGGCGACGCGCGGCGCATGGCGCCCGACGTGCGGGCGGCGTTCCGCGAGCTGGCGGTGCGGCACGGGGGCCGGTCGCAGGCGGCGGCGGACTCGTGGATCGGGTCGATGGTCGAGGGCGCGCGGTACCTCGAGGACGTGTGGGCGGGCACGGCGTGAACGGGCAGCAAGGGCGGGGGGCCGTCTTTTTTTTTTGGCTTTTACGTTTCAATGATTCTGTGTCTGGCGCTCTTTTTTATCTTTTTGTTTTCTACGGTCCGAGGTCTTTTTGATTGTCTGTTCCCCACCTTTGGCTCGAACAACATTGGGTCCGTGTCCTCGTCCTTCCGCTCTATTATCTCAACTTTTGAAAAAACCCCAGCATAAACGGAGGAGGAGGAAAACGCGAGGCGGTGGCGGCGGGATCGCGTTGCTGTCTGCGCAGCGCCAAGAAGACTTGGTGGACGCCCTCTTGCGCAAGCGCCGCGTCTTGTGGCTCGTAGACGGTCGGCAGCTCATTGAGGACAAGGATCGTGTGATTCGTGCATAGTTCTGCACATGAATGGTTGCTGGATTGTTGTGTTTGCGCAAAAGAAAGCCGTCAAAATGCTCATTTGAGGGAGCGCCGACACAAGAGCTCTTTCCAATTATTTGTTTAATCAAAACAAACAAACAACAACAACAACAACAACAACAACAACAACAACAACAACAACAACAACAAAGACTAACAACATGTCCGGCAAGACCCCCATGACGGGCGAGGCGGCCGGGCGCATCCAGAGCTCGGAGGCACAGCACGGCAGCGGAGGCGTCCAGAGCGGCGGCTTTGCCGCGCGCGCCCAGTCGGCCGCGGCCGGGCACGCGTCGGGCGGCGGCGGCGGCCACGGTGGCGGCGGTGGCAAGGGCGGTGGTGGTGGTGGTGGTGGACACAGCGGCGGCGGCGGTGGTGGCAAGGGCGGTGGTGGTGGTGGCGGCCACGGCGGCGGCGGCAAGAAATGAGTGTTTTTGTCTGAGGCCCGCCGTCCCCCCTCCAGTTGCATGTTACGAGTGATGAGAGAAAGCGCGCGCTCTTTCGCAATCCCGGCGCACTAGTTTGCGTTGTTTGGCGCGTGTTTTAAACGCACGTGTAAGGCAATTGGCCAAGTACAAGGTCGTCTCTCATCGCGCGCGCGCTCGCTCGCTCGCCGCCGCTCCATCGCCGCCCGATCGCCGCATTCGATCGCCTCGTCCCTCTCGCTCGCCTTTCCCCTTGCCGCACGCGCACAGTGGGCACAGGAAACTGATGGCTAGCCAGGTCGCCTGTGCCGTTAAGAACCGAAACAGGCGCGTCCGCCAAAAAACAAACGCTTTCCCCGCTTTCGCATGGAAAGAAGAGGCGGCGTGCGTTTTTGCATTCCTCGCTGCCGTAGACGCTGGCTGGCTCGGTCTGGCTTCCGCGCTTCATTCGACCGCCGAAAGCCTCATAGTACGCTTTCTTGTACCAGGGACACGCCCAGCATACCAACAATCTGCACTTCCGCGTACTTCAAAAGGGGCGAAGACGTCGCACTCGTTGAACGTGTTTTTTGTTTTCGTTTTTCCTCGTCTTTTTTTCGTTCTCGCAACGACGGTGCGATTCCTGTCCCTCTCAACATCGAAAATACACAACCAACAAATCAAAAACACATCACCTCCCCTTCCATCACCCCTCGTCCATCCCCAGCCAGCATGTCTTCCCCGGGAGGCAACAAGAAGCTGAGCGCGATGAACCCCGCCGACGCCGCGCGCATACAGGGGGCGGCGGCTCAAGCGCACGGAGGGGAGGTCGAGCGAGGCTCGTTCGCCTCGCGTGCCCAGAGCGAGGCCGATCGGGCCGCCGCGGCGCAGGAGAAGGTGCACAAGGAGAAGGGTCACCACGGCCAGGAGGAGCACCATCAGCCGAAGCAGTGAGAGAGAGCGGTTGTCTGCTCACCGGCTCGCTGGTGACGACGACGCCGACCGACACCGTTTTTTCCTTTCTTTTTTGCCGCCCATACATACACCCTCGTCACCACATAGTTGCCTTCCGCATTGCCCACCAATTGTTGAGATCGCATCACTCCCTCCGCCATGAGTCGCGCCAAGCGGCGAGGGTGCGTGGCGCTCTGAGAAGAAGACGGGGAGCTCTCTCGACACCCGCACCCGTCGAGCAATGCCGCCCCTCGCGATCGTGCGCCTGGCGCGCGCGACCGTGATGCAGCAGCTGCAGCTCGAGGAGGCGCTCCTGCGCTCCACGCAGCGCTCCTGGTTCGTCGTCGGCTGGGACCCGCGCGGCGGCGGCGACGGCGACGGCGACGGCGAAGAGGGGACGGCGCTGTCGGCGCTCGCCCCAAGGCCCTCGCCGTCCTCGGCGCTCCACGGTCGTCCTCCTCCTCCTCCTTTTGCTCCCGGCGACGGCGACGGCGGCGACGACGACGAGCCGCCCACCATCGTCCTCGGCATCTCGGGCAAGCCCAGCGAACTCATCGACCTGCCCCTGTGCGTCTCTCAGGGCCCTTTTAACGAACGGGGCGACAGCGAGGCCAGGGCGACCGCCGTCCGCCGCTTCTCGGGAGGCGGCACCGTCGTCGTCGGCCGCGGCACCGTGCTCGCGTCGCTGGTGGCGTCGCGCGAGGACCTAGAGCGCCGGGGGGTGGGCGCCTTTCCTGGCCCGCTGATGCGGTGGACCGCCAAGGTGTACGCGCGGGCGTTCGAGGGCAAGGACGAGGAGGAGGAGGAGGCGGGGGAGGCGGCAGAGGAAAACGGGGGGGAGGAGGAGCGGGAGAGGGCGGGCGCCCGCCCCGGGCCGCCGCCGCCCTCGCTCTTTGCGCTCAAAGAGAACGACTACTGCGTCGGCGACCGCAAGATCGCCGGCAACGCCCAGGCCATCACGGGCGGGCGCGCCCTGCACCACACCTCGTTCCTGTGGGACTGGCGCGACGCGCACATGCGCCTGCTGCTGCCGCCGCGCAGGCAGCCCGATTATCGGCGCCGCCGCGCGCACGGCGGCTTCCTCGCGCGCGTGCGCGAGCGGTGGCCGCGCGCCTTCCCACGGCCCGAGGACCTGGCGCTGGCGCTCGAGGGCGCCGTGGCGGAGGAGTGGGGCGGGGACGTGGAGGAGGCGGACGTCGGGGAGCTGCGCGCGGCGCTTGGCGGAAACCACCTGAGGGGCAACCGGCGGGTCGACCTCGGGAGGGAGTGGCAGAAGATGGCCGCGGCCTCAAAGGGAGGGGCCGGCGATTGAGTGGCCGCGACGCCTCCTCACCGGCGTGTGCCGGTTGCCGCTCGCCGAGCGCCGCGCCAGCGCCGCCGGGCCCTGTTCTTGCTACACAAATCGGAGTGGCTCTCCGCCTTGGTGTTAAACATCAAACACACAACGACCGCTTGACCTATCGTCCCCAAGCGAAGGGCGAGAAAGCGCATCGTCCTTTGTCTCGTCCTTCCCCCCCCGCTGCGCTGCGCTTCTCCAAACGCGAGAGAGGCGAGATAAGCGGCGTCATACGCGCGCGCCCCCAACCTCCCTCGTCCCCACAGACAAGAGAGGAACAACAACACCACACACACACCATGCGTCGGCGGCTCCCCCTCTTGCTCGCCGTCGCGATCGCGTCGGCGTCGCTGCTCGTCGGCGGCGCCGGCGCCTTCCCCCGCCCGCCGTGGCGCAAGCACCCGCTCATGGCGCGCTGGCTGGCAAATTCTGCCTCCTACGGCGTCCTGGCGACCCTGAGCGGCACCGGCGCGCCGGTCGGAGGCGTCGTGAGCGTCGCCGACTCGCCCCAGGCGCAAGACGGCGCGGGCGGCGCGGGCGGCGGCGGCGGCGGCGGCCGCCTGTTTGCCTACCTCTCGCCGATGGACGAGACGACGAGGAACCTGGCAGCCGACCCGCGCGTGTCGCTCACCCTCACGGAGGCCTCGACGTCGGCGGGGTGCGGGGCCACGGACCCGGAGGACCCGACCTGCGCGCGCGCCTCCTTCCTGGGCGAGGCGAGGCGGCTGGCCGACGGCGACGAGGCCGAGGCCGCAAAGCGGGCGCTCTTCTCAAAGCACCCGGCAATGGAGGGGTGGCCGGACGACCACTCGTTCACCGCGTACGAGGTGGTGGTGCGCGAGGTGCACCTGCTCGACTACTACGGCGGCATGGCGGTGATCCCGGCCGCCGACTATTACGCGGTCGAGACGCCGGCGGACGACGGCGCGCCGCCGCAGACGGCGGTTCTCGCGGTGGCGTGACAAGACAGAGAGAGAGAGAGCGAGAGAGAGAGGGAGGGAGAAAGACACATATAACAGACGCGCGGTCGACTGAACAAGCCAGTAGAGCGCGTGTACACCAACGACGATATCGCCAACATCAAGCGCCGCCGCCAAGGCCTGCCGCCGCCGCCGCCCCGTCCTCGGCCCCGCCGTCCGCCCCTGCTTGTCCCCCTGTGCCGCCGCCGCCGCCGGCCACGCCCAGAGCCTCCCCCAGGCCGCGCACCAGCCGCGCCAGGTCGTCCGGGATGCCGCAGTCGAACGTGAGCCGCTCGCCCGTGACGGGGTGGTCGAAGGCCAGGTGGCGCGCGTGCAGGGCCGGGCGCCCAAAGTCGTCGAGCGCCTTTTTCACGGCCGCAACGCGCGCGGCCGACACGGCGCCCGCGCCGCCGCCGCCGCCGCCGCGCCCCTTTGCCGCCGCCGCCGCCGCGACGACGATGGCCCTGGCGACGGCGGCGCTGCCCGGGCCGTACGCGTCGTCCCCGACGAGGGGCCAGCCGAGGTGGCGCGCGTGCACGCGGATCTGGTGCGTGCGCCCCGTCTCGAGGCGCCACTCGACCACGAGGGGCGGCTGCTGCGGCGGGCGGGCGGTCGCGCGGCCGCCGCTGCCTCCGCCGCCGCCGGCGTTGGCGCCCCAGCCGCCCGCCGCCGCCGCCGCCTCTGCCGCCTCGGCGGCGGCCCGGGGGTCGCACGCGTTCCCGACCACGCGGTAGTTGCTGGCGGCCGCGCGCCCGCGGGCCGACCCGAGCGGCGCCGCCGCCATGCGCAGGCGGTCCCGCGGGTCGCGCGCCACGTTGGTCGCGACACGCCCGACGGAGGAGAGGCCGCCGGCGCCGCCGCCGCCGCCGCCGCCGCCGCCGCCGCCCGCCTGCCCGCCGAGCGGCGCCGCCACGCTCACGTAAACCCTGCCGACCGTGCGCGCCTTGAACTGCTCGCACAGGCGGGCGTGCGCCGCGTCCGTTTTGGCGACCACCATGAGACCAGTCGTGCCGCGATCGAGGCGGTGGACGATGCCCGGGCGCACGATTTGGGGGTGGGAGGAGGAGGGTGCTGCAGGGCGCTGTTGCTGCAGCGGCGGGCGGGCGGGGGAGGAGCTGGGGTTGTGACTGTCGTTCTCGTTGCCGCCGCCGTCGTGGGCCGCGGCGCCGCGGGCCTGCTGCTGCTGCCTCTGCTGCTGCGACGGCCTGAGCGCCGATGCTTCCGCCCGACCCGGCCGTCCTCGCGCCCTCGTTGCGGCTGCTGCTGGTGCTGCCGCCGCCTCTCGATCGTCCTCTTGCGCGTCACCGTCAACGCCGTCGCCTCCGTCGTCGTCGTCGTCGTCGTCGTCGTCCGAGAACGGGTCGCCGTCGTCCCCCTCGTCCCCCTCGCCCCTCTCGTCATCCAAAGAAACAGCGCGACGGCTGCTGCTGCTGCTGCCGCCGCCGCCGCTCCCGCTCAGCAGCTCCCCGGCGTCCATCCCGGGGAGGCCCAGGTGGTGCAGCAAGGCGTTGACGAGCGTGCCCCTCGGGTGGCCCGGGCTCGGGTGCACGACCATGCCCGCCGGCTTGAACACGACGGCCGCGTGCGCGTCCTCCCACACGACGCGCAGCGGCAAGCCCGCCTCGGGCTCGGCGCGGGCGAGGGGCTCGACGTCCGGCAGGGACGCGAGCACGACGTCGCCCGCGCGCACGCTGGCCGACGGCTTGGCGCAGGGCGCGCCGTTCACCGAGACAAGCCCCGCGCGCAGCGCCTGCTGCACGCGGCGGCGCGAGGCGCTGGCGCCGGCGGCGAGGGCGCGGGCGGCGGGCCAGCGGTCGGCGAGGTACTGGTCGACGCGGACGCGGGGCGCGGCGCGGTAGTCGCGGAGCAGCTCTCGGGCGGTGACGACGAAGCGCTCCTGCTGCCTGGGTCGTGGTTGCGGTTGCGGTGGCGGCTGTCGTTCTGGCTGCGGTTTTGGGGCGGCGTCGGTCGCCGGCGAGGGCGACGTCGACGTTAACGACGACGAGGCGACCGTTTCTGCGTTGCTGCTGGCGAGTCGGGTCACGCGTCGATGCCCGGTTGGTTTCGGGCAGGGCGACGCAACGCCTCGCGTCGCGCTCATCATCATCAGCAAAGAGGGCGGGCGCCTGCCAAGGAGCAGCACGCGTCCGGCGGACATCGAGACGATTGGCGGTGGCCTGAGGAGCGTCTCGCTCCCTTTATCGAGGAGCCATGATGGTTGGCAGGCTGAGAGGGCGCATGCGTTTGAAAAATGAGAGAAGAGGATGGTCGAGTTGGCGTGGAGGGGGGCAGAGTTGCGATGCGGGCGGTTTTGTCATCGCCGAGCACAGGCGCGCGGAACGGGCCGACGGCGCCGAAGCTGGCGCGGCAAACTCACCGACGTTTCGTCGAGACGAGTCCCTATCCCTCTGAGACGCGCGCGCGCATCACCGGGTAGGTGTATAACACTTACAACCACAATTTAGCTCAAGTCCGTCAGCTCGCGCAGGCCTGCCGGACGCCCGCATCCACTATTCCACATTTCAAAACGACCATCAATCGCCCCCCCCCCCTTCTCAGTCTCTCCCCCCGCCCTACATGAGCCTCGGCGCCCGAGGCCGCGCTCTGATCCATCTGCTGACATCCCGCGTGGCCGCCGCTGCCGCCCAAGCGCCCGCCATGCATGCACCGCTGCTGCCGTCGGCGGCGAGGGGCGGTCTGGCTACGACGGCCGCCGCCGTCGCGCACCGGCCCTCGCTCTCCGTCGGCCGTCGCCGCTTCAGTAGTGGCATCGGCAGCAGGTTTGATGCGCAGGCAAGAGCCGCCGGAACAGCAGCAGCAGCAGCAGCATCAGCGGCACGACTAGGATCAGGGGAAGGACGCATCAGCAGGAGGTCAGCCGGCCCGACTGCCGCCCGTGCCGCCCCGTCGTCGTCGTCACCAGGCCCCTCTGTCGCCGCCGTCGCCCCCGCGCACGTCCCCGCCGCCTCGCCGCCGCCGCTGCCGCCGCCCGCCGACGACGGCGCCTACGGCGCCGCCCAGATCCAGGTCCTCGAGGGGCTCGACCCCGTGCGCAAGCGCCCCGGCATGTACATCGGCAGCACGGGCGCCCGCGGCCTCCACCAGCTCCTGTGGGAGGTGCTCGACAACAGCGTCGACGAGGCGCAGGCGGGCCACGCGCGCCGCGTGGACGTCGAGCTCGACTCGGGCACCGGCTGGTGCGCGGTGACGGACGACGGGCGCGGCATCCCCACGGAGGTGCACCCAGCGACGGGGGTGTCGGCGCTGCAGACGGTGCTGACCGTGCTGCACGCCGGGGGCAAGTTCGGGGGCACGGACAACGGCTCGGCGATGAGCGACGGGGGCGGGGGCGGCAAGGGCGGCGGCGGCGGCAATGGCGGTGGCGGCAGCAGCAACGGCGGCGGCGGCGGCACCAACAACAGCAGCGGGTACCGCTACTCGGGCGGCCTGCACGGCGTGGGGCTGTCGGTGGTGAACGCGCTTTCCGAGGCGCTCGAGGTGACCGTCTGGAGGCCGCCGACGCCCGCCGCTGCCGCCGCCGCCGCCGCCGCCGCCGCCCGCAAGCGGCCGGCGTCGCCCTCCTCTGCCGGGCGCGGCGGCGGCAAGCGCGGCGCCAGCGACGGCGCCGCCGCCGCCGCCTCTGCCGGCCTCGCGCAGGCCTACAGCCGCGGCGTCCCCCTCGCTCCCCTGGGCTCTCCCGACGGCGCGCGCGAGCGCCTCGCCGCCCTGTGGACCCAAGAAGCCACAGGGGCGGCGGGAGCCGCAGCAGCGCCCCCGCCCCCGCCGCCGCCGATGCCCGCGCCCTGGCTGGACCCGGCGCGCCGCCCGCCGCCCGCAGGCGGCCGCGGCACACGCGTGCGCTTCCTGCCCGACCCTTCCATCTTTGGCGCCGTCAGCAGCGCCGGTACCGCCGCCGCCGGCCGCCGATGCCCGCCCGCCGTCGACCCGGCCCTCGTCGCCGCGCGCCTCAGGGAGCTCGCGTTCCTGCACCCGGGCGTCGCCTTTTCGCTGGCGCTCACGCGGCACGGCGCGCCGGCAGAGCTGGCGGGCGCGGAGGCGGCGTCGGGCGCGCGGGTGGTCGTGCTAGGAAGGGACGGGTTGCAGGGGGATGGTCCCGGGGCGGGGACCCGCGCCGCGACGCCCTCTGGGCCTCGCGCCACCAAGGGCCGGCGCAGCGCCGGCGGAGGGACGGCGGCTCCGGACGAGGCCGCCGCCGCCGCCGCCGCCGCCGCCTCCACCGCCGCCGCTTCGGATGCGACCGCCGCCGCTGCCTTCGATGAAGCCCCGTTAGGGCCCAAGCTCTACGTCTTCCGGTACGAGGGCGGTCTGCGCGAGTACGTCGAGTGGCTCAACCGCGACCGCATGCCCCTGCACGACGCCGTGTCGTTCGACTCGTCCCCGCTGGCGCCCTCGCCGGGCGCGGCGACGACGACGGGCGCGGCGGCGGCGCCGGCGGCCGGCGCCAAGAACGGCAACGGCGCGGCGCCCGCCGCCGCCGCCGCCGCCTTCTCCTCCCCTTCCAACTCCGCCGTCAAGGTCTCGGGCGCCCTGCAGTGGGTCGGCGACGGCTTCTCCGACACCGTCCTCGGCTTCTGCAACGCCATCAAGACGCACGACGGCGGAACGCACATGGACGGCCTGCGCGCGGCGCTGACGAGGACGGTCAACGCGCTCGCCCGCCGGCAGAAGCTGCTCAAGGAGGGGGACGCCAACCTGTCGGGCGACCACCTGCGCGAGGGCCTCACGGCCGTGGTGTCCGTGGCCGTGCGCGAGCCCGAATTCGAGGGCCAGACCAAGACGCGCCTTGGCAACCCCGAGGCGCGCCGCGCCGTCGAGGCCGCCGTGTCGGACGGCGTCGCTGCCTGGTTCGAGGCGCGGCCGCAGGCGCTGGCGGCGGTGGTGGGCAAGGCGCTGACGGCCGCGCGCGCGGCCGACGCGGCCCGGCGCGCGCGCGAGCTCGTCCGCCGCAAGAGCGCCCTCACGCGCTCCACGCTGCCGGGCAAGCTCGCCGACTGCACCACCTCGGACCGCGAGCGCAGCGAGATCTTCGTGGTCGAGGGCGACAGCGCGGGCGGCAGCGCCAAGCAGGCGCGCGACCGGCGCTTCCAGGCGGTGCTGCCGCTCCGGGGCAAGATCCTCAACGTGGAGCGGCGGGACGACGCGGCGCTGTACCGCAACACCGAGATCGC
>Ga0105053_10004765_pt1 | contig 19712 bp, 14 predicted proteins | sample BON01_FD_78093 | JGI IMG/M metagenome (GOLD analysis project Ga0105053, IMG submission 78093) | Freshwater microbial communities from Lake Bonney liftoff mats and glacier meltwater in Antarctica - BON-01 | ecosystem: Environmental > Aquatic > Freshwater > Ice > Glacier meltwater | place: Lake...
AGCATCGCATTAAACAAATCGCTGAAGTCGAATGGCGGACTTTATCTTCCGAAGCTGAAACAATGGGCTTGAATGAATTATTTGTTTGGGATCGCAATGGCCAGCAGAGCGCTGATGGTAAACCAGGCTTCGTTTCTATTTCTCGGCCTGATGATAATGGCAAACTAGTAGAAAAAGCTGAACGTTATGGAATAAAATTTGACCCAACTTGGTTCCCTTCCGACAATATGATGCTACGCTAATAGCTATGGGACTTCTTGATAAAGTAAAACAAATGAAATTAGTTGAGCAGCAAGCTGACCCGGCAGAGCAACAACGGGAAATGGAAGCCTACGCTCAGAACATGTGGCATTGGCTGAGAACTACTCTGGACAAAGCTTGTGATGAATATCAGCATCAAGCTAAAGAAGATTTATTGCGTGAATGTTTAGCAGGTGACGCCTACACCCAAGTTAAAGAATTCCTGGACGGAATGCGATCACGGGGCATGATTTGGGCTTATCCGAAAGAGAAGCGCAACGAATTTATTTTGCAGCTTAACTCAATAGCTGATGATACTTACACTGTCACCGAATATTTCCGTGATTATTCTTACATTGAATGCTATCAAGGTGGCCAAAAAGTAAATGTTATTCAATCTGATGGCTCCCAGAAAGTTCTGCGAGCAGTAATAGTGGCTGACAATGAAGCTTACAGGATTGTTCAAGTAGCTTTAATTTCTGAATCCTAAGCAGCAAAGCTGAACTATTTAAGCTGGACTGGCATCGTTAAATAGTGAATATTTATCAGCCTTTGTATTTTTGGCTTCATCCGGCTGTTCCTGAATGGCTGATGCTGAGCTTACTGGCAGTAGTAGTGGTGCTGGTCGTGATCTGCTCCATAATTGACATTCGGTCAATGATTATTCCTAACTTTATTACTTATCCATTGGGTGCAGTGCTGCTAGTAGCAGCTCCTTTTTTATGGAATGACTGGGGAGCTCATTTACTGGCCGGCCTAATTTGCGCAGTAATTTTCTTTGCTTTATCTTTTGTCACTATTCGCGGCCAGTACGCGATGGGAGTTGGGGACGCTAAGCTTTATGCGATCGCCGGCTTACTGCTTGGATTAGGAGTTCTACCTGGGATTATTATTGCCACTTTGTCAGGGACTATCATTGGTTTAATTCAATTACGGGGGCAACTGGATCGCCATTTGCCTCATGGCCCTCATATAGCCTTCGGTATTATTGTGATGATAATAGTCGGCATAGTCGGCTGGCTTGGCTAAAAGACTGCTCTATTTGCAAAAAAAGAGTATGCTTTAAAAGTGAGCTTTCTATATTTGCTTCTTTTGCTGGTAGTATGGTGGATTGCTGCCGGGCTTTACGGACGCCGGCAATCAATTTCTCGTAACTTAGGAGATCAGCCTAAACTAATTTCCGCTGTTCTTCAAGGACCTTTTAGTGTCCAAAAAATGCTGATCTGGTCTACATTGTCAACTGCTACTGTTGAGCCTCAGCAATCCGATCAAGAAGAACGAGGACGGATTGAAGTTCCGCTTTCAGCCCCGGTTCTTAATCCGCTGAGCGCTGCCGCTCAGCAAATGGATCCCAATGCTCAAGCTCCTCAAATTATTTCGCCTGTTGCATCCCCTGTAATTAATCCTGCATCTCAAGGCGCGCCTCAGGCCATTCGACCAGCTGTCTCTCTGGTCCCTGAGGCTGCTCTGCCAGCCCCTCCCCCTGTCTTCTCTCCTGAGGCTGCTCCACTTGCTGCCTCATCTGAGCCCGAAGCCCTGCAGCGCCCGAGGCGGCTACCTGGCCCGCCGCTGATTGGAAACATTAAATGTTTATGTCCTGCCTGCCGGAAAAAAACTAAGTTCGGCAAAGATGCTCTCTGCTTAAATTGCGGTCAGCAGAGCTTATGGCTAGCCGAAAAATGGGGCCTCGCTGACTCCGCTCAGACCGATCCAGCAGCTCCGTTGGTTGCTCCTGAGCCGATACCCCCTGCTTCCTCAATCCCGCTGGTCGCACCTGAGCCAGTGGCTTCTGCTTCCTCAGCCCCGCTGGTGGCGCCGGAGCCGGTGTCTCTTGCTCCTTCAGTCCCGCTAGTGGCGCCTGAGCCAATAGCCCCCTCTCCTCCGGTCCCGCCGATGGAGTCTAATGCCCCGCTGTCCGCTCCGCAGCCCGTTGCATCTGAGGCTTCGCAGCCTGAGCCTATTCCAGTGATTGAAGTCGAAGAGGCTACCGAACTGCCCCCTGCCGGATCTGAAATGCCACGCAAATTGCCTGGCAAGCCATTACTGGGCACAGTTAAATGCTTATGCCCATGGTGTGCCAGAAAAACCAAATTTGATAAAGAAGCAGTCTGCTCTGAATGCGATCGTGTCAGCCCATGGCTAACTGAAAAGTGGGGTATTGAAAAACCTCTTCCATTAGTCAAGCCGGTTGTTGATGGAATCAGCATCGAAGCTTTGCAATTAGCTCATCAGCAGCCTAATCAACCAGTCGAAGAATTAGTGGAGCTTGACCCTGATTATGAAATAGAAGCATTCGATCAGCTTCCTGATCGTCCTCGCCGAGGCAAAGTGCAGACTGTCTGCCCTCATTGCCATCAGCGCACTAAACATGATAAAGAAGGTCTCTGCCAGCAATGCCAGCAGCCTAATGACTGGCTGCGTAAGCGCTGGGGTCTGGTAGCCATGGACGCTGAAGTAGAAGTAGCGGCCCCAGTTATCATTCAGCAAGAGAAGCCTGTTTTTGATCCTAACTCATGTTCAGGATGCGGACGCCAGCGAGCCACTGACCTGGAAGGCAACTGCATTTTCTGCGGGCATACACTGGAGACTAAATAATGGCCACTTTAATCATATTATTTGTTGTAGGACTAATTATCAGCGGCCTTCTAGCTAGGATGGCGGCTAAGAAGCGTGGCTATGAGCCTGACTTATTCTTCATTGGCGGCATTTTTGCTGGTCCACTAGCAATCTGGGCTGCTAAAACCGCTGATAGTTACGCTGTCGAAGAAGAATTAGAGCATCAGCCTGATCCGACCACTAATCCCTGGCAAGACAATCAGCCTCATTCTCCTGTCGGGCCGCGCTTCCAGACCGCACAGCCAGCTGCTCCAGTCGTAGCCCCTCAGCCAGCCGCCCCTGCTGCTGCCCCCCAGCCTGTTGCTCCATCAGCACCCCAATCTATTCAGCCGCCCTCAACGCAACCTGCAGCTCCGACTTCCCCAGTCACTCAGCCCGCCACGCAGCCAATTGCCACACTAACTACCCCGGCTGCTATACCTCAGCCGGTTGTCACACCATCTGCCCCTGCTGCTATATCCCAGCAGGCTCCTGCTGCTGTGGCTCCTACTGCCGTGGCCCCTGCTGCCGTGGCTCCTGCTGTGGCTCCTGCTGTGGCTCCTGCTGTGGCCACTGCTGTTGCTGAAATACCACCAGGAAAACTCAGTGCTCAATCATTAGTGGCGCTAATTACTGCCGAAGCTCCTCAGACCAGCCGCTACGCCCCTGAGCCGCCAGTGGCAGAAATCGAAACTAAGCGAGGCTTATTTGGACGAAACAAAAAAGTCCAGCAGCCCGATCAGCAATCCACATCAGCCAGCCCGCTGGCAGCGCCGCCACTGCTAAAAACTGAAACCAAGCCAGGCTTATTCGGGCGCAACAAAAAAGTCCAGCAGCCTGATCAGCAACCAGTTGTTCCCGAAATGGGCTTCGGGGCAATTACTGTTCCAGTTCCGCCTGGGCAAGCCACTTTTGGTATTTGCCCTCACTGCAATCAGCAAAGCTCTGCTGATTGGTATGGCTTGTGCGTTCGCTGTCTGGATCCTTTCCCTGTCTCAGTTGCGTATATAGACCCTGATGCTGACCAGGAAACGGAAAAGGAAACGGAAAGTCCTAAAGTCGGATCTGTTCCTGCTAAGCAAAGCTTGCTTGGTAAGCTCCGCCAGACCGCTAAATTCGGACGCTAAAAGCAGCTCAGTTCGCTTTGCCTCTTTTAGAGCTCCTGCTAAAGATCAGTTCGTTTCACAACTATCGAGGTTCAGCTGTTAGCTGAACTCTCAAATCACTCAGCTCAGTTCGCTTCGCCTCTTCAGAGGTTGGCTAAAGCCAACTCTTCAGAGCCTCAGCTCAGGCCCCGACGGCATCTTTTAGGGCGTCGCGTAAAGCTTCTGAAGGGGAAACTCGTAGTTCTTCAGGGAAAACATGTCGTTCCATTTCCTGACCGTCAGCATCTAAGATCATCAGCCTGACTGGCTGCTGACCAGGATAACGCAGTAATGTTGCCTTGACCGCTTCCATGATTTCCGGATTAATAACATCAGCTGGTAATTTAAGATCATAATATTCGGATACTTCAATTACTTCCGGATTGAAAGGCCCGACATGCTGAGCGATCAGTTTTACTTGCCGAGAAGTGTCATCGTCATCGGAGCCGAAACCTCGCGTGTCCTCTTCAATAGTTACTCGCAGGTAAGCTAAGTCCCCTTCGTTTAGGTATTCTTCCATGCCTTGCTCAACTAATTTAGGGAAAACCACTATTTCAGCATGGCCAGTTAAGTCCTCTAACTGAATGATCAGCATTCGCTGGTTTTTGCGCTTAGTATAAACTGCTCTTTTGCCAGTCACAATCCCAGCTACTGTTATTGAACGAGGATTACTGGAATCATCGGAAAGATGTTCTTCCCCTATTTCTCCTACTCCTAAATGACGGACTCTTTCCCATGCCGCGCGAGCATGATCCAGGGGATGGCCGGAAACGAACAAGCCAGTTACTTCGCGTTCTAAACGGAAAAGTTCCATTTTACCGAATTCTTCTTTCGGGATAGCTGGCGAAGTATCAATTTGCATAGCAGCCAGTTCGTCTTCAGCTGATCCGCCAACAGCATCAAATAATGAATCTTGACCGATGGCTTTCTTTTGGCGCACTTTTTTGGATTGCTTCAAAGCTTGCTCGCTGACTTCTAACATCCCCATTCTTGATTCACCAGTCGAGTCTAACGCACCGGCTTTAATTAGGTTATCTAGCTCACGGCGATTAACTCCGTCAACTCGCTGACAGAAATCCCACAGGCTTTTAAATAAGCCATTTTGTTCACGTTCAGCAACAATTCCTTCAACAATTCCTTCGCCAACTCCCTTAACAGCCGTTAATCCGAAGCGGATTCCGTTCTTCCCAGATGGCTCAAATTGAGAAAAAGACTCGTTAACAGATGGTGCTAGGATTTCGATTCCCATTCTTTTAGTCTCATACAAGTAAAAAGGAACTTTGTCTTTGGTGTGCATCACTGATGTTAGCAATGCTGACATGTATTCAACAGGATAATTGGCTTTCAAATAAGCAGTAGTGTAAGAAATCAGGGCATAAGCAGCAGCATGAGAGTTATGACTGACAATGTTATTAGCTATGAAGTTCAGCGGGCCGCCTCTTTCCATTTCAATGTCAAAAGTGGAGCCATTGCCAGCCGGCTCAATAGAGACAATCGGATCGCCATTTTCGAGATATTCAAGACCAATCTTTTTTGAAACAATCCCTTGATAATCCTCAGGAGTGACAACCATGAAAGGAGTCTGATCGTACTTCTCAGCAAAATGAGAGAAGGTGCGGTCCATCTCGTCCATCTCCCAGTGAATACCATCAAAGTAGAAATCGCTGCTACGTCCGCTCGGCAAGACTGTGTGCATCTCGAATTCAACTTCTGCTTCGGTCAGCCATTCGCACATCGCCCGCTGATGATTACTGACACACCACTTTCCATTCGAAGCAATTGAACAATTCTTAGATCCAAATCCCATCTGATACGCATTTTTGACTAACCCTTGGCTATTCTGGTAATTAGTCCTGGACACTTGATCAGTTCGCTGAAGATAAATCTCGCGCAAAGCATGGTCTTCGCTGACAGTCGCGCCAGTATTCCTATTTGCTGCGGTCTGCCGGAGTGATTCCTGGCTAATACCATCAGGAGCTGTAATCAGCTCTGTTCCAGTGCTCATCTCACTCAAAGGCAAGTAGCCCTCAGTAGTCAGCAGACGGTGTTCCTTAGTGATCTTGATCCGCTTGCCAGACTTTGTAACAACTTCGAACAAGGGCTTATTGCCGGTCCGCACAATGCCCTTAACCTGATGCGGCTTAAGAGTGCCGTCCGGCCAGAGAGACATTATTTCTTTCGGCTGCTGCTGATAAACTTCTGATAGTCGCTGGCGTGAGCCATCTGTCATCAGGATCTCTGTCTCAGCAGATAAGCACTTATTAAAACTATAACTAGCTGAAGCTTCGAAAACTGACCAGATCCATTCAGTAGTTTTCTTATCAACACCATTTTTGAGACAGCCAGGAACAACAATTTTCTGACCATCTTTTTCGACTACTGTGCCGTTGAAGAAAATCGGCTTCAGCTCTGCCATCATTTCCAGTGATTTCTTACTGATCGCTTTCCTGAGCGTGTCCATCAATCCGCCAGTAAAGCCAGCCAGGTCGCGAGATAAAAGCATTGATTCTTCCTGGTATAAAATTAGCCCGTAAGTCTCTTCCAAGATTGCACGCATCCGTTCATCACCGTAGGTGACTTCCTCTAAGCCTTTTTTGCGGCGGGCGTAAAGCGGGATTTGTTCCATCGCTCCAGGGCGATAAGCAGCCACAATGGCCACCAAGTCGTTGAATTCAGTGGTGCCAACAGCCCGCAAAGTATCAGCCATACCGCTACTGTTATGGACCACAATGCCATTAGCTAAATAATTGTTAAGCGGAGCTTGCATGGCAATGTCATAAGTCATTTCTATTGCGTCAAGCTTAATGCTTTCAACAGCATCAAACCCGAACTGCTGCGGCAAATGCAGATCGGAGGAATGTTGCTGATCGAAGCTGACCAGCCCTTTTTCCTTACCTAGTTCATGACAATCATTGCAGTGCCCGGCTCGACTATGTCTCTGCTTGCCGCATTCTGAGCAAACGCCAATCCGCGAAACATCCTTGGTGTCAACTGCCACTTGATGATCCTTGGCTAGGTCTTCGATTCGCACCCATCCGTCAGTTGTCAAGATTTTATGATCAGCACTGGCTCTAAGCGTGTAGCCTGAACGGGTATTGACGCGATAAAGCTGCTTCTGACCTGATTGAACAATCTGCAAGACTTTGTTGCGCTTACGCTTCCCGTCCTCAAAATCTAAAGACATTAAATGCTGCGGAGGATTCCTGTATAATTCCTCAATGGTGGTCCGGTTTGTACCATTAATAATTGTGTCGCCGGCTAAGCATTCAAACTGGAAAACTCCCATTGATTCCCCACGAGCCAGCATCTCATAAGTTTTCTTATCATCCATTGGGATCTTATAATTAATGGCATCAACTTCAATGTCATGATATTTCTTGATTAATCTTTGAGCGTCAGCCAAAATAGAAAGATTGCGAAGACCAAGCAAGTCCAGCTTCAGGCAGCCGACTGATTCAGCTTCACTCATCGCGAAAGAAGTGACAGCGTTGCCGTCTTTGTTAAGCTGAACTGGCAGAGCGTCAGTCAAAGGAATTGGGGAAATCACAAAAGCAGCCGCATGGACTGACTCAGCTGAAATTAGTCCTTCCATCCACAGGGCAGATTCAATGATTTTTTGAGCTTCGGAGGAGCCTTTAATGATCTGCTGCAATTCAACGCCTTCTTCTAAAGCGCGCTTCAGAGGGACGGGAACTTGGCCGTCCATTGGGACTGCCTTAGACATCCTGTCAGCTAACGGTAAGAGCTCAGGGCCGAAAGCGCGAGCTGCTGAACGAATACCAGCTTTGCCACCAATAGTCTGGAAAGTAATAATTTGCGCGCAATTATCTTCGCCATACTTATCGCGCAAGTATTGGCGGACTTTGTCATAGTCAGCTTCGCCGACCGGGGCGGCATCGGTGTCAACGTCAGGCATTGAAATCCGGTCCGGAGACAAAAAGCGCTCAAATAGCAATTTATGTTCCAAAGGACATAATTGAGTTACGTCAAGCGCATAAAGGACAATTGATCCTGCGCCTGAATTATGGACTAGACAAGATGAAGTAGTGTAGGAAGGCGGGCTGGGGTCTTCCACTGCCAGGTCATAAACTTTGCCTTGATAATCGCGAGTCGAGGTATCATAAACACGAAGCAGCATGTAGTCGTCAGTTCTGCCTCCGAACTGCTTAGGGGAATTTGTAGAAAAGCCACGCGAAACAACCAGGTTATAGGAAATGCTCCTGTTCTCGAATCCGGGACGATGGTCGGTGCGCTGATCACGTGAAAGAGAAGCTGGAACACCCATTCCCCATAGTAAGGTGCGAACCTGATGGGCAAGGCGCGGTGAGCTAGTTGAATATTTATCATGATCCGCAGTGGCCTTATCTCCCATCCATAATCCGCTTATTAAAGCCTGACGGTTATCAGCAGGAAGCTCTGTCACCCATTCTGGCAAGTGCTTAGTGCTCTCTTGATGTTCATAATCGCAGAATAAGCTGCCATAAAAAGCAGTTATCACCGGATGTGAAGTTTCGTATTGCCGAAAATCTTTATCAGGATGGGAATGCTCACTGAGCTGAGCTGATCCCCAAACTGAAGCCCATAATTGACGAAGGCTTGGACCTAAATAAATTTGCGAGCGACGCTCAGCTATCCCTAAGCAATTGCGATATTCCCTCATCCATCCATCAGATGCCAGCAGGCCAAGCAAGTGACAGAACTTTGCGTCTGCTTTAATAAACCTCGGAATGCGAGTTTCAGTGATGGCCGGCAATGTTTTGCCGGGGCGCTGATAAGGGCTAAGCTGATATCTTCCACTGGTAGCATTCAGGGGTATGCGACTAATAATTTCATGGTCAGTAATTTCAATAAGGTCGCTTTGATTAGCGGGCAAATAATCAGCTAAATCCCATTTAGGAACTATGGGATTATTTATTTGAGGCACTGGCACTGCGACCAGGTCACCTTCTTGAATATCTTTAGCGGCAATCCATTCCAAATTTCCTTGTGATGTTTCCCAAAGCCCCGCAGAAGAAGATGGCTGCTGGTGCTGCTGACCTTTTTCAACTAGGATTTTATGATCAGGAGTTACGGTTAAGCCATCTGAATCCCCATAATAATGTTTGAGATGCACCATCTCTTCGTCAACGTCATAGTCGAAGCTTTTTCGAACTGATGCTAACTGGCCGTTCTCATTCAGAATCTGATCTCCAGATTCAATATCTGCAATGCGCTTGTAGCCTTCTGAAGTCCAAACCAGAGTATCGGGGACAAAGCAGCCACGTCCAGGGCCGATTACCATCCCTATTTCCCTGGCATAACGGATCCAATCCCAGGTGATAAGGAAGTAGCTAGTGGTGCCCATTTTGTTAATTACTTCTAATTCATATTCAGCGCGCTCTACTACTTCAGCGGGTAATGGGGAACCGTAGCGGGTATGCAAGCCTTGCCAGATTTTCTCACGCAAATAAGACTGCTGGCCCCACATTTTATCGTCCATCTCCCCTGGTTTACCTGAAGGAGATTTGTAATCTTCAGGAACAGGGAAATCAGGCAGCATTTCAAAAGTGCGTCCGGTGCGGATTTCAGCATTGCAGCGTTCAGCAACAATTAAAGAATTAGGGATTGATTCCGGAACGTTCTCTAAGCTTTTGCGCATTTCCTGAACGTTCCTCAGATGATAATAATGAGGATTATTCCAGTCATGAATTAAGCTCATCCTTTTATCCAGCGGATCATCTTTCAGGGATCTGGTTTGGACGCAAAGCATGGTATCATGGAACCAGGGATCACCAACCCGAGGGCCTTTAGTTTCATCAGCTGTCAGGTAATGAGTGTCAGCTGTCCCGACAGTCATTATTCCTAGGTCATCAGCCAAAGTTTTTAGTTGGCTGTTCCATTCCCATTGATTACCATCCCAGTCAGCCACGCCAGAGTTTTGCATTTCAGCATAAACGTTGTCTTGCCCGACACAGTCAGTTAAACGGATTAGTTCATCACGAGCAGCATGCAAACGCTTTTTAGGATCCGGCTCCAGGTCAGCATTAGCCAGGGATTGCATGGTCCGCCCAGCTAAGCAGCCGGAAAGAATGATTACTCCTTCCCCGTATTCTTTAAGTAGTTCATAATCAACGCGTGGCTTGCCATAATACATTCCTTCTTGAGCGGCCCGCAAGTTCATTTTGTAAAGATTATGCAATCCTTGAGTTGTTTCAGCCAGGGCTGTTAAATGATAGTAGCGCTTGCTGGCATCTTTAACTGCCCGATCTTCAATAAAATATAATTCGATGCCGAAAATTGGCTTAATACCAGCCTTGTTAGCTGCCACTTGAAGCTTATAAAGGCCGGTCATCACACCATGATCAGTAACAGCAATTGAATCCATCCCCAGCTCAGCAACCCGCTGGGCTAGTTTATTAACCCGGCAAGCACCGTCCAGCAGCGAATATTCGGTGTGGACATGCAAATGAGCAAATTCGGGCTTATCGGCCATACCTATAGTATATCTCTCTTAGCGCCACTTCAAAGGAATTATGTGCCATCCCAGGATCGTTCCCAGCCGGCTCAATTAATATTTTCGAGTTAGAGCGACTATTGGTTGCAAAGACCGCTTACCAGGGGATACACTACTAAGGTGTTGACTGTCTTTAATGTCTTAAATCAGGGGAAATTGAAAGAGCATTTTTTGCAAAAGTTTTTTCTGCTTTTTGCTGCTTTCTGCTTAGCCGGAGCTTTCTTTACCAGTAGCGCCTCAGCTCGCACCACAACTTGGAGTGGAACTAAATTCTACACTGGCGAAACATTGATGGTGTTTCCGCAGACGTTGATCCTGCCAGCAGTCAGGGGGCGAGTCAGGATCAAAAGCATGCAGTTAATCATGGCTTGCAGCGGCGGATCTAATCCTGAGATAGCGTTCGATGTCGTTAATGGGCCAACAGTCAATCTGGCTTCCAATCGTTTTAGATTTAATTTCACCAGGTCATCAAACGGACGCATTGGCCAAATATCATTGAGAGGGAGATTAGGATCTAATGGCCGTGGCACTGCATTAGTGCAAATTTCAACAGTGCCAAGGATTGGCGACAGCGAGCGCTGCACAGCTAGTGTCGGATTCAGCAATCTCAGACGCGCACGCTAAGACGCTCAGCGAAGCCAAAAGTCGAGCGGGGCAGCGTGCAAGCTAGTATAGTCATCATATGGTCGAAACCACGAACGGGAATGATGACACCCCTGAAAACACGATCAGCAATCAACAGCAGCAGAAACGAGAAATTGCGTCAAAGATTTTCAGTATTCAGAATACGTTGCGCGGAGCGAGCGGAATTGAACCTAACGAATTCAAAAACTATATTCTAGGCTTTCTGTTCTACCGTTACCTGAGCGAAGATTTTGCCTCCTATGTGGACCAGGAGAATAATGTCCAGGAGCTGTCAGCAGCTAAGGCTTACACTAATCTAGATGATAAGGACGCTTCAGAGTGGACTGAGTCTCTGATCGGAGAGAAAGGCTATTTTATTAAGCCATCTCAGCTTTTTGTGAATGTCGCCAAGGATGCTCCTCGTAATGACAACTTGAACGAATATCTTGCTGCTACTTTTAGCGAAATTGAGGCTAGCAGCTACGGCAGTCCAAGTGAAGAGGACTTTCGTGGTTTGTTCGATGATGTTGATATGAACAGCAAAGCGATTGGAGTAACTGTTGCTGAGCGCAATCGCACCTTATCAGAACTAATGGTCAAAGTAGGCGAGCTAGATTTTGGGGTGCATGATGCTGGCGTGGATCTTCTTGGTGATGTTTACGAATTACTTATTTCTGATTATGCTAGCAGCGCTGGCAAGCGTGGCGGCGAGTTCTACACGCCCCAGGAGGTCTCCAAGCTGCTGGTTCGCTTAACAATGCTGGAGCGCAATGCGAAAGAAACAAAAAAGCTTCGTGTTTATGACCCAACTTGCGGCTCAGGAAGCTTGCTGCTTAAATTCTTGCGCGAAGAACAAGCCCGTGTTAGCCAATACTATGGTCAAGAGCTGAACGCTTTCGAGACTATTGACAAAGGATAAATAGTTGGCGGCGGATTAGCGACAGCTAAGTTAACAGATAAGTAAAAGAACTCCGAAATAGCTATTTCCTGGCCTGCTCCATAGAAGGCGCATTCAGGACATGAGCTCAGAGACCAGATTAGCATATACAGCAAAGCCCAGAAAACAAAAAAGAGGAGCCCCAGTGAAGAAAGCCCGGCCCGGCGAACAATAGCCACCAGCCAAAAGATGCGGTCGCCTGGATAGGCAGCTATCCGTCCGGTCTTATTGCCAGGGATAAGGCTCCGCAATTTTGTCCAAATTCGAACAGAGAGCGTGGTCAGTAAGGCCACTATTAAAAGAAAAGTTGAGACAGAAATAATTAGTCCTTGCTGCTGATTAATGCGCAGCGGCGATAATAGCAAGGCCAGCAAAATCACCAGCATGATAGCTGTTCTTATCAGCTGCTTAGCTGCCGGCGGCGATTTCGGAAGTTCAGACAAAATCATTACTCGCTAAATAATAGCAGAAGGCTATCCAAAAGCAGCTAACCTTACTATCTCTCAATTGAAGACTGTTTAGCCTTCAGGCTAGGCCAGAAAGAGCGGAGGAGTGGGCATCAGCCAGCAGGCTAGCTCGGATTTAGCGCTAGGCCATGTTACTGGCCTAACGCTAGCCATCCAGCCCTAGATCGGTTGGATGGCTAATGGGGAGGTTCATTCCGGTATTTTAGGTCAGCTTAACCCATTTGAAGACGCCATTGTTATGGGACAGCGCCTGGTCGCGCCCGCACCACCGTAATCTTTCACAGTCGTCTTTGCATAAGCCCGCTAGCTTCTTCGCCAGCCGCTTGATCTCCGAGCCACTTAATTCTAGGAAGAGGTGCTGTTCATTTTTACCCCCTTGCAAAAGGCTGGATTTATACCCGCAAAAACTACTAGGCATATAACTGACAATAGTTGTGTTTAGTTGCTGCGGAGATATCTTAGCGAGTTGTCGTAATGCTGCGCTGGCGCGACCGCCAATAAAATCTTGGGCCTCGTCAAGATAGAAAAGCATCTTATGGCCATCAGCTTGTTGTGCACAGTGGGAATTAATGGCCTGACAAACGTCAGGGATTAAGCTAGCCCATAGGTGCCCACTGAGCTTTGTGCAATCCAAGTAAAGTAAGGGAGAGTTCAGGTCCAGAGTGATTGTTTTTGCATTAGCATCATCTACCTGGATAGTGGTCCCCGATTGTTGCGCTAATTCAGCATATTCTCCTGTGTTATCAATAATCAAGACCGGGACTTGTTGCTCTGCCCAATAAGCTATTTCAGCTTGGCAAAGAAACGACTTTCCGACGCCTCCCCCAGCAAAAATTCCTAACAATGACGTAGTGCAGAAACGTGAATCTGCTAACGAGAAAGATGGCGTGTCGAGCTCTTTCTCTGTTAAGGAGCCATCTTGCAGCGCTTGCTCCTCTGCTATCAGAGCAACAGTATCTGCGCTGTGACCTGCCTGTCCTGGTTCAATCAGGTCTCTGATGCTGCTAATTTCGTCGCAGCCATTTTTTCCTTTGCCCATCTTCTAATTAAACTGCATCTATCTCAGTTACGCAAGGGCACAAGTCGGAGATTGAGAGCTGAACAGCCTGCTGAGCATCTTATGGACAAGTCCCAAAGATGCCTAACTGTTTTAATGGCCCAGGAAAAGCTTACGTTCAGCTACTCGGCGGCGAGTCAGGCCAGCGAATTCTTGGCCGCCAGCATTATTCCAGCGTAATAGCTGATCAGCGGCAGCTACTCGTTTTCCTTGATTAAGTAGCCGCAGTAAAGTCGAATCAGTTAATGCTTGGATGCCGACATTATAAGCAAAAGAGACTAGCACATCATGCTGGGCTTGATTGAGCGGCACTTTAACCATTTTTCTAACTGCCAGATCAATCCTGTCAGTTTCTTTCCTAAGCAGCTTAATAGCCCCGGCTTTAGTTAATGTTCCCCAACTAGCTTGATCAGTAGCAGTGCAGGGACCTAAATGAAGTAATGTTCCGTAGCCAATAGTGCAATGTCCAACTGGATCATTGTAGAGATTAGGGAAGAAACCTTCAAAGGAAGCTATGAAATAGACCCCCTTAGTGGAAAGAGACTTTAGTTTCAAGCGTGGAGTAGGCTTAGCAGGCTTGTGGGATGCTCTTGTTTCAGCAGCTGAAGCAGAATTAATGAGCGGCTGCAAAGCCTTAGGAATTCCCATCAGAGCAGCAGTTAAAGCCACAGTGCAGATCAAGATCAGGCGACGACGGCGGCTTCGGGCTTGAGCCGCGCTGAGGCGCCGCCTGGCTGAGCGCCGCATAGAAGCCTGACAGTCATCTTCCATTTGACTAATAGTGAATAACGAACGCTGCATTTAGTTACTATATCAGCTAATATGGTCCAGTAGCAAAAATTATCTGAACTGCACAAAAAATCTCAGAAATGTGCTAAGCGAGGCTCTAAGCTGACCTGATAGTCTAATAGTATGCTGCGCTATCATCACTCAATCGCTCTCTCTGACTGCTGCTTCGGCGAGATCGAAGCTAGTCCGGAGATCAGCTTGCGAGAAGGAGAAGATTTCTTCATCCCTGCTTATAGCTGGCTGGCTGGCCAAATTGGCCATTGGCCGCTGTTTCTGGCAGTAGGCAATGATGATGATGCTATGCGCATTACTGGCTATCAGAACCAGTGGAGGAGAATTCTAAGCTCATCGGCTACCGGGAACACATATCGTCGAAAAGGAGAGTTCCCTTCCCGCGTATTGTTCTCTTTCCATGATCTACCTGAAGTATCTTTCTCTGATTATCATAATTGGCACATTCCGCTCAACGGAGGCGAAGAGGAAGAAGATATTGAGCGTCTAGTGCTGGCCCCAGGCCGATCGTCGGAGTTGTGGCTGCGAAAAGCTGGCCGACGCCCTGGATCAGTGCAAGGACATGTCTCTAAACTGGACTTGAGGTCAGCTGACCGGATCTGGTGCCGCTCGAGGAAAGCATCAAAGCAGCTGCAGGAGATCGGTTTCGCCCCGGAGCGTATTGAAGTGCAACGGCTGAACATCTAATCTGGAATCACTTCTTTCTGGACCTTTGGCTTGAGAAGGCCAAGAATAGGGCCGGCCTTAACTAGGAGATGCTTTGAGAGTCTTTCCCTAACTCCCTGCTGATGCAAAGTGGCAGAACTTTCGAGCCGCTGCTAAAATTAGATTATATGGAAAATGAAAATACATGGAAAATGGAAGCTGACACTTCTCTTTCTGAACATCATCAAGAAGCAGTCGGCCAAGAAGAGAACCAGTTACTGGCTAATTATACGGCTTTGCTTTCGATGAACAGTAAAGCTAAAGGCGAGAGTTTGCGAGATGCTATCAATTCTTTAAACGGTGGAATAGTGGACTTCATGACAGAGAATGGCGGAACTCTCCTGGGGCTGTGCACTATTAATCCTAAGTTCGACGAAATAAGCAAAGCTAAAGAAGAGCTGCCCAAGCTGATAGCAAAAGTGGAAGTTCTTTACCGGACTGACAGCGATTTCTCTAAACAGCAATATCTGCAGGCCGCTGATCATGCCTGGAAAGAATGGCTGAAGAATATTGCTGGAAGTAACTACGTGACAACTGCTAAAGACCAGTCCTAGCTACCTAAACTAGGGGCCGAGCCGAGCGACTTGAGAGAAATCTGGAGGATTTCTTGAAGAGTTGCGAAGTGAGCCGAGCTGAGCGACTTGAGGGCTGATCGTAAGATCAACCTCGATAATTCGAACTGAGCGACTGGCGAGCTCGGCGTCAGCTGAGCCTCGACCAGTTGCGAGGTGAGTAGGCGAAGCGAGCCTGAGCTGAGCAAATTTAATCTTTCCCTGGAAAATAATTTCCATTGCCTGAAGCTTAAATTATGGAAAGTGGTTATTATTTTATGGTGCTGCATTATGGCGCTAAACGACGACGAATGCTGTTCGAGCAAGCCTCCGAAGAATGCCAAGATTCAGCAGAGCTGATTTGGCAATTAGAGCAAGCCGCTGATCAGCAAGCATCAATGGAAGAATACTTAAGCTATGTCACTCATCGGCTGAGCAGAGCTGGATATCGGCTAGTGACTACCTGAAGAAAAATTTTAGTCCAGGTCATAAAAAAAGCTAGCCCGTTACAGGACTAGCTTTTTTAAAAGAATCTTTTTTGCTAACTGAAATTATTTGACAGCTTTTTTGCTGCGGCATACCCCATCTTTACCTGAAGAACACAGGTAGTAATCATATCCGGATTGCATGGCATGCCGGTTATTAATGCCGTAGGGCATATCTGGCTGATCAGTGGCTTTAACATTGACCAAATAAGGAAGGCCGGAATCCCAAGTGGCATAGCCACCCAAAGCCAGCGCGTAGGCATCTTTTTCGCCTTGGACTTGGCCGGCTTTCTTGCCAGAATCTTTGCCTTCTTCAAAGCCTACTTCTTGGCCTTTCTTCTCTCCTTCAGCTTTGCCTTCAGCTTTGCCAACTGCTTTGCCGGATTTGCTGCCAGCTGAATATCCGGCATCATAAATGGTCTTATAGCCACTGGCGCCCTTAGCATATTGAGCTTGAACTTCAGCTGCGCCTTTCTTATAGCCAGCTTTATCGCCTGCCGTTTCTCCGGAAGTTTCGCCTGCTTTCTCACCTGAGCTTTTGCCGTACACAAATCCACCAAGCCCGCCAGCTACAAGAACTAATACTCCGGCTAGAATGGCGGTCCGCTTAGCGATTGAGCCTAGCCCTTCTGAAGCAGCTGATAGGCTAGGAGCAGCGACCGCCATACCACTCGCTTCTTGCGCCATTGACATTGCGCCTTGAGCGTCCACTGTCGCAATCCGATAAGCGTAAACGACACCATTTTGAACTTCCAAGTCAGCATATTCAAGATGAGTGGTGCCTTCCATTGCCTGAGCTGGCCAAGTTCCATCGGGGCTGCGACGATAAATACGGTAGGCAACTGCTTGCGGGGAAGGAGAAGCGGACCAGCGCAAAGTTAGCTGACCATCACCGGCTTGGACTGTAACGGGGCCAGGGGGCTGAAGGGAAGGTTGAGTAGTCATTTGTTAGAAAATTCCTTAAAAGATAAGGTTAATTAAAAAATAGCTTAATATTAACAGGAATTGTCGACTTTCTGATAACTAATTAAGTTTTTTCAAGCAGGCGCCTAGGATGCGAACTATTAAGAACGAAAAGGCCCTGCTGGCAGATCAACACAGTTAAGCTGAAGGAATGTGGCTTTACGGAATTTTAGGAGCTTTAATTGGAGCTTGCTTGGGTTCTTTTGTGTCAGCTACTGCCTGGCGGCTTCCGCGTTCCATTTCATTATGGGATCCGTCAAGCTGCGATCAGTGCCGGAAGAAAATTGCTGCTTGGCGTAACATTCCGGTTTTAACCTGGTGTCTGCAAAGAGGGCAGGCTAGTTGCTGTCAAACCCGAATTCCTGCTTCAGTAGTAATTGTCGAATTAGCCGGGACTGGAGTCGGATTAGCTTGCGGACTATTATTTGGCATGCTAGGAATTATCGTCCTGGGTGTTGTGACAATATTAGGCGGTGGCCTGGGATGGCTGTATTTCAGGATCCGTCAGGCTCATTCCGGCTAATTCGAGCAGTGGCTCTACGAAACTTTCCGCTAATTGCTCGTCAGTTGAAAGCCAATCTTTGCTGTGATCTCCAAGTGAGATCACTTGCCTGGCATCCATTTCAACTACATCTCCTCCGTCGGGCTGACTGGGGCCACGGGAATCCAGCCAGCGTCCGTCAGGCATTTCTAATACCACGTGAGTTAAATCTCCATTGCGGCTGTGACGAGAAAGACCCAGCATTGGCCAGCCAGTTTTTCTGTGGACAGCCAGCGCTAATGAATGGCAATGACCATGAGAGAAAGCTGATTGAGCGTCACTGTCCATTATTCCAGCATTAGCGTAAAAGATTTCACCTGGCCTGGAGCCAGGAATGGCTACTTGGATGTTCATCGGTGACTGATCGCATTGTGTTTGACCTTTGCCCATAAGGTAATTATAGGTTAACTAAATGGCGTCCGCTAGTGATTCAGACCATTTCTAAGTAACGAGCAGCGTCCCCTGATTCGAGCCATTCTTTGCGTCTAGCAGCTGAATTACCCAGAATTAGGTTCATGGTGTCTTCAACTTCAGCTAAATCTTCCAAAGTGACTTGGAAAAGCTGCCTGGTTTCAGGATCCATAACTGTCTCTTCTAATTGAACTCCATCCATTTCCCCTAATCCTTTGAAACGGGAAACATCCTCACCTGAGCGCTTATTCTTCTTTAAAATTTCAGCGCGTTCCTCTTCTGAGAAAGCATAAATGAACTGCTCACCACGATTATCCAAGTTGATTTTAAAAAGCGGTGGGCGGGCAATGAATAAGCGACCTTCTTTAACGAATTCTGGAAATAAACGCCACATCATGCCGCATACCAGAGCCGCAATATGAGCTCCATCGGAGTCAGCATCAGCCAGAATGACCATTTTTGAGTAGCGTCTGCTTTCAGCCGGAAGAACAACTACTATTTCGCCATCGAGTTGATCAGTGCGAGCTCCCAAAGCTGAAATAACAGCTTGGACTTCCTTGTTTTCAAAGACTTTAGTATTTGATGCTGTTAGAACATTGATCGGCTTGCCTCTTAAAGGCAAAATGGCTTGAGTTCTAGGATCACGGGCTTCTTTAGCTGTCCCGCCAGCTGAATCTCCTTCAACTACGAACAATTCGCGTTCTTCTACTGGGGTATCCATTTGGCAATCAGAAAGTTTAGCTGACTGGCCGGTGTCAGCCCAAATAGAATTAGGATTATAGTTCTTAGATACTTTGCCTTGCGCTAAACGCACCCGGCGAGCGTGCAAGCATCGTTCCAAAATTTCTTTAGCTGTTTTCTGATTTTTTTTCTCTGACAGCCAATCAGTAAAAGCTTGATAAGTCATCACTTGAACTGCTGATCGGGCTTCAGCATTATTCAGCTTCCCTTTAGTTTGTCCTTCAAATTGAGGATCTTCTAATTTAATTGAGACAGCAGCCACTAAAGCAGCAAAAATGTCTTTTGAATCAAAACGTTCTGGCTCTTTGCGTCCTTCTTTTTTGAGTTTTCCGGTCTCATAAGCGAAATTATTAATAGCTTTAGTTAATGCTGATTTAAGGCCAGTAACATGAGCTCCACCGTCAGGAGTGGTGACAATGTTAGCGAAAGAGTAGAGCATCTCCCCCGCTTTCTTAGTCCACTGCAAAGCCACTTCAACTCCTATTTCAGTTTGCTTGCCAGCTCCTGTTTCCACTGATACTGCTTGATCTTCCAGGAAAATAGGGACAGCATAAAGCGGCTCTTGCTCAGCAGCTAATTCCCTGACATATTCAGCAATTCCTTCTTCAGATTGGAAAACACGATCTTTCTGGCCTTCGATTCTGAGAATGAACTTAACTCCACGCACTAAATAGCTTTTATCTCGTAGGCGACGTTCAACTATGCTCGGATCATAAGAAACTCCTTTGTTGAAAATAGTCTGATCGTATTGCCAGGTAACAGTCGTCCCGGTGTCATTGGGAGTTTGATCTTTTTTGTCTTGATGTAATTCCTCAGTCCGTAAGCCTTTGGACCATGCCGCACGCCAGCATTTACCATCACGACGGACAGTGACCCGCAACCATTCAGAAAGAGCATTAGTGACTGATGCCCCTACGCCATGCAAACCACCGGAAACTTTGTAGCCACCATCACCG